>Ga0123355_10010326_pt1 | contig 14294 bp, 5 predicted proteins | sample TergutEmb28metaG_3_FD_89872 | JGI IMG/M metagenome (GOLD analysis project Ga0123355, IMG submission 89872) | Embiratermes neotenicus P1 segment gut microbial communities from Petit-Saut dam, French Guiana - Emb289 P1 | ecosystem: Host-associated > Arthropoda: Insects > Digestive system > Gut ...
ATTTATTAATTGATCTGTTTTGAAAATAGTTCAATACGTTCACTAATAAGTTTAAAACTATTTTTGTGGCTCACGTACAGAAATAGTAAATTGAAACCAAAATTATTTTCACACAAGAAGTGTTTTGATCTCAATACTAATCAGTTTCCTGTTTTATAGCTCAGAGATGGATTCAAAGATTCGGGAAGCATTGTGCAGTTAAGATGGTGAAAGGATTTCGGGAAGGCTTAGTCGCAGTTACGAACATAAATCTACTACATTGCGCAAATTTAATAACCTGTCGACTGTAAGCTAAGAATTCGACGTCGAAGTCTACGAAACAGCTTTTAGGGTTTGTGTTTTGGTTTCGTAACAATTACTTGTGAAAATACTTATTGTTACTCATAATAATAATAATAATAATAATTGAATAATGATAATAATAAAATAATAGTACTTAACATTTAAATAATAAATTTATAAAAATTATTATATTTATTGTTATCCTCTCATGACTTGATTGAAATTTTGTATTGTTTATAATTACTTTTTATTACATATGTTATTTAATTTGTTTATATAACTGTCTAATATATGCTTATACAAATAAAAGAACGAACATACATATTAATGTATAATATATATTAAAATTAAAATTAAAAGGAATTTTTAAAATTCAATTCAAATTCCCCGACTAATTATTTTCTCCTATAAAATTTATATAAATAAAATTTCTTAGAATTGTGAGACTCGTAACTTTCCTGGTCAAATCCTGATCTAATTACCGTCTTTTTTATGTTAAACACCAAACGATGTCAATTTGTATAAGGATGGTTTCTGAACGACCAAATAAGTGGTGGTCAAATTACATGAGGCCTAAATTTGTAAATATTAAATCTGCGGTCTTATGTGTTTTGAAAACCTGTGGACTAATAAACGGTATATGTATCGAAGGATGCTACTATCTACGTCGCCGGCCCTGAAAGTGGAGCCATCGGATGTCTTCGATACTTTGGTAGACATTTACCGATGTGAGAGTAGCATTTCAGCTGACCGTAAACTTATTTTATTCTTAAAAATTGTAACTTACCCAAAGACATATATTCTTCATACGTACCGAAATATTTTCTGATATAATTTGGATGTTGTTTAATAACGAACTATATTTTCTTTTAAAATATATTACTTTACGTTTTTTAAACCAAACTGCGACAATTCTGACACACGTAAATTACAATCTGATAGGAAGAACATAGCAATTTTTATTCCAAAAATACATCCACTATATCAGAGGAAGATATTTTTGCATTTGACTTTTATTAAAGTGGTCTTCCGGACGTCAGCAATCAGGATGATGTTGATATCGAAATCATGAACGGATCTTAAGGCGAGTGGGCACATTAAATTGGTCGGTTTATATTAATTATTCGAAATTATTTTATTCCTTATGTTGGATGCGATGTATAGTCAGGTCGGGAACATTTTACCAATATTCATCTTCATTTAAAAGGCAGAAAATCTTAGTCAATAGTTGAGGCTGCGCCTTTCCTTCAGTTATCTCTAACATAATTTTATGCCCGTTTTAACCTATATTTTTTAAAAGAATTTTAACGTTCATGTAAATTACTTTATACCAGCTACGGAGTTGATCCATGACCTATGAAACCAATCTTCTTAAGCACTATTTAGACCAAGGTATTTACGATGAAATATTATACTTCTACAATTTCATTTTAATATTATACCTTCAAATAATACTTAGTGGCGTTGCTTGCTTCTTGTCCGCATGAGTACTTACTGCTGTGCCGCGATATTGCTTGGAGGGTGAAAGTTCAGCTTCACTTTTAAGTATCGAGTTTTTTGAAAATTCGGAGGAATAAGTATATTATGTACTTTACGATAATTATCTTAGGCGTTCCGATATGAGCTGTACTCACAAGAAATTTTATCCACTCGTGTAAAGATATTCGACTGGTTTTTAAATCGGCAATTGTAGTTACTGCATTGTCCATAGGAACTAATAGATCCAAACTATTTTGAACAGAACTTAAATCAAAACACTTGTATGATTTTCATATAAAAAATATAACAGACTTATGAAGTGTCTACAGATTGTATGGTTAGAGAACCTAAGCAATTGTAGCTACGTAGACCTGTTGTGTCGTATCGCATAAATTTTGAATTACTGAAACAAATACAACAAATACATTTAATCGTGTTGCCGTTTATTAATGCAATTTTTAATTACAAACAAAACGGTTAACCAAAATTAAAAAAAAATATATCATCTTAAAAATGCGTGTAATTTCTTTGTAAATTTAAACATGTTATCCAGACTGAAGTATGTTAGGTGTCTTTAAATTACACCTACTTACCGGAATTTCCTCACATATAATTTAGAGTAGTGGATTTTGAGGGCTTCCAATAGAGGTGTATTTCCACGCTCATTGCTTGTACGAGTACTATTCGTGTTTCTGATAAAAAGTATTAGAGAAAATTGTATAATATTTAATTTATATTAGAAAGAAGATGATATTTGTTTGTAGCGAACAGCAGTTACTGATCCTAACACTGGCAATAATAATATTATTATTAATAAGGAATAAATTCTTTATTAAAATACAGTGTAGATTTTAAGCCTGGTAACAGCATGTAAGTTGTAAACAAATAGGATTTTTCAAGACTGTTCCAGTTACTTTTATTTTTGAACTTCTAGAAATTTCTGAAACTACGTAAACCAATGCAAAAAACATATTTATGCTCGTCACGAATTTTATTTCAGGACCTTGGAAATCGTTAGTTCCGTAAGGCACAAGGTTTACTGCATGTATCACCTGCTCTAACTTCGAAACGTACTGCATTTCCTTTTGTAAAGAGTTTATTTATGTGTTTCTTAATATTGCCAAAATGAACTGTGGAATTTTCCGATAGGCGTTTAACAGTTTTCTTCGTGCAGTAGATAAGAAATGTGTTTAGTGTGAGGTACACATTGAATTTAGATTAAGTTTAAGGTTGAAGGTCATTAAGGTGTTACTTGAAACTTCCATATATTTAATTTAGTTTGTGGACTCAAAAAATAGCACGTGGCAAATATATAATAATGTGTCAATAGCAAGGGATATGGAAATAGTTATAACCAGTAATTATAGTGAAGATATGTAACCATGAACGGAACAAGCCTGTTATTTAAAATTACACACAATTTTAAGGTACCAATGTAAAAATTAACACAATGTGTTCTATAACCTGGCAAAACCTAAGAGTTACTACACGTGTCCAAATTTCTTTTGTTTCACATGAATCTATTTAAATTTTGAGACTCAAAAGCATAGTTTATTGTATTTGGTTGATATATATGTACATCACAGTACTTCCTCACAACAAAAATGCGGGTTTTCCTTAGGTACACTTTAAAGGCTATTATATCACAGAATTTTATAGCCCCCGTGTAAGAAATTATAACTACTCGCTGTATAATAACCCAGAAAAGCGCAGTTCTCACAAGGCTATTAGCTTATATTATTTTCCAAAAGTTGAGTACCAACACTTCAAAAACTTTCACTACTGAACATTTCACATTAAATAATGTCAGTTTCGCTCGCACCTCGGAATATTGTAAAATCGTGTTGTGGATATTATATTATCGTTAATATTTTTGTATTGAAACCATATTATTTAGCAAAAATATAAATATTCAATGATTTTGTTTATTTTGATATGAAGAGTTGTCTGTGAAATGTCACGGTTGAGTAACACTTGTGACATTGAATGAATGAATATTGAATTTGAGGTGCCAGATACACGCAACTTGAGGTTCCAGATACCCGCAATTTGAGGTGCCAGATACACGTAACTTGAGGTTCCAGATGCCCAAAATTTGAAGTTCCAGGTACCCGCAATTTGACGTGCTAGATACCCGCAACTTGAAGTGCCAGATACTCGCAATTTGACGTGCCAGATACCCGCAATTTGACGTGCTAGATACCCGCAACTTGAAATGCCAGATACCCGTAATGTGAGATGCCAAATACCCGCAATTTAACGTGCTAGATACCCGCAACTTGAAGTGCCAGATAGCCGCAATTCGACGTGCCAGATACCCGCAATCTCGATTTTAGTTATTGCTCAATTTAAGAATTATTTTTTTCGGACAGTGAACATTAAGAATGGCTTGTTAGTGTGAGTGCAGTTACTCTGTATTACAGTTACCAGTGCTTTGAAAGAATATCTTGAAGTACTCCTTACTGCGGAGAAGAAAAGAGGAACTTAATTTGAAAAATATATTATCTATTTAAAATTTTTAAAACATACCAGCTTACACGAAGCCACCCCCTACAAAATGACATTATTATTTAATTATGTTCCATAGATGGGATATCTCAGTTCGTATGTAGGTGTTGAAACACAACTTGCATAAATATTATCCTTATTTATACCTAAATTCTATAAAATCTTCTAAAACAAACTAAAACCTTTGCTGGGAAAAGTAAATTAAAGTACCGAAAGAAAATTAATTTTTCACTCCTACTGTCACGACAAGATAAATAAACATTAAAACAATAAATATTCCAACCATTTAAAAATATACGAATATTTTAAATTGGGTTTACAATCTGAAGGATTACCTCAAGAAAAGGGTGAGACTTACATAAGAATACCATTTTTAAATGTCAATATAGACGCACATTTAATTGTTAAGGTATTCAGCCTGCTGTGTTACGTATAAGAAAAAACATTAAAATACCGTAAACACAACTGAAATGTTAGTGTACTTGTTTTAACACGTTTAGACGAAAATGGGTCATCTTTCGTCTATAAATTGTGAAAAACACACGAACGTTGTCTACAATTAGTTATAGTTATTAACTGAGATCTCCTTATGACAGTATATTAAGATACATTTTAATATGTCAAATATATTAGTAAAAATTTCAATAAATGAAACATTAAACACTTTACATTTGTTAAAAGTCAATTAATTAATTAATTACAGATCACTAGAATTTTATAGAGTCCTGATGTGATAAGTTGGGCTGAGGCTCACAATTATATTCTCTAAATTCTATACTTGTAGGCAATACACAGAGGTTGCATAAAATTTTGTAATTGAATATATATATATGTAAAACTAACAAGTGTTAAAATATACGCTTAATAATTTCTAGTTCATGAGTACGAAAATTTATGCAGGTTTCCTTTTTGGATATGTAAATTTATTAAGGTGTAAATCCCTAACTTTTACAAAAATATAAGCAAAAGTATAGAATTTATACCTTCCTGTCAGGCAATGAAATAGAGCGCACACACACACACACAAATATGAATGACATTTATATTTAAAAGAGGGTAAAATTAATAAGGTCTTATTTAAGCTACCTGCCGTGAAGGAATTTGGAGGAGTATTATCTGTTTATACAATCAAAATTTCTGATAATATATCTCACGTTTGTCATAAAAATGACGAAGTTGAAACGATAATAATATTATTATTGTTAAGGTCAAATGCTTAAAAGAATTATTACTGGTATATTGCTTCAAATATCGAAGAAAATTCATCAGAAGAACATAATTTCAAAATAACTAAGGAAAAAGGATGGAAGATTAGTTCATTGGAGAGAAATTACAGGATATTCATTATTTTCAGATCCTCTTGTTTGAGCAAACGGGTTATAATACTGTCAGCTAAGAGATGCTACATGCAGATTTAATTTTTGCAGCTGACTAAATACTGTAAGTTAGTAATTGTGGCCATATAAAATAATTTTAAATTTTATTGCTGAGTTCTTTGGAAATTACTTACAAAAATTTTAATTTCGTTACGCATGAAATTTAAATATAGTACAAATAGGAATAACTTTAGAGAAGTAATTAATTAAGCCTGTAAGCGTATATTTAGCATAATGTTTATGAAATTTAAAAATATTTAAATTACAGTATTTGCCACTCTCCGAAATTAAAGACATTTAGAATTACAACACCTTTATTTTGATATACAAAAACATGTACTTTCACACTTTAACAGAAATTGGTAATTGAATAAGCTCTTTTTTGAAAGTAGTAAAATTAATACTAGTGCGTCAATTGCATTTCGGAATAAAGGACTAAAATTTATCAGAATATTTTCAGCAGAATTTAATTTGCAGGATATGAAGGATGTCTTTCGTGTTGTAAGAAAAATATTTTTTTTTGCATTATTTGGATAGATTTCGTCCCTTCTCATGAATAGCAAATCCTTGACAGTTTAGGCTACCATATTTTGTTCCAAAATTATGCAAATAACCATTATTTTCATTCCATGAACGTTATACCTCACGTTATTACTTCACTTAGAGCAGGTTTCCTTCCGTACAGATATCCAAAAAACGTGAAAAGAGGTAATATTTATGGAGCACTCAGGTAATTGAATATATCCTTGACACCGAATCAAAAACTGGCCCACAATTTCATCTGCTTGCTATGTTTTCCCGACATTTCTCCCCAGTTCTTTAGTATTTTGAAGGGTTGGAACATCTTTTATCATTTATTTGACCACCTTCTACAGTACAACAGTCAGTATCCTTTGTATATATAAAAGGTGTACTGCTGGAAATTCAATTTTAAACACATCGAAATAGTATTTCTGTTCGAAGCCATTCAGCTATATAGCGACTTACGCAGAAAGACGCCTGTGCCACTTGCGCGCAGCACAGCCAGTGGGAAACGCCTGTTCTCTCGGACTTCCCCCCGCACCACACAGCATCCATTTCCCGACGTCTTGCCCGGGTCCAAGCGTCGGCTCACACGGAATGGATGCCAGAGTGTTAGGCGCAATACAACATTAATTTCGTATATAAATATACTAAATTATAAATATATAAAATAGATATAAGCCTATAACTATTAAAATAATAATTAGAAAGCATGAGATTATAGAAACCCCATTCCGTCTTATCCTTAATTCTGAGTGAAAATATTAGGAAAAATATTTGCAAGATATCCATTTTTGTGTCACATAAAAAAATAATATCACATACACATATATTTTTTTTTTTTGCAATTAAATTCTGTGTCCTATATTTCAAATTAAATTGCAGGCATCTAAAGCGTGTTAGAACACAAAATCGTCAAAATCTCAATGTAAATTTTAGATTTAAAAACTCTTTACATCAGTGCTAAACATTAGGCCCACAGATACAACCACTTGATGACATGGCAGCACACAGCACGGAAATAAAATACTTTTTATCTTTAAATACATTAAAATGAAGATCACGTGATACTATTATCATCCTGATACATTTTATCCAGTACTGCGTGGGCATTAGATTATACATAGTCTATTTTCTTGCGTTTGTTTCTTATTTAAGATTACTATTTGATTCTTTCACCGTAAAACTGATTCTTCAAATTATTTGCTTTTTCCACCGTGCAGTGTAATATAATTATTCAATACAAACCAATAAAATACAACTTTTCTGAAGAAGAACACACTCGTCTACCTACAAGACTGCTTATACTGATGCCTGTAAAGTATGCTATACCATACCAGTATGTAAAATCGGCTTCCTGTAGATGAACCTTGTGGTTCGAAACACGTAGAAGCCATCAAAGATTAAAAATTAGAATTTTAATTTAGAAAAGACGCATTTTGTTGGTTTATATTATATAAAGGAGTCTTCAGTGGAAGCAAACTACTCGGCTGGACATAATTCAAGAAAAACATTATAGTTTCAATTTTAAATTAAATTATATATACCAATTTTATTAGGAGATGCGCGAAAATATTGAAATAAAACAAAGCACTGCCCTCCCCCCACTTTTATCTTTCCAAGTTCTGAAGAACAGCTTTTTTAAAAGTTGAGATTTCAGGTATAACCTACGCAATAACACAAATTATTTCCAAGTATGTCATTTTGTTCAGACGTGTAAGAACCACAGACTTTCAAAAATACCTTTTATCCGTCTCTTCAAAGGCTGCTGAACTGAACTGAACACTGAATACTGGAGTGTCCAACACTTGGAATTTCTTTACCAGTCTCCATGTGAAGCTGGAAATAAAATCCACTTCCGAAATGATATGGCCTTTATTTACACCGTGAGCCACGTCACTAGCATCACCATAACCATAACCATGTCCGTTCTGGGCTCAATATTTTGCGTTCTAAAGGTCTTCTAAACGAGCATCCTGGGTTTATTTTGCCTGCCTGTTGATATTTCACAACAGCGTCTGTGAATGTGGATCTGTCCTGTTCACATGTGGATCTGTCCTGTTCACAAACATATTTGTTATTTTATTTGTGTTTTTGTTGAATTTATCCACACCTTCAAGATATTTTAATTGGTTTTGTGTTCAAACGCCTGTTTTTTGCAGTTTTTCTCAACAATTTCATATCTGAAGCTGTGACTCTAGATTCCTCTTGTACCTTTCCTATGCTCATTTTACTGCTTTGAAGCGCGGTGGATGCTGCTGATGTGTTGTGTACCAGTATTCTTGTTTGTTTACGAAATTGTGAAGGTGTTATAACTTGATTGGTAATTACCGGGTTGTCTAACAAGCTGGTTAATTTGCCTTTGTCTCAAACCATGAGTTACACATTCTTCGAATGATTCTGCAGTAAACATTTCCCGTTATGTATTTTTGCTTTACCTAGGCTTGCTGCATTTCTAGAGATTACATTTAATGTATTTAATATTGGAGATGTAGTTACATCCCGTTTGTGGATATTTGAGATGTATTAGACATTAGTAATAAAAAATAAATATTTTAAACTTGATGTCTGCAAGAGTTTCTGTGAAAGAAGTTTTAATTTTTAGATTTTTACGAGGCCAAAACACCGGGCGTGACAATTTAAAAGTAGGTTCCTGCTATAATCGCTGATTTTCTATTACAAAATTTATTTTATGGATCGTACATGAAATGTAACTATTATTTTAAAGACATACAAACCACGAACTTTTTGTATGAGATTTCGTATTATTGTAATAGCAAGACTTTGAAGGACAGCGGTTAGTTTAGATACAGCTTGTTGTGATGTAAGTTTAGAATTACGCCATTAATATTCATTTCTTGGACAAGTCCCACAGTACATACCGATTACGATTCTACGTCGCTTGAAACAGTTGGTCTTTATATGGCCGAATGTTTATTGTGTGTACTTAACACGCGATAGGAAATGCACTTATATAAACTTCTTTTCAAAAGGGTGGCGCCTCGTGACGTAAGAGTTAAAGTCGTGCTTTACTTGTCTAAATACAAGCTAAGGTGAAACAAATTGCTTATTAAGTTATATATGTATATTTGTCTCCGTAAACAGGAACTTGAAGTTAATCAAAAGAAAGTTGAGGTTATATGGCAAATGACGCCGTGTTAATTGGTGAAAGATAACTGCATTTCGGATGTTTCATCTGCCTGAGATTTCTGAGTCCGTGTAATTGTTATTCTGAATGGACACTGCAGTTGGGGACAGCAGTTTATCTACAACATCTGAAAATATTCGACATTCAACAAGAAGTCATAAAGAATAATAACTGTCTTATGTTTTACTCAACAATAATAACTGTATCTTCAAGCGCACACGTGTAAGAATGCTGGGGTCTGAAATTTAAATTGTTCCAAGCCTTTAAATTTCGCGGCGTAAGCAATCAGATATTGTGCAGTGTATTGGCAGACTGACACTGACCTGCGTATTCAACATGAATGTTTGGTGGTCTCGGACTGTCAATATAACGGAAGCCGGTGTAAACAACGTCACCAGTAAAATGATCCAGAAGCCTCAACCACAGCCTAATCTCTGTTGTATGTTCGAGACTACGGTTTAGCGCCAATGACAATATCATGCTACGAGAGATGTTGGAGACTGACGTGCCAAATTTAAGGGGCGCATATTTTAAACTTTCCCAAGTGTGTTTTAAATGAAATGAAGTTGCGAATTCTTAAGCCTATGAAATTTAAGTTCTTGGAGTGGTGAAAATTTGTGTATATATGTATATATTTCGTAACTTGTGGAAAATCTTACATAATTATTTTATTGTACCAAAAGACAAAAAAATGTATAGTGAATACAATCATCGTGAAAAATTTTATATCGCGAATCCTATTATGATTAAAATTATTTATCCATATGAATTTGGAATATAGTCCATCGTGATATGAACGTTGTGTACTTCTGCCTTGAGAAGCGATACTCTGAAAATGGGCCTACAATAATTAAATATTGCGGCAGAGATACTTGGATATAATATTGTAATTATTTACAGAAGAAGGGACAAGCGTCGTTTAGAATATGTATTATAAGGTTGAAAGGGATATCTAAGTGAGCATATAAAATATTCAAAACGAGATTAATAGAATTAAAATCTCAAAATTATTGATTTTCCGTTTGTTCGCACAGCTATTTGTAATGCGATATGTTATGTTAATATGCCATTCATGCACTTTTTTATGCGCTGACGAGAGTGAAAAAGAGTTTTAGACGTTACTTGTAATTATAATAATTACGTATCTTACCACCATCCTGCGTCGTCATGAAATCTGGGTACCTTAACTTCCCGGAACCATCCAGCATCTCGGGCCTGTAATGGGACTAATTTACTTTTTACCAAGATTAGCTAATGGCATTTTGTTGCAGTGATTTACGGAATATGAATAACTACTTGTAAATCGTTTTCAAATTTTCTATAAATATTCCCCCAAAAGTGTCACAAAATTTCCAAACAATAACGTCTCATCCGCAAAACAGTTTGTAGTCTAATCGTATAATATGAACCCATAAATTGCACCTTTGTTAAAGTAATGTATTAAATTCTACGTTGCCTTCTACATGTTTAAAACCCGTAGGTTCATCTCAGGAAGACGGTTGTAAGTAGAGTTGTGGTGAAATTTGTTGAAATGCTGAAATTAAAAGAAACGGCTTTGTAAGATGTCTAAATATAAAGTATTTGAATTTTCCATTAGCCGACAAAAAATAAACACAAAACACATTACCTTATGTTTATTGGACCGTCCATCTTTGTGCTAGTCGAAGAATTAAAGACCAACTCGATGTCACTTGCTATTTTATTTCACTTCTTATGTGCTCAACATGTTTCGGACATTAATATATCCAACATCAGGAGCTTACGACTATTCTGTTGAATTACCACATTGGTCGTATTGTTCTTGGTTCGATGTGTGTTGGAGTTTCGGTTTGGTTGGGATGGAGTGGTATCCGTGTTTCAGGCTGAAGCAGCCTGCAACACGGATACAACTCCAACCCAACCACACCGAAACTCCAACACACATCGAACCAAGAAAAATACGACTAATGTGGTAATTCAACAGAATAGTCGCAAGCTACTGATGATGGATATATTAGTGTCCGAAACATGTTGAGCACATAAGAAGTGAAATAAAATGGCAAGTGACATCGAGTTGGTCTTTAATTCTTCGACTAATAAAACACATTACATATTTATGTTTTATGTTTCTGTCGGCACTGACACTTAGATAACTTATAAGAGTCTTTTATTGCAATTTCAACCTATAAACCAATTATACCTAATCTCTACGTACAACCGTCTTCCTGAAGATGAACCCTCAGGTTCGAAACACGTAGAAGAAATCGTAAAAACTGAAATATTAGTTTAAAGAAGGCTCATTTGGTTGGTTTATTTTTTACGATTATATTACAATGCATAATGTAAAAAATATTTTTAATATGTTTTTAGTTTCTGGTGTCGAAATAGCTTAAACGAAACTTGCCAGAACACTCATACACACACACACACACACACACACATATATATATATATATTTATATTACTCAACTGGTTTTTCAAGAAACACAACGTGTAGAATTATAAATGTTTCCTGAAAACCATGAACACTTAGCCTAGTAGTACGAGTATGTCAATCTGTCACACTGGAGTCATGAGCATTCTGCATGAAGATATAAGCAATCGTACAGCATAGTGAAACCCTTAATTCTTTCCAAGGTTGTAGTGGTTATTTTAGGCGTGAAGATGAGTTCTAACTTCCATAGAACTCTTAGTTTGTGAGTAAGTCACAACATGGAACTTAATGATTGTAAAGTCAGTCGACCCATTCACGCACACAGTAGCACGTTTCCTGTGTTGGCGTCTTCACTTTTAGCATATTGTTTGTTTGTTTCCATCTCAAATACAGAGCGGTGAAGAGAAATTGCGATAAAACAAGTCCACGTGCACTGCATGCACAGAACACTGCCAAAAGTGTTAAAAGAACACAATTATTATTGTAGTTTGTTTAGGTATTTTGCAAGTAATCATACAGTAAGAGAACAAAATTTTCTGTCTACTGAGGATATTTCTATTTGTTTACGAACCGAACGTCTCATATAATTTTAAAATAGCCAACCAGTAATTTGTTATAAATAAGCACACCATTCAAAGTTATAACATACAAATCGAAAATTCCCTTAAATTCGTATTTAATCTAAAAATATGATCAGCCCTATTGTTTTATTCTGGGACATTACATAGTGTAGTTTGGTAGGAGAGTAGGATGACTTCAGAGAACTGTACTACACTTATCCATCAATTCATCCATCCTTTAGAACATATGAATATATACATGCCTGCTTACACATGTACACATATGTACAAACATATATATATATATATACAGGTACATACATACATACATACATACATATATGCCTACGTACGAAACTACAAATGTTCTTTTCATTTTACTTTCCGTGTTGAACATGAGGTAAAACTATTTTTTCTTTTTCAAACAGGGACTAACACATTATTTGCACTGCTTTCTATGGGTATATTTTGCTCATTGTATGTACTTGAAAATTTATTCACACAAGGAAATGTGGACCTGGACTTAGTATTCTTGTGGATCTGATGCAGAAAAGCGGTATTTCGTTGGTGTCCTGTGTTCAAAATTGGTGGAATTCACGCATCATTTGGAGACATACTTAACCGTATTAATCCAAGGTTTCTGTCACGCAGGGTCTGAAGGAAACACGAAGAAACTCAGAAAATTTATTCCGACAAAACTTGGATAATTTTCTCCTTAAATTATGAGAGGAAATTGCCAAGTTTTTGATACAAAAGTTGACTGTGTTATTCTGTTCAAAAATGTAAAAAGCAAGCGCATGAAATCTTCAAGTTTGCATCAATGATAATTAAACAATTTATTATCCAACTAATTTACAATATATAATATGTAGATAAAATTAAAAATTTTAAAATATTTAAAAATGTTCCAACACGTTTCGGACCACAGAGGTTCCATCATACCTAAGTTCCTCACACGGGTGTCTGATGTTTCCTTATTCTACGATGTAACAGCCTGCAAATTTTTAGGTGCATTCCGTAAGGCAGTGCCTTCTTACAATTGAACTACACACACACACACATAAACACAACGGGTCACAATATGCTGCCATAAACAGACCTTGCCCATGTCAACGGACACGATAAAACCTTTCTTGTAATCTTTAGCCAAGCACTGTACAAACCTCCCTGATGATGGATCCTCTGTGATACGAAACATGTTGGAGCGCCTTTAAATATTTTATTATTTTAATTGTACCTACAAATTATATATTGTGCATTAGTTGGATAATTAAATGTTTAAAGGCATGAAATTTTCTTATTTTATTTGGACTAAAGGAAAGCGGTCTTCCATTTACAAGACTTAAGTTTCTCACATGAGTGTTCACGTTGTTTCGATATTCTACGTGCAAATTTTACGTGGCCAACAATCATTCAGAAGAAAATCCTGCCAATTTCTTTCAGTGATCGAGTTCCCTGAAGATGGAGGGAATACGCCCTGCCTTAACCTTGCTACCAATGTGCCAGTCTGCATGATACCATTTTCCCGAAGAAGGGAATAATCATTGTCTGTCTTGTACTGTGAAGAACAACACTTTGCAGACTTGAGGACTGCGCAGAGCAAAATATGTTTAGGGCCCTAAGTTCTGTGTTTAACAGATCGCGTCTTGTCTCACAGAAAACATTTGTTTTCTGTATTATAAAGCCCTCTGTGCCAATTGTATGAAGGAAAGAGTATATTTACTTGTTTATTGTAGAAATAATAATACGCGTGTAAGTAAAACTGGGTTCAAATGCTGAGATGTTACGGTGAAACACAGAAAACACTTAAATGTAATGCATTAACGTTAAAAAGTCAATAGACATTATATAACATCAAATCATGCTGCGCAAGCTGATTATACTCTTATGTTTATTGGACCGTGCATCATCTTGATAGTTGAGTAAAGAGAGATCAACTTGATGTCACTTGCTTTATTATTTCTTTATTTAATGCTCAACATGTTTCGGATGTTAATACATCCATC
>Ga0123355_10010327_pt1 | contig 14294 bp, 16 predicted proteins | sample TergutEmb28metaG_3_FD_89872 | JGI IMG/M metagenome (GOLD analysis project Ga0123355, IMG submission 89872) | Embiratermes neotenicus P1 segment gut microbial communities from Petit-Saut dam, French Guiana - Emb289 P1 | ecosystem: Host-associated > Arthropoda: Insects > Digestive system > Gut ...
AGAATTAGAACTTTCAGTTCGTTCATTTAACTGTCTGAAGAGAGCAAATATCAATACGGTTGAAGAGCTTACTCATCGTTCGGAAGACGATATGATGAAAGTTAGAAACCTCGGAAAGAAATCTCTTGAAGAAGTAAAACATAAACTAGAAGAACTTGGTCTTGAACTTAGACCAAGCGATGACTAGTCAAACTAGCATATAACCAGCGTAGGGATTTTTTCGGAGAACGAGGAGTACGAATGAACAAGTCAGGCGTGTATCGTAATATACATAACTGACGAAGTGATATGAGTGACGACAAAGTTATATGGAAAAATAACAAGCTGGAAGGGAAAGGAGGGCGAAGTAATGCCAGGATATAGAAAACTCGGCAGACCTACTGCACATAGAAAAGCGATGCTTAGAAATATTGTAACTGACCTACTTAGAGAAGGACGTATTTCTACAACGAATTTCCGTGCAAAGGAAGCTAGGAGAATGGCTGAAAAGATGATTACGCTTGCTAAACGTGGCGACCTTCATGCTAAAAGACAGGTTCTTGCATATGTTTACGATAGGAACGTAGTATCGAAACTGTTTGATGAAATAGCACCGAAATACGCTGAAAGGCAAGGAGGATATACGAGAATCCTTAAATTAGGACCAAGACAAGGTGATGCAGCAGAGGTTGTGTTCCTAGAGTTGGTATAGTGAATTAACGCCCCGTTTAGATTTAGTAATCAGACGGGGCTTAGTTTTTTGGGATATCAAATATATAGATTTGAAATGTTATATTGCGCAATCATATCTATATTAATATATGTTATGTGCATATAAAGTGTCACAAAACACAATCGCTAAATGGGAAACTGCCATGATTATGTATACAGCTATGAGGTGTTATATATCACAATCGCATAAATGGATGACTGAATGAATTCTTCTCACAACCTTTGGACGCTCTGCCAGCTTTTATAAACTTACTAATGTCAAAGCGTAGATGGAAATGATTCCAAAGGTTACGTTCGTAGAATTTGCAGTCAGTGCCATTTATACTCAAACTGTTCTATATAACACCTCATATCTAAATCAAAATTAGATATATATGTAAGATTGCTTCGCAATCTACTATTTCGCAGTAACTTTCAGCCAAATCATAGATTTGGGAAAGTCTTGCATAAGGTCTGCTTGCAAATCATTATGTGATTTGAGCAGTACCATTATAAGTTCCGAGGTGACTGTGTGGCAAATATCGCATGTCATATAGTAAAAAATATATAATTATGAATCAAAAAACAAATGAGGGTAGTATGAAACGTGTAAAAATAGGAAATATAAAAATAGGCGACGGTGATGTGAAAATCTGTGTGTCGATATCGCCAACGAATAAATCTGAATTAATAGAGGAATTGTATTATGCCACAAATAGCGGTTGTGATATTATAGAGTTCCGCTATGATTTTTGGTGCGATGAAAGCTATAATGTCATCGCTGATGAAAATTCATATTTCAAAAAAAATCTACCTCAGAGCAAGCCTTTACTTTTTACGTATAGGACGAAGTTTGAAGGCGGAAGTGGGTCTGATGAACATGATGTCTACGAAGCGATAAATACGCAGGCAATATTATCGGGAAATGTTGATATTGTTGATATTGAATTTACGAAGCCACCTACTCTTATACAAAAGCTAATTGATAAGGCACATGAACACGGTGTTACAACTTTAGTTTCAAAGCATTATTTTGAAAAGAACCTATCAGAGACTGAAATACTTGAAGAACTTTTGAAAATGCAAGAAACAGGAGCAGATATCATAAAACTTGCAGTAGCGGCATATGATGAGCAAGATGCAAAGAATGTAATAAATGCAGCAAAAGAAATGTATGAGAAATATGCAAAAGTGCCGATAATTACAATAGGCATGGGTGAGCATGGTAAGATAACAAGGCACATAAAACCGTTTTATGGCTCATCTATGACATATGCAAAAGGTATGAAAGCAACTGCATCAGGACAGATGAGTGTTGCAGAATTGCGTGGGTTAGGGCTATGAAATTGAGAAGAGTTTTATATAGCGTGTTTAAATTCATGCAATGGGTGATTGGAATTGATGATGGCAGTTGGGATGATGATTATTGGAATGGCAAGAAAAATGATAATCGCTCGGATATGAGCAGATTCAATAAAATCATCATTACTTTTTTGTTGATTCTTGTGCCATTAACTTTTATTTCGTTAGTTCTGTGGCATATTATGCAAAGAGCTAGTTGAATATTGAGAATTTGGAAATATTATGCCACGAAGTATTATGCTTGACAGAATTATACTTCGTGGTATAATGTTTTTGAAGGGGGGGGGTGTGTTTCCATGAAAAGATTTATTAACCGTGAGCGTGAGCTTGGTGCATTAGAAGAACAGTATAATGCCGATGGTTCGTCTCTTGTAGTGTTATATGGTCGTCGTCGTGTAGGTAAGACTGCGTTAATCAACGAATTTATTAAAGATAAAAAAGCTATGTACTTTCTGGCTAATGAAGAAAACGAAATTATTAGCATGAAGAATTTCACAGAAGTTCTTTCTGATTATACAGGGCAAGACTATCTGAAGAACGCATCATTTGAAAATTGGAAAGATTTATTTGAAATCTTTTTGAAGCACGAGCATGGTTCAAAAAAAATTCTTGTGATAGATGAACTACCATACATGGTAAACACAAATCCAGCATTTCCGTCTATTTTGCAGTGGGTTTGGGATACATGGTTTGTTAACCAAAACGTTATGTTGATTTTGTGTGGCTCGCTGATTCATATGATGGAAAAACACGCATTGAGTTACGATAGCCCTCTTTATGGACGTCGCACAGGGCAAATTAAGCTAAAGCAAATTGACTTTATGCATTACCACCACTTTTATGAGAATATGCCTTACCGTAATCTTGTTGAGCATTATGCTGTTACTGGTGGTGTTCCTAAGTATATTGAATTATTTGATAAAGATAAAGACCTTTTTCATGAGATAGACAGGCTTATGCTTAAGCCGGAAGGGGTATTGTTTGAAGAACCGGAATTTTTGCTTCGTCGCGAAGTTGAAGAAATTGGTAGCTATTTTTCTATCATAAAAAGCATTGCCGCAGGCAATCACAAATCAGGGAAAATTAGTTCCGATATCGGTATAAAACAAACGAGCCTTCCTAAATACTTAAAAACGCTAATTGACTTAGATATTTTGGAACGAGAGGTTCCTGTGACTGAAAGTAATCCAGAGAAAAGCAAAACGAGTATGTATAAAATCAAAGATAATTTCATCCGCTTTTGGTTTAGGTTTGTTTATCCAGAGCGTGGAAGAATTGAACTTGGGCAGTCTGACTATGTGCTGGAAAAAATCAAAGCTAACTTTATTGATGCTCATGTAGCACATATTTACGAAACCGTATGCTGTAGCGAGCTTTGGAGGCTTGCTCTTGCAGGTGAATTGCAGTTTAATAAGCTGGGACGCTGGTGGAATAGTAAAGAAGAAATAGACATTGTGGCATTTGATAGCACCGGTGATAGTATCATTTTTGCCGAATGTAAGTATCGTACTCAGCCTACAGATGTTGATGTGTTTTATGATATTTTGCGTAAGAAAGAATTTGTTTTGTGGAATAAAGAAAACCGCAAAGAAAATTTTGTGATATTCTCAATCAGTGGTTTTACTGACAGGTTAACCGAACTTGCAAAAGGGCGTAATGACTTGTTGTTGATTGATAAAGCAGTAGAAAAATAAATAGTATTAATTTTTGGAATTTACGATAGAGTATTACGAGGAGTGTGTGAGATGAGAAAATTTATAAAATTTACGATTGTGATTAGTTTGTTTTTGTTTTCGGCAGGGTTTGCTTTTGCCAGTGACGCAGAAGTGAGGGTAAGTATTGATGGAGTTCCTGTTGTGTTTACTGAGGCCTCTGGAAGTCCGTTTATTGATGAAAACAACAGAACGCAGACGCCTTTTAGGCAAACGCTGGAAGCGTTTGGTGCCGTTGTTTCTTGGGAAGAAGAAACACGGACTGCGATCGCAGTAAAAGGCGATATAACAGTTAGAGTTCCAATTGGCACAAATTATGTTTACAAAAATGAGCTCCGAATAGTTAACGATACGACATCAATAATCGTGGATGACCGCACTTTTCTTCCGATTAGAATAGTGCTGGAAGCTTTTGGTGCAGATGTTTTTTGGGAGTTTAGAGGCTCGCATGTACATATAACACGTAATGGAGAGATGATAAGCCTTGCGATACTTGCGGCACGAGTGGAAGCAGCGATGGCTGGACTTCAAAGTTTTGATGCCCAGCGAGTTGTAAGTACTGAGCTTCGTCTAGGAAACGAAACGCAAAATATACAAGAGACGATTACAGCAAATTTCTTTAGAAATCCCGCTAGACTTAGAATGACATCAAGGCACGCCCACGACGATGAGGGAATTACAGCGGTAATGTATGCATTTGCTGAAAGAAGTGAAACGGTATTACTACTTCAAGGTGAGAGAGACAGTATTGCTAGAATGAGAATTCCTAGCGATGGAAATATTCTACTTCAAGCAGGGATAAATCCATTTGTAGCTTTTGTAATTCCAAACCTAGCGGTTTCGGAAGTAACTACTGAAAACAGAGCAAGTGTAGTAAAACTTGAAGGCGTAATTTCTGGGGAAATGCTGTTTCGCGTTACAACTGGTGGTGAAATTGTTCCTTCAATGATGGCTAGAGAGATTGAAACAAGTGATGTGATTGTTCCTATGTCGATGTGGATTAACATGGATACAAACGTAATAATGAGATATGAAATAGGCCAAATGGAATGGCATCCGCCACTTCCGCCGACTGTAATTGACGGAAATGAGTGGGCGAGATATTCGGAAATTATGGAAGTTACAATTACAAACATAAACAACGCAACGAGGTTCGTAATTCCACAGCATTGATAGTCAGCAAGGTGTAATGATAATGAAACGTTAGCACTCTTGCAGTAATTTTCAAAACCATGTATAATGTTAGGAATACAAATGTTAAAGGAGTCAGAACTATGAAAAAGGCTTTTTGTGTAATGTTATGTATGATGGTGGTGGGGTTTGCTATGACAGGATGCAATGAATCTGCGGACGTGTCGGAGCTAAATGAAATCAAAACTGAGTATCTAGCTATGCTTCAAGAACAAGCAAGTCCTGAAAGTGTAGATGAGATAGTCGAGTTTTTAGACGAAAATTTAAATAGGTTTGACACAGAGAGTGCTGATCAGATGGTTATGGCTTTTGCAGACTACTTGTTTGCATTTGAGATAGAAGAGCCTAGGTATAGAGAGCTTTTGGAAAGATATGAAGACTATATCAGTGATGCACTGGCAAGGCTTTATATGATTAAAGCAGAAGAAATTGAATTCCCTGCGGTGCTTGATAACGTATTGCAGCTCACTTGGGAGCAGCTTTGCGAAAGGGCGCTTTATCTTGAGCTTTTTATAAGGGAACTAGACAATGCACTAGTTTCGGAAGTTGCGACGAGGATTTTTGAAGATTACATAAGGCTTATGCTCATGGGAGTAGCCGGCACACCAATTTTTGATAGTGATGGAGTGTTTGAATCAGATGCACAGGCTGCATATCGTGGATTTATAGTGGCATACCCTGATACTACCGTTGCAGAAATTTTAATAGAATTTATGTCTTATCTTGTGAGTATAGATTTTAGGTTGGATTTTGAAAACATTGATGAAATGCTGAGCTTTTCGGATATGTGTTCACTTCTTATACTCGAGGCAGGAAAGAGAGTGTTTCAATAGATGGGAAGCATTATCAGGGCGATTAACCTGATGTTTGAATATAGTCAAGGTGACGAAAAAGAGAATATAAAAGCGATTGATGATTTGAGCGTGGACATTGATAGAGGAAGTTTTGTCGCTATAATTGGCAAAAATGGGTCAGGAAAATCAACATTTGCAAAAAATATAAATGCCTTGCTACTTCCAAGTGGCGGGGCTGTTTACGTTAACCAATTTGACACAGCAGATGAAGACAAGCTTTGGGAAATCAGGCAAACTGTGGGTATGGTGTTTCAAAACCCTGACAATCAACTAGTTTCTTCCATTGTAGAAGATGATGTCGCTTTTGGTCCCGAAAATATGGGAATTCCGCCAGAAGAAATAAGAAAGAGAGTTGACGATTCTCTTAATGCAGTTGGAATGTATGAACATAGAAAAATGGCACCGCACTTGCTGTCTGGCGGACAAAAACAACGTATCGCAATTGCAGGAGTTATAGCTATGATGCCAGAGTGCATAGTATTTGATGAGCCGACTGCTATGCTTGACCCAAGTGGCAGGCGTGAAGTCATGAATATTATAAAAGAATTAAACGAAGAAGGTATCACGGTTGTGCTAATCACGCATTTTATGGATGAAGCGGCTATGGCGGATAGAATTATAATAATGGAAGACGGAAAAGTTGCTCTTGATGGTACGCCAAAGGAAGTGTTTAGGGAAGTAGATTATATCGAAGCTTTGAGCCTTGACGTTCCTTTTGCAGTGCAGGTAGCACACAAGCTTAGAGAAAAAGGAATTGATATTCCAACAGATATTATTGAAACGGATGAACTGGTGACGTACTTATGTCAATACAAGTAAAAGAATTAACACATATATATAGTGAGGGACTACCTTACGAATCTCGTGCTTTAGATTCGGTGAGTTTTGATGTTTCAAACGGAGAATTCATGGGAATCATAGGGCATACAGGTTCTGGCAAAAGCACGCTTATCCAACATCTTAATGGACTTCTCAAACCAAAATCCGGCAGCATCGTGATAAACGGTATTGATATTACTAAGGCAGGCGTGCCTATGCGAGATATCAGAAAAAAAGTTGGACTTGTATTTCAGTATCCAGAGTATCAGCTTTTTGAAGAAAACGTATATAAAGATGTGTCTTTTGGTCCGCAAAACTTAGGGCTTTCCGAAGAAGAAGTGGACAAATGTGTTCGTGAGGCAATAGCTCTAGTGGGACTTGACTTTACCGAGATAGCAGAGCGTTCGCCATTTGACCTTTCTGGCGGACAAAAGAGGAGAGTAGCGATTGCAGGAGTCATATCTATGAAGCCGGAGGTTTTGATACTTGATGAGCCAACAGCAGGAATTGACCCCAAAACTCATAAAGATATTTTAAGTATGATTTGTGGAATTCACAAAACTCAAGGAAATATAATTATTTTAGTTTCGCATAACATGTCGGATATTGCGAATTACTGCGATAAGGTGCTTGTGCTTGATAATGGTAAAGTTTTAATGCATGGAACTCCGCATGAGGTGTTTGCAAAAAAGGAAATACTTGAACAAACAGGGCTAGACGTTCCGCCTTCAGTTGAGCTGCTTTATAAATTAAATGAGCGTGGTTTCAGCGTAAATACAAATATATTTAACGCAGATGAAACTTCAAACGAAATCGCCACCGTGCTCGCACGAAAATAATAAATAAGTATAGGATTTTTTATGATTAGAGATATTACACTAGGGCAATACTTCCCTGAAAACTCAGCAATACATAGGCTAGATGCAAGGGTAAAGCTTGTAAGCACATTTGTATTTATAATGGCTCTCTTTTTCGTGCGTGATTTTATTGGATTTGGAATTGCTGTTGTTTTTCTTGGAACTGTGATTGCTATATCTAGAGTACCTTTATCATATATGCTTAGAGGGCTTAAAGTTGTTTTTATTATTATAATGCTTACTCTTGTGTTCAACTTGTTTTTGACTCCTGGTGATCCGATTTTCCAGTGGGGATTTTTGACGATTACACAGCAAGGTTTATATACTGCGGCTTTTCTTGTTATTAGGCTTATACTGCTCATAATTGGCTCGACACTTCTTACGCTTACGACTAAGCCGATAGACCTTACGGACGGTATGGAGTATTTGCTTAATCCTCTTAAAGTAATTAAAGTACCTGCACATGAGCTTGCTATGATGATGAGTATAGCACTTCGTTTTATTCCGACTTGCTTGAGGAGACGGATAAGATAATGAAAGCACAGATGGCTCGTGGAGCGGATTTTGAAAGTGGAAATATTTTGCGTAGAGCGAAAAGCTTAATTCCAATCTTAGTACCGTTATTTATAAGTGCGTTTCGTATTGCACAAGAACTCGCTATGGCGATGGAAGCAAGATGCTATCGTGGTGGCGAGATGAGGACAAGACTAAACGCAATGAAGCTCAAAAAACTTGACATCCTAGCTATAATAAGTATAATTATTTTCTTGGGAATAACATTAGGGAGAACGTATATATTATGAATAATTCAAGGACAATGAAAACAAAATTTATGATACAAGCTGCAATTATAGCGGCTGTTTACGCAGTAATTACGATAGCGTTTGCTCCGCTTTCCTATTCACTTATACAAGTTAGAATTTCAGAAGCACTTACGGTGCTACCGTATTTTACGCCAGCAGCAATACCAGGGCTATTTGTAGGTGCGTTTATGGCAAACCTTTTAAGTCCATATGGGCTGCCGGATTTGATATTGGGAAGCCTTGCAAGTCTTATAGCAGCGACACTGTCATATAAATTGCGAAGCAAGCAGTATCTAGTGCCGATGCCGCCAGTGATAGTGAACGCAGTCATAATAGGATTTATGCTTTACTTCTTTTATAGTTTCCCGTTCCCACTTATTGTATGTATGGCTATAGTTGGGGCAGGGCAGCTTGTGGCGTGTTATGGGATTGGGTATCCGCTTATGCTATTATTAAAAAGATACAAAAAAATATTCGACTTGAGCTAGGCGGGTTATTTTTCCGCATATTGGAACCTAAATCCAAATTTCGTGTCCTCGCGTACATATTAGAGTACGCTCCGGAAGAAAATTTGTCTTTAGAACCACAATCTGCAAAAAAATCCCACCGCCTTGAATATAATAAATGTAATTGATACTAATACTAACATAGATATAGATAATAATACAAATATAGATATAGATAATAATACAAGTATTGATATAGATGCGAATACAAATGCAAATATAAATATAGATACAAATAACTAATACAAATACAAATACAGATATAAATATAGGAAAGTTATATGCGGCAGAGGAAAATTAAAAATCTTGAAGAAAAAATGCAGGAACTGCAAAGGTACATCATAGAAGATGGCACGGAGCATAAAGGTAACTGGCAAAGTTTTTTTGGAAATAAAAGCGATATATTTTTGGAGATTGGTGCAGGCAAAGGGCAATTTTTGATAAGGCAGGCACAAAACCATCCTGACAGAAATTATATTGGCATAGAAGGACAGACGAGCGTTGTTTTTCGTGCATTACAAAAGCTTGCAGAGCAGGACGAAGTGGCTTCTCAAAGTGGGCAAGAGAGTGCAGGCAATATCATGTTTATACGCAAGTTTGTAAATAGTTTGTGTGAGATATTTGAAGATGAGGAAGTAGCAGGGATTTATTTGAACTTTAGCGACCCATGGCCGAAAAAAGGACATGCTCACAGAAGACTAACTTACAGAAATAGGCTTTCGGAATATCACAAAATACTAAAAGAAGGCGGAACTATTGAATTCAAAACAGACAATGATGACTTATTTGATTTTACAGAAGAAGAAGTAAGCGAAGTCAAAAGGCTTTTTAAAATAGATGAAGTAACGAGAGATTTGCACGCTTCGGATTTTGTGGCTAAAAATATCGAAACAGAGTATGAAGAAAAATTCAAATCGCTTGGCAAAAATATAAATTATATGAGGCTAGTGAAATTATAGCAAAAAAATCAAGCAAATTTTAAAGAAAATTAGATAGTTAAATTTGAATATTTATTATAAATAGTGTAAAATATATTTTAAGTAATTGCAAGAGAGGTGACAATATGTATTGTATTAAATGCGGGAATAAAGTAGGGAAAAAGGAAGTAGCGTGTGAACGTTGCGGCAGAGCAGTAAATCTGGCTTTAAAAGAAGAACTCGAAAGAGAAGAACTCGAAAGTGCAGAGGCACAAGTTGTAAGTGAAGAACAGGCAGACGAGAGTTCGGATGAAGCGGATGGAAAGACGATTGCCATCTTTGATAAAGAAGACGAAGAAAACGTCAAAGACGATGAAGAATTTGAAGATGATGAAGAATACGATGACGACGAAGAATACGATGACGACGATGAGTATTATGATGATGACGATGACGACTATTACGACGACGATGATGATTATGACGATGGATATGATGATAGAGCGTATCAAAGAAGATTAGCAGAAAAGCAAAGACAAGAAGAACGACAAAAGGCAATGGAAGAAATGCGAAACAGACCTAAGAGTCTGATTATGGCAATCTTACTTGCGATATTCTCTTTTGGAACAGGTTCGCATAGATTTTATCTAGGGCACTACCAGAGCGGTGTCGTGATGTTTATCTTGTTTTCACTTTACTGGTTCACAGGAATCCCAGCTATGATTTTATCTTGGGCATGGGCTTTCATAGATATTTTCTTGATGGTATTAGGAAAATTAGAACCTGCAAATGGTAAAGGATTTGCAAAACGCCGATAAAGTTTATTTTTGCGGTGCAATCATGATTTTAAATGCTTGCAAATTGCAATTTCGGATATTATAATAGAAAAAATAATTATGAGAGGCAAAAGGTAATACACATGGGAAACTATTTACTTACAGAACAAAATGGAAGAACTATCCCTTTGGAAGATAAGATTTTCGGTATTAACAAACTTGCAAAAGAGATGGAGGCTACTGCCGGAAAAGAGGCAGTCACAAATGCAACTGTAGGTTCTCTTTTAAATGATGGCGGCAAGCTTGTTGTGCTATCCTCGGTTGTAGATGTTCTAAAAAATCTTGAACCTGTGGATTATGCGGATTATGCGCCGATTGGGGGAACTCCTGAATTTAAAAAAGCTATTCAAAAGGCTGCATTTGGTAACTTTGTGCCAAAATGTCACACTGCTGTAGTAGCGACACCAGGCGGAACAGGTGCGATAAGAAATACGATTTCTAACTTTTCTAAGTATGGAGATAAAGTTTTGACAACTGACTGGTTCTGGGCACCTTACACGACGATTGCTCAGGAGATAGGCAGAGGTGTTGATACTTTCAAATTGTTTGATGAGAATGGCAATTTTAATATTGCATCATTTGACGAAAAGGTAAAAGAGCTTGTTGACGCACAAGGAAGGCTTATCATTATTCTTAACACGCCAGCTCATAACCCAACGGGTTACTCGCTTACACTTTCGGATTGGGATAATGTAATCGCAAGTGTAAAAGCGGCTGCTACAGGCGACAAAAAAATCGCGATTTTGGTAGATGCGGCTTATATAGATTTTGCAGGTGATGCAGATGAATGCAGAAAATTTTTACCTAAGTTAGAAAATTTGCCAGACAATATTTTGCCTATTATCGCATACAGCCTTTCAAAGACTTTCACTTTGTACGGTATGAGAAGTGGAGCGATGATATGTATGACGCAAAACAAAGATATTGCTGATGAGTTTGTTAGAGTATGTGAATTTTCATCAAGAGGCTCTTGGTCAAATTGCCCGAGAGCAGCTATGGCAGTGCTTTCAAGAATTTACGATGACAAAGCACTTCTTGAAAAAGTTGAAAAAGAACGTGATGAATATATGGAAATGCTGATTAGAAGAGGCAAAGCGTTTGAAAAAGCAGCAAAAGAAGCAGGACTTGCGATAGTACCTTTTGATGCTGGATTCTTTGCATCTATTCCATGTGACAATCCAGAAGAAATCGGAAAAGAACTTCAAAAAGAAGGAATATTTGTAGTGCCACTAGCAAAAGGACTAAGAATCACAGTAGCGGCAATTCCAGAAGAAAAATGCGTAGCTATTCCAGCAAAAGTAGTTGCGATACAAAATAGACTAGGAAAGTAAGACATAGGGATTCACGCGTGGAGGGCAAAAGTTTGACTATACCTGAAATTACAAATGCGATGGTTTCTGAGACGGAAAAAATTATAATTGGCAAAACTAAGCAGATACGTCTTATCATCATGACACTTTTTGCAGAGGGGCATATGCTCCTTGACGACCTACCTGGTGTAGGTAAAACAACGCTTGTCAAAACACTTGCGATAGTTACAGGCTGTGATTGTCGCCGTATACAGTTTGTTCCTGATTTGCTTCCGTCGGATATTACAGGGATTAATATTTACGATCAAAAAAGTGGCGATTTTAAGCTGCGTCAAGGACCGATTATGACGAATATATTGCTTGCAGATGAGATAAATCGCGCTATTCCTCGTACGCAGTCGGCACTTCTTGAAGCAATGGAGGAAAGGCAAGTTACGATTGATGGTGAGACGATGCCGCTTCCTAAACCGTTTATAGTTATGGCAACGCAAAATCCCGTTGAGTCTGAGACGACATTTCAGCTTCCGTCGGCGCAGATGGATAGATTTCTTATAAAGATTTCATTAGGATATCCTGAGGTTTCTGAAGAAGTTGGGATGCTCAAGAACTTAGGAGATGAAATTCCATTTGATGCTGTTAAGACATTAACTGATGCCGAAAAGATAAAAGAAATACAAAATGAAATGCGAAATATCAGCGTGTCTGATGTGGTCGCACAGTACATAGTAGAAATCGTAGCAAAGACGCGAGCAAGCTCGCTCGTCAAGATGGGTGCAAGCCCTAGAGCGTCAAGAGGGTTATATAAGGCGGCGAAAGTTTGGGCTGCCATGGCAGGACGCTCGTTTGTGACTCCTGATGATGTGCAGGAACTAGCTGTTCCTTGTTTGGCACATAGATTGGTTTTGACTGGCGAGGCACGCCTTGCCCGCAGGACTGCGGAAGACGTGGTTTCGGATATAGTGGATTCTATCGCTGTTCCGCCTGCAAAGGAGGAATTTTTCCAAACATGATAAAGAGACGAGTTAGTAGTATTTCCAGTATACTTGTAAGTATTCCTGGTCTTATTGCGTTTTTTGGAATCACAGTAATTGCAAGTATTTTGCAACATGCACTTATTGCAGGGTTTTGTTTTTGTGTTTTTCTTATAAGCGGAATTTCTAGACTATGGGGGATGCTTTCGATACGCAAGGTTTCTGTGGAAATTGATGCGAACTCACTTCACATGTTCATAGGTAGCAAAACTGATGTACACTTTTCGATTAAAAACGAAAAGTTTTTGCCTTTAATATGGCTTGAACTTCTGCTTCCCATGCCTCGTCGTGAATGTTTTATGCCTGATGAAAATTTTGAAATTGCGTCAGGTGCTTTTGTTGGGGAAGAAGCAAGAGATGATGGAATGGCATTAAAAAAGCGGTTTTCATTCATAATGGGTAGGGATGTGTTAGAGTGGAGCGGCTCTTTTTTTGCAAAAGGTAGAGGCGTTTATGTGGTTGACACTATGATACTAAGGGCAGGAGACGGATTTGGGCTTACGCAGTCACAAGTGACATCAAAGCCAAAAGATATTCCGATGTTCGTAGTATACCCAGAAATTAGACCTGTTGATATTACCCCGTTTATCTCAATGCAGTGGGATGGAACTGGTGGCGAAAAAGGGTTTATAGACGACCCTACAATAATGCGTGGCATGAGGCAGTATGAAGCAGGGGATTCTTGGAAAAACATCAACTGGCGTATGATGGCACGAGATCAAGGAATAAATATTAATTTATATGAAACAGTAACGCCAAAGGCGATGCACTTTATATTGGATGGCGAATCTTTTTGTAATTTTAAATCAGATATTCATGAATTTGAAGAAACACTTTCGATACTTGCATCACTGCTTCTTAGGCTTACAGAAGCGAGAGTGCTTTGTGGGCTTTCGCTTCCAAAATCAAAGCACATGCCACAAACGGACGTTGTGGCGACGTCAGAAGCCGCTAGGCTGCTGACGCTTCTCGCTGACTACGACTTGCTTTCTGAACTTAACGAAGAAAATCGAAGCAATGGCGAAAAACTAGAATTTCTACCATCAAGTTTTGAAATGCTTCCAATCATGAGAGCAACTCGCCACGCAGGGCGAATATATTATGTGGTGCGAGATGCAGAAGAGTTTAGATTGCGAGGATTTCCGCAAGAACTAGATAAGTCAAAAGTTATTTTGTTATCATACAATGAAGTATCAGAAGAAAGTGTGCATGCGCTTGGAGTTAGGTGTATGCAACTAAAAATTTAGTATTAAATATTAAATATCACATGCATTCATTTGCAATCAGGCTCGGATAGGTAATGATTGCTTAGCAATCATACTATTTCGCAGTTACTTTCACTAAATCAAAGATTTAGGAAAGTTTTGCATAAGGTCTGCTTGCAAATCACTATGTGATTTGAGCAG
>Ga0123355_10010328_pt1 | contig 14294 bp, 13 predicted proteins | sample TergutEmb28metaG_3_FD_89872 | JGI IMG/M metagenome (GOLD analysis project Ga0123355, IMG submission 89872) | Embiratermes neotenicus P1 segment gut microbial communities from Petit-Saut dam, French Guiana - Emb289 P1 | ecosystem: Host-associated > Arthropoda: Insects > Digestive system > Gut ...
CAGTTATTGATATAATAATTGCACATTCATAGTTTTAACTTCCCTTCAAAAGGGATAAAAAATAGGACTAAGTATTGAAGCTACGCGCTTCTAATGACTTAGTCCTATTATGACAGGTACACCTATGTAAATATCTCCGCGAGTACGCTCGGCAATATCGCGATATAAATTCTGATAATCCATGAAAAAAATCTCCTTCTCGTGCATGTAATAGTAGATGTACTATATTTATGCATAGATAGGAGATTTATGCTAGTATAAGCCTCATTTGTATGATACATATTGAACTCAATTATTCACGATTGAAACTGATGCAATGATTCCATGAATCTTTTTTAGTTGAGGTTGCATATTTTTTGTTAATAAATCCTTATTTAAATCTTTAATAAATTTTCCATTGTCTATATTCTCACCTTTTACATAAACTTTATGTGCTTTTTTGAATAATTGCTTTAATTTGTCCTCACCAGTCCCTATTAACTTCCCTGCCTTAATATTTAAATACGTGCATATTCCGTTTAAATCCAGCAAAAACCAATCCTCAATTTGCTCAATGGCAACAATGTTTCCTATCCACTCTATCCCTTTTATTTCACTAAGTTCCTTTTTCAGTTTGTTATAATCTAAAGGGGGTTTTTGCCCACGATGAAACACATCATTGTCGTAACAAACAAAAACATATGCTGTAGATATTTTTTCAGTTTTTATATAATCACGACATTTATTCAACCCTTTGTTTTGAATCTTTGAAACCCCTTTTGAATTAATGATTTTAAAATCGCCTTTAAATTTTTGTTTCAACTCAAAAATATTCAGCACATGTTCGTAAAAATGCGCCTCTGTATCACCCTCTACAATGAAAATGATGGCGTACTTTTCTTCCTCTTTCTTCTCCTTTTTCCCCTCCCGTTTCATGTTTACCCCCCTAAATACGACCGCATTTTAATGAAATCATCTTCATCACCAGAAAGCAAAGAAAATATATAGCCACCAAGTGTAGTATCGTATGCAGAAGCATCTTTAATAAGTTTGTTTGCTTTGCGTGTATTGCTTACATTTGCAAATTCCGCGAGTCCCTTGTTGTTGGGTATTGGCAAATATATTTCATGTGGTTCTAAATAGTCAATTATATAAGGTGAATGACTAGTAAATATAATTCTGGTGTCCCCCGCAAATTGCTCAATGATATTTATAAAACTCTTCATCAATGCAGGATGTATTGAAGTTTCTATTTCTTCAAGTGCAATCAGTGAAATATTATTAATATCAGCTGCAAGCAGGGCTACTAAAAGGGCAAATATTCTTTTAGTTCCATTAGATAGGTAATCAAAATGAATTTGGTGAATTAGATTAATGTCCATTAATTCCAATTTATATACTTTTTCGTCAATAAAAAAAGGTAGTTCAGTAGTTACAGGTAGAGGTTTGTCTGTTTTGAACTCGCTTTCACTCGTCAATATATCTGTAAAGTTTGGAAATAGCAACTTGAAGGCGTACTCTAATTGCTCATATTTATCAGGGTAGTTTTTCTTCAAAAAATAAATATACCTTGGTATGTCATCCATGTCTTCAATATCAAGAGAATCTCTGATGAAGTTGTTGCGTCGCAAAGCAACTATATCATAATTATTGTAAATGTCCATTCTATCTTCTATATAAAATGTAAGTTCGGCTATTTTGTTAATAGTTTCACTATAAAACAAATCCCCAATGATTGACAATTTGCTTAATACCAGTTCGTTTGTGTTTACTGTAATGTTGTTATTACATCTTCCTGTTTGTGAAGTTTTATACTTTGCATTCTTCTCATCTCGTGAGATAAAGGTAGAAAACTTTGATTCATTTTTCTCCACATTTTTGAGTCTAAGAATCTCTGTTAAGATTTTTCCACCAGTCCCTTGGTCATTTTGCCATGCAAATGAAAAACTGTATTCCGCAAAACGGGGGTATGTGCTAGAATTGTCCTGCATATGGAACACAAATTGACATACACATTTATCCATATGTCTGCTGATTGGAATTGCAGGCTTGAATCGCATCATTTTGTTTCTTGTTTTGGGGGGCTTTATAATGAAATCAATACCAAATTTAATTGCATCCAATACATTTGATTTTCCATAGCCATTTGGTGCAACTAAAGAAGCTATTTTACTGATATCTAGTTTTATATGTTGTAAATTTCTATAGCCTCGAATTTCGATTGAATTGATTATCATAAAATTTGCCTCTTCCGCAATATTTCTTTTCACTTCAAGTCTTTTCATTAAATATTTTACCACCTTTCAGATGTATATGCAATAAATTATTACCCTTTTATATAAAAGGTATACAATTGTGGCATGTATCCACTAACAAAAACTACAATATTTAGAGGGGTATCACATGAGAATTAAATTCAATTTAAAGTATCTAATCACTTTTTTATTACTTTTTGTCACTATTGCCGTCATAGCAATATTCATGCCAGGGGGTTTTATTAGATACCATTTTGGCGATATTCTAATCGTAATTTTTATCTACTGCTTTATCAGGATACTTGTTAGAAATAAATTCAAATGGTTGCCATTATATATATTTATCTTTGCCACTTTAGTGGAAATTGGTCAATATTTTGGCTTAGTTTACATTTTGGGATTAGGTCATTCTCAAATTGCTAGGGTTGTTGTAGGCACTACTTTTGACCCATATGATATTCTTATGTACGCTATAGGATGTATATTAATATTTATATATGATATAAAATTCCCTGAGACGGAATAAATATAAAAAATGGAGAATATCTACATTTTTACTTGTAGTTATCCTCCATTTTAGAGTGTGTTCCCCATTAATATCTTAAACTTACAACGCCACAATAACCCCGCCACGATTTGCATAAGTGGTAGTTACCCCACGACATTCTTGTATAAGAATATCTTTAGCTTTTAAATGTTTCATCAGCTCTTCTTTAAGAGCAACTGCTTTTTCATAAGCCTTAACATGAGTAATTCCTATTATACGGTTTTCGATATCAGGTGTGTTATCTTTTATTATTTGAACCATTTTAGAAAGAGCCTTGTTATATCCCCTTGCCTTGTCCAGCATTTTTATCTCGCCCTCAAAAGCACCGCAAATGGGTTTAATGTTAAGTACGGAGGCAATCTTTGCAACATAGGGTTTTATACGCCCTGTTTTTACAAGATTGTCGAACTTATCAAGAATAAAATAGGTATTCATGCTTTTAATATAACTATTTACTTGTTCCACCAATTCTGTTGCCCCAAGCCCTTTATTTGCAAGTTCTGAAATTTTCATGGCGATAACACCTTCACCAATTGCTGCTGTTAAACTGTCAAATACGTGGATAAACTTTTTGCCATACTCTTCTAAATACATATCTTTTGCAGACATAGCAGATTGATAAGTGGCACTCAATTTGCTAGAAAGAGTTACAACAAATACATTCTCACCTTTCTTAAACTGCTCAAGAAACAAATTGGGAGAAGGCGCAGAAGTTTTTACGGCAATAGAGCTTGACTCCATATGTCCCAAATATTTATCTAGGTCAAGATTTTCGTCGTCTAAGTAAACCGTATCTTCAATTTGCAAATTTAGTGGGATATGTGTTAATGAACAAACTTCACTTGCAATTACGTCCGCACTCACGTCACAACCACTGTCTACTACAATATTATTAATCATTATTTATGCTCCTAACAAGGAATTTTCAAGAGTATAGCATTATTTACCTAGTGCGTCTATAGAAATAAAAAAGTGGCTATGCCGCTTTCCGAAGGAAGTGTAGCTGGGGTTGTCCCAGTGGAACGGTGGGGGGCAGAGTCCCCATTTAACTAGTTTAATATATTTATGAATATCACCTGATGTACTGGGTCTATGTGTATAGCTCTCTCCTCTATATAACTTATTTCCACAAAAGAGCGCCCATCGATTTCAAAAATATTCCCTGGTGTTGTAATTAATAATTCACGTTCAATAGTCTGCACATCCACATAGACTTTTCCATCAAAATAATACCCATTAAACACAGAACGAACCCAACGGGGGCTGGTTGAGGCATCTCTTTCTATGGTTGATAAAAAATGTTCATGATTTATTACCCTGCTATAAATCTCTCTAAGTTCAGGGTCAGAAGTAATTGAAAAATCATCTTGTGAACCTATTCCAAAACCATCACCATAAACAATCATTCTCACACGAGGAAACGCTAATCTAATTGTATCATACACATGGGTGATTTCATCCCCCGCTTCATTAATACGAAAAATAAAATCAGCCCGTGACCAATGGCTAACACCAACGGGCAACAACATAATTGGGTGACGTGCCTGAAAAGCCATATAAAATGGCTCTAAGTCTTCTATAATATCAATTGAGAAACCCTCTCCGTCACGTTCTGCCATAAGTTGAACCGCAACCCAATCCACAGCATCATGCCCAGGGAAAAAAGGGTTACTAGATGTTGATTGATGTGACGGCGCAACCCACACAAAAGACACCATTGGGGCATATGCCATAAACATCGAACGTGCGTATCTAAATAACAATGTATATTCCGCGGCAGTTAATCCATGATTAGTAGGGTAGAATGCCACAAACATAGGCAAGTTAAATGCACCTAAACGCTGTGCCAAATATATGATTTTATTCTCAACTGGAACATCAACATCCGTTCCAATCACACGCCCCAGCACTTCAGGGGGGTGGATTATAAAAAGTGGAGTTGCCAATGCTGCTATGCATTGTAATAACCACATTACAGGCACTTCTTCACCCAATCGCATTTCTTCCACATACACTGCATGTTTTTTACCAACACTGCTTTCAAAAGGGCGTTTTTCCAAACCATCCCTTAACCACATGCCAAGATACGTGCCATCTGTTGGTTCATACATTGCACGTTCTGCCATAGCCACACGATATAATACAGTAAATGGTATGGGTATAGGCTCGTACTCTTCATCATCAACCAAACGTGGTAATACATCCATAAAACGATTAGGTCCACCTATTATTTGGGGCGGGTTTTCCGTCATGCAACCAGTCAACAATAATAGGGATATAATCACTAAAATTAACTTAACTCTCATAAGTATCATCACTTCCTTATCCTTATGTGGAGTTTTGCCTTATTTAAGTAGTTTCAATCAAGTTTTAATCAATATTCAATTAAGTTTCATTCATAAAACCCAAGTTATGTAATTAAAATGTAATAATAAAGATGTTGACAAAATAGGGGAGGAGCGGCTATCATAGTTATAGTCTCAAAAATATTTTATTATTTAGGTGAGTAGCAAAGGTGCTTACTACCTAAAGGGAGGAATTTAGTATGTATAAGAAGTTGGCAGGTATTTTTACATTGATGGTTATGCTAACCATCTTTATTTTGCCAATGCAAGCCAAAGCATGTGATCATCCAAGCTGTCTAAGAGCCAAGGAGGTTATGGCAGAAGCTGCAGAGGTGTCAATTGATGACATTGTAGATTTTTGTGCCTATCGCCCAAGAATAGTTCCTGAGATCCCAGCTTTGGATGTTGTTACGCATGGCATAATTGAAGACTTGTTGCAGTATCTAATGTTGGAGTATGGTACAGCTGTTGAACTTGTTTCTATAGATATAATGGAGGCTGTTCAGCAATATGACTATATACAACCACGATTAGGGTGTTGCCTAAATCAAAACATTGAGATTAATTATTCGACGTTTCGGATGTTCGCGATCTATCCCTCTAATCGTAATTGGGAATTCTGCGACCGTTATGAAGTATGGCGTACTGTTTGGTGTACATCCTGTAGATTTGCTTGTACAGACTCAAGAAGAATGGTAAATGTTATCCCTGGTTGTAGAATGCTGAGAGTGCGGTTTGCTGGTTTCGCAAATGAAAGTATTATAAACGAAGAATCGTATAAAGAAGAGTGTGATAATTGCCTATAAACTTTAAGCAAAATAGCCAAGCAAACGACTTGGCTATTTTTGCGTGTTTTATATATCAACCATACATGCTTATTAATTGATTGGAGCATTAGCCCGCAACTGCCCACATGCCGCCAATACATCCCCACCAAGGCTACGCCGCACAGTAGTAGTTATTTTCATTTGTTGTAAAACCTCTGCAAATACTTCAATATCTTTTTTTGACGATGGTGAAAATGTTTCCCGTGCCTTATTCATTGGAATTAAATTTACATGACATAATGAAATTCCCTGTAATAATTTTGCAAGGGTTTTTGCGTGTGCTAGATTATCATTTACACCCCGCGCCAAAGCATACTCAAACGTAATTCGGCGGTGCGTTTGTTGCGCGTAATATTCACATGCTTTAATAAGCTCTTTAAGTGGATATTGGTTAGTTATGGGCATTATTGCTTGCCTCAGAACATCAGTAGGTGCATGAAGGGAAATTGCTAATGTGATTTGTAATTTCAAATCTGCAAGTTTGTAAATCTGGGGAACTAATCCACATGTAGAAAGACTTATGTGGCGTTGTCCTAAGTTATATCCTTTGGGGTGAGATATAATCTGTATAAATCTTACAACTTCCTCAAAATTATCAAGAGGTTCACCACAGCCCATTAACACTACATTACGAATTGGCTGCTCGCCTACATTATAAACCTGCGTGCACATCTCGCCTGTGGTAAGGTTACGCGAAAAGCCCGTTTCTGCCGTTGCACAAAACTTGCAACCCATTCGGCAACCCGCTTGAGTTGATATACATACAGAAGAACCGTATTTATATTCCATACGCACAAATTCAACGCTATCATTACCAAACGTTGCTAAATATTTGGAGGTGCTTCCATCAATAGAAATAAATCTCTCTAATATTTTCATATTTGATATATAATAAAATTCTTTTAGTTTTTCACGCAAATCTTTTGGTAAATTTGACATATCATCAAAATGTACTACCCTCTTCTGATGAAGCCATTGAAATATTTGCCCAGCGCGATAGGCTGGGTAATTCCATTCAGAAATTAGACGAGTAATTTCCTCCAGCGTTAAAGATAAAAAACAATTCATAAAAATCCTTTTAGTTTTATTTTCAATGGGGGCGCTGCCCCCTCTCTCACACCGCTTTGCGGTGCGTTCGCATGAAGCCCCCGACGTTCCGCTAGGAATGAATCCCAGCCGCTTTTTTATAATTTAGGCATTCATGTTTATCTCTGTAAGATGTGCATACAATCCACCACGTTCCACAAGTTCATCATGAGTACCCATATCCTCAATTCCGCCCTCATTAAGAACTATTATTTTATTTGCCTTCTTAATTGTAGATAAACGATGTGCAATTATAACAGTGGTTCGCCCTTTCATCACACCATCCATTGCCTCACGAATTTGACGCTCTGTTTCTACATCCACAGCGGCGGTTGCCTCATCTAAAATTAGAATAGGACGATTACGCAAAACAGCACGTGCTATAGAAACACGTTGCTTTTGCCCACCTGATAAACGCATTCCACGTTCACCAACCAATGTGTCATAACCTTCTGCAAGCTCTCTAATAAAATCGTCTGCTCTTGCAAGTTGTGAGGCTTCAATTATTTCTTCACGGTTTGCCTCAGGCTTACCATATGCAATGTTTTCGGCAATTGTACCATTAAACAAAAAGACATCTTGAATAACATTACTCATGCTGTTACGTAGGCTTTTAAGTGATAAGTCTTTCAGGTTAAATTCATCTAGAATAATATTTCCTTCTACAGGGTCATAAAAACGATTAAGCAGATTTATAAAGGTGGTTTTACCTACTCCAGTTGGTCCAACCAATGCAACAACTTCGCCAGGCTGTATTTCCACAGAGATATTCTTTAATACATCATTGCCTTCAACGTAATAAAATGAAACATTTTCAAATTTAATATGTCCTCTAACATCCATTAGCTCATGTGGTTTTTCTTTTTCTGGAACATCAATATCTGCATTAAGAATTTCAAATACACGTTCCGCACCAGCCATTGATGTTTGCAAATCCTCGTTTACACGCGCAAGTGCAGTAATTGGCTGGTAAAAAATCGAAAGAAATAATAAAAATGCAACAATATCCCCAATGTCTACAGTTCCACCCAACGCCATATATCCACCAACGGAGATTACAATTACAGTGCCTACGCTTGAAAAATACTGCACTGCACTGCTGTAGCCCGCACTCAATCGTAGCGAATGTATTATAGCAACTGTGTAGTTTCTTGCACTATTGCTAATTTTTTCACGCTCACGCTCATGTTGGTTAAACACCTGGATTTCTTTCATTCCAGATATATTATCTTGAAGGTTTGCATTAAATTCGCCCAAAATTGCTTGTGCTTTGCGAAACAGTGGAAGCACTTTTTTTGCAAAAATTATTGACATAACAAATAAAATCGGAATAGTTATCAGGCTTAAAGCCGCCAAAACAGGATTCATCCAAAACATAACAATCGACACGCCAACAACAAGTATTACATTAAAAATTATATCAGGCACTGCATGTGCTATCAAAAGCTCTACATTGTGGGTATCGTTTACCACACGGGACATAATCTGCCCTGTTTGTTTATCATGATAAAATTTCATAGATAAGACCTGTAGTTTTTCATAAATTTTGGTGCGCAAATCCGCCACAAAATGCCATGCTGCATAATGCGTGTAATAGGAGCGTATGTAGGCACAAATTGCTTGCCCAAGATACACCAATGCCAATCTTATTCCCCATCTTAGGGCTAACTCTGCCAAACGTGGGTCACGTGCATTTGCCAAGTTGGTTAGTTCACGCACTACCATTGGCGCATACAGTTGTGTTGCTGTCATGCCAAGTATGGCAAGCAAGGAAACAAACAGATAAAACCAGTAGCGACGAGCTTCTTTTACTAATGTTATTAGTAGCTTCATTAATTACTCTCCTTTTATTTTCAATAGGACTCTGCCGTAAGTAGTATACAATATATATGAAGAAATTTAAAATCTATTGTGATTTAATAGCACCATATTAGCATTTTAGTTAAGGGTTATCAAGAAATAGGTTTCGATTTAATGACTTTAATAGTTTAGTGTTGTTAATGTGCCTAAAAATGTGTAAAATAAATTGGTTTTTTTTGGACATCATTCTAATTGACAGATTTATTAGAATTTATTACCATTAAAGACGCGCATTTATCTGCAATATAAGGGGGTGTACTTAATGCACAAAGTTTGCATATCAAAATTATGGTTATTACTTTGTCGAATATCTATTGGTAAGTTAATCATGTAGCGTAAAAATTATATTCACTTTAGGTAAATATAAAATATAATTAACTAGATTGCAATAACACTCATATATAAAAGGAGAATATCCCTATGAAAAAGAAGAATATCACACGTTCAATTGCTATGTTTGCCCTCGTATGTCTGTTACTACCCACCAGCACTCATGCAATGAAGTTTAACGTAACTGCACATACTCCCGCATCAAATGTGGAACTGTATTTCGATTTTGCAAGAGCGTTAAGTTACTTTGATGCACAACATGCTTCTGAATTAATGGATGTTTACAGAATAGCTAACCCTAATGCTACAATCGAACAACTTGAGGAATACCTGAAATACCTAATATTATCTGATTCTATACGAATTAATATAGTGCCAAGAAATATTAATTGGGCATACTTACCAGAGCAAGTTGTACAGTTAGGACCAAATACCGCTGCTGTGTTTAATTCCAACCCGATTAGTGGTCTTGATGCTTTGCTAATTGGTCATTTGGTTAATCTAAGTACTAGCAGTTTTTGGGCACCACATACACATCATAATGGCAACGGGGATGCATTCAGACATGCGGCATGGAATGCTCGTATGCTACACTCAATAAGAAATGAGTCTTTTGTTGTACGGTTTGCTACGGCATGGGAGCATGATGGTAATTTGAGAGGACAACCTCGTATAGAATATGATATGGATATGCAAAATAATCATATGGGTATAATAATTGGTCGCAGGTTTGTTGGTCAAAACCCTACAAACGTCGTTGCTAGAATTGAAATAGAGGTAATGAATGCAACACAAGCAGGTCAACTTGTTAGAATTCAAAATGGACGACTAGTTCCTACAGATGGAACTGGAAGGCGATAGAAGTCGCTAAACATTAAATTCAACCAAATTAAAAGAATCGCCTTAAATACTCACAAATTATATATCTTTGTGGATGTTTAAGGCGATCCTTTTTACGATAAGTTATTAATGAATCTTATTTGATAGGAATTATACATATTTTGCACATGTTACAATTGCCTATTATAAATTTTGCGTATTCCCTATCCCAAACATACCATGCCAAAATATCAGTAAAACTACAAAGAAAATCTCCTCTATATAACGGATAGTTCATATGTGCAACGACTCTGTTGTTATGAATAAACAGAAACAATGCTATACCATCATGGAACTCAATTTGTGTATCGCGCCCCCTCCATCTGATACCTTCACTCCTAAGCATATCACTTACTCTCGTATAGGGGGAGGCAATCAGAAGCCATTCCCACTCAAAATCAGCAAGATAATTGAAATCTACCATTGAATGCTCAATGATACCAGAATATACTTTATTAGCAAAATTATAATCCAACACTATTGATGATCTAAGCTGAAAGAATAACACACAAATCACAACTGTTAAAGATGAAACTATTAGCAATACTATTTTGGTTAGCTTGCTTTTCTTAAACCCTCTATTAAACATGCAAACATCTCCTTTTACTTATGCATTTTTGCACAGTATAGCACAATCTTAACTGTTTTGTGCAAGGCTTTCTTTGTACCTCAAAAATGCAAGAGTATGGGATTATATTTTATTGTTTATGTATAGTAAAAAAAGTCTTGCTTGTGACGTAACGTAATGAAGTATTATATATTCAAGGAGGCGAGAGCATGGAAAAACACAGAGCAATCCCCAAAGGATATATGACAGTGGGTGAAATTGCAAAAAAAACAGGTACAACCGTCCGAACCTTGCAATACTACGATAAAGAGGGAATATTAACCCCTTCAACGGAAAGTGAAGGCGGGCGAAGACTTTATACAAACAAAGACATTGTTAAACTGTATCAAATCCAGTCTATGAAATATTTAGGCTTTTCACTGGAGGATATCAAAAATCGACTTCCAAAAATTAATACACCCAAAGAGATATCTGCTGTGCTAACAGAACAAGCAAAAGGAGTTCGCGAAACAATTAAATCTTTAAAAGAGGTGCTGGAATCCATTGAGAAACTAAATACTGAAGTATTACAAATGGAAACAGTTGCTTGGGAAAAATATGCAGATATTGTTGGTATGTTACTTTCAAAAAATGCTGGTTATTGGGTAATTAAACACATGGATACTTCTACAACAGAGTATGTGTTAGAGCATTTTGATGACGAGGGTGCTACACAGTTAAACGACAAGTATATGCAAATCCTCAAAAAGTCTGCAAAAACACAAAAAGCTGGATATGCCCCTGATAGTGAGGAAGCCATGGAAATGGCAAAGGAATGGTGGGATTATGTTGCAGATTTTACCAAGGGTGATATTAACATGTTATCAAACCTTGTTAGCATGGGTGATAAACTAGATCATGATGAATGGTTTAAGAAATTTTCATTTGATAAGGATTATCTCAACAAAGCAAGCACAGCTTATTTTACTAAAATTGGGCATGACCCATTTAAACAGGAGGGGAATCAATGATTAGCATAAGAATGAAGAATGTAGAAAAATCCTTTGGAAATAACAAGATTCTCAAAGATGTTTCTTTTGAGATCCAAAATAACGAAATTTTTGGGATGTTGGGACCTTCAGGTTCAGGTAAGACCACTATTATAAATATTTTAACAAAACAATTAACAGCAGATCGTGGTGAAAGTTATGTAAGTGTTGGTAGCCGTGAAATAGGGTTAATGTTAGAGCATGACGGATTGTTTGACCGTCTCAGTTGCATTGATAATTTAATCGTTTTTCAAGATATCTATGGTATTTCTCGTTCAAAAGTTCATGAATCATTAGAACTTGTTGGGCTTGGTAATGCCGCAACAAAAACTGTCAGTGAACTTTCTAAAGGTATGCGACAGAGGTTGGTTTTGGCGCGGGCAGTTTTGCACAAGCCCAAAATACTATTTCTTGACGAACCCACAAGCGCGCTAGACCCACTTACAGCAAGAGGTATACACAAGCTGATAAATGAACTTAGAGAGAGCGGTTCTACTATTTTTTTAACAACACACAACATGGAAGAAGCAACTAACCTATGTGATAGGGTTGTATTACTCTATAAAGGTAAAATTATCGAGCAAGGTACTCCAAAAGAGATATGCGAAAAACACAATGCTATTAAAACCGTGATGGATTTGGAATCAGTATTTATACAATTAACAGGGGAGGGAATAGAATGAGAAGTGTTAGAGCTGTATTTAAAAAGCAGTTAAAGGGTACTGTAAAAAACCCAGAAATATTAATCCAGTTTATTATTTTCCCATTATTGGCGTTTGTTATGAATTTGTTATTGGTTACGGACTTTGAGGGCGTACCCTATGATATTGTTGAGATGATAACGGCAAATATGCCCAATATGGTAACAATGCAAGCAACCATTTTTGCGGGCATGGGGCTTATTACTGTGATGGCTGGTATTGTTGCTGAAGATATAGAAAAGAAAAGTTTACGCTTTTTGATGATGGCAGGCGTAAAACCTCAGGCATATTTATTGGGCGTAAGTAGTGTAATATTCATGGCTGGTTTTTTAACCTCTGTGGCGTTTAGTTTTGTAGGTGAATTTAGCGGCTTAGACTTTTGGATTTTTACAGCGGCAATGATGGCAGGGGTTACAGGGTCAATTGTGTTGGGGGCAACCATCGGAATCCTTTCCATGAATCAACAATCATCTATGGGGTTGGCTTTGCCACTTGCAATAGTATTGGGTTTTGGTCCTATGTTAGCACAGTTTAATGATAGAATGGCTAGTATCTTACACTTCTTATATACCCAACAACTAAATGTTATTGCCAATTATTTGGAAGCAGGCGGAGGTGAAACACCCCTTTGGCAGTCGTTCGCTATAATAGGGGCAAATATTGTGGTACTGGTTATTTTGTTCTGTATTGCGTTTGCAAAAAAAGGATTGAAGGCATAAAAAAAAGATGATATAATCGAATCTGTCTCATATAAGACAGGTCTGTAGAAATTAGTGTTTGTAGCTCAGGGGATAGAGCAACCGCCTCCTAAGCGGTAGGTCGCAGGTTCGATTCCTGCCAAGCACGACAAAACCCTAGTGATTATCAATAATCACTAGGGTTTTTTGCAATTACTCTACATTAATATTTTCGTACATATACCATGATTCATTGCCATTACTATCATATCGAAAATGGTGTGTTAGTGATGCACTTATAATTTCAAAAAATGCCCAATGTTCGGTAGTAATATCAACATAGATGTAGTGACCTTGCAGGAATTGTTTAAGTCTCTCAGGTTCTACAATACGCCCAATATAATGATTAACTAAAGTTACGGCTATAGCTCTGGAGATTGGGGCGTTGGGGTAAAAGACATAATCATCACCAAAATAGTCGATCCACAGCGGGTCAAAACCATATGCGATATAGTCTGTTGCCCAGTGTTCAAAATCTTGATAGAAGCCAGAATATGGTGCAATCATCGCCAGATTAAAATATCTTGTAGCAAATGCCAAAAATTCTGCATTTGTAATTATTTGATTAGGTCTGAAACTACCATCAGGGAAACCATAAAGCGAGTTATGTCGCATGGCAAAATAGTTTATTGCAGTAAAATGCCAATCCTCTGGGTGTACATCTGTGAAGCCCGCATCATATATTGTGTAGTATTTATCTAAACTTGTACTTAGATTAAAGAACATTTGCGCCATTTCAGCACGTGTCATAAACCCGTCAGGCTGAACACTACGGTCTGTATATCCCTGAATAAACCAACGATACAAAATATATCCGTATTCGTTAGGTGCTGAAAGTACCACAGACGGCACGGGTATTGGTTCAGGGCGCGGCGGGCGTGGTGAAGGAGTTGGAGGGTCTGGCGACGGTGGAGGAGTCGGAGGGTCTGGTGACGGTGGTGGAGTTGGGGGATCTGGTGATGGTGGTGGAGTTGGGGGATCTGGTGACGGTGGAGGAGTCGGAGGGTCTGGTGACGGTGGAGGAGTTGGAGGGTCTGGTGACGGTGGAGGAGTTGGAGGGTCTGGTGACGGCGGAGGAGTTGGAGGGTCTGGTGATGGTGGAGGAGTTGGAGGGTCTGGTGATGGTGGAGGAGTCGGAGGGTCTGGTGATGG
>Ga0123355_10010329_pt1 | contig 14292 bp, 12 predicted proteins | sample TergutEmb28metaG_3_FD_89872 | JGI IMG/M metagenome (GOLD analysis project Ga0123355, IMG submission 89872) | Embiratermes neotenicus P1 segment gut microbial communities from Petit-Saut dam, French Guiana - Emb289 P1 | ecosystem: Host-associated > Arthropoda: Insects > Digestive system > Gut ...
ATCTCGTGCACTGTGTCATGGACAGCGTCAAGGTTGAGCTGCTTTGCCCTTACTGCAAGGTCTTTTTTGCCTTGTGTCGCGCCATGCTCGGCCAGGACTCGCATTTCTAGATTCTTTTTGGTTGATACATCAACAACTTCGCCCAATAGCTCTGCAAATTTGGCAGCGTGCTCGGCTTCTTCGAAGGCTATCCTTTTGTAGGCTTCTGCTACTTCTGGGTAGCCTTCCCTGTCTGCTTGGCGGCTCATGGCTAAGTACATACCCACTTCTGTGCACTCACCCAAGAAGTTTTGGCGTAGCCCCTCTACAATTTCTGGGTCAACGTCTTTTGCTACGCCTATCCTATGCTCGTCTGCATAGGCAAGGTCTGTGCCAGACTGCTCTACAAACTTGGATTTTGGGGCTTTGCATTGGGGGCAACTCTCTGGAGCAGCCTCTCCTTCGTGGGCATACCCGCAGATTGTACAGATGAATTTTTTCATGGTAATTCCTCCTTGTTAATAATGATTACTACATGATAGAAATTATTATAAGCGCGATAACTGTATCTGTCAATACCTATAGCGAATTAATTCGCTATAAATATTGCTCTTTGCAAATAAACATAGTAAATTGTAAATTACTAATCTTAGTAGCTGCGTTTTATTCATTTTGAGAAATAATTTGAGGTGTTACTAATATGACTTATATAAAATTTGCGTTTATATTTTCGGTAGTAGTAATGGTATTTATATCTGTAGGTATCTTTTGGATGCGAGTTGTAAACCCTGCAATGGGTGATGCTGTACCGGTTGCCGCACTTCCCGAGCCACATCAGCCAACCCCTATCCCTATTGTACTCGCACCAACTCCAGAGCCAGAGCCCACACCCATACCAACGCCAGAGCCTACACCAGTGCCACCACAGGTTTACACCGCCCGTCTTGCATTCGTTGGTGATGTAATGAAGCATCGGGAACAATTGTATGCCGCGCGTGTATCCCCAGGCGTGTACGATTTTAACTATAAGTTCAGATACATAGCCCCATATATCAGGTCTGCTGATTTTGCCATCGCCAATTTAGAAACAACCCTGGTGCATAGCGGGTTTGCGGGGTGGCCGCTTTTTCGTTCTCCCAGGTCCTTTGCGGAGGCTATTCTTTATGCCGGTTTTGACATGGTTACCACCGGCAATAACCATAGCTTTGACGCAGGGATATCCGGTGTGCGCTCTACGATAGAAATCTTGGATGATGTTGGCCTAGGTTTTACCGGTACTTTCCTTACACCAGAATGCCGTGACGAAGTAACACTGGTTGAGGTAAACGGTTTTACCTTTGCGCTTATTAACTACACAATGCACACCAATGCGATATGTTTTGGCCATTATAATTTTATGGTGAAAATCATCTACCACGACTTAGTAGAGCAATCGCGTATAGACTACGAGATGATATATGAGAGTATACAGCGCGCCCGGGCCCTTAACCCAGATTTTGTAGTAGTCTTACCGCACTTAGGGATAGAATACTATGGCACTATGAACCGTGCCGGCGGCGGCCACCAGTGGGATACCTTTGACAGAAACGACCTGCGTTGGTTTAACTGGATGCGTACATTGCATTTTATGCTAGAGTCTGGCGCAGATATTATCATGAGCCATCACCCTCATACTTTGCTGCCTGCGGAGTTTGTATATGTAACGGACCCATGCGGTACTGTGCGCCGCACGTTTATTGCATACTCTATGGCCAACTTTGTGTCTGCACAGTACACATGGCCCAGGGACACAAGCGCCGTATTTTATTTAGACTTTGAAAGAGTAGGCGACGGGCCGGCCACGCTTATGGGTGCTGCTTTTACACCTACATGGGTACGTAGGACAGACACAACCCATGGCCGGCACGATTTTACTGTTTTTCCTGTAACCGAGGCGCTGCGTCGTATAAACACTGGGGATTATGCGGGCTTTAGGCCATCAGACATAGACCGCTTGCGCCGGGCGCAATTGGATGTAACTCATATGCTGTACGGTACCCCAATAGCAGAAGAATATATGCAATACGAATATCCTATTACAAGGTATAGGACGCTTGACCAATTTCCAGGGTTGCCACTTTGGGGGACATTGCCCTGGAGGTAGCCGTTATGTGAAAGGGGAGATATGATGAAAAAAATAGTTGCATTTTTATTTATGTTTGTTGTTGCGATATTAGTGGCTGCATGTGGAAGCAATAACGGCAATTATAACGGCAGCTATAGCGATAGCTATACCAGTAATGAGGAAACGGAACTACCCCCGTCAACTGGGCGTATATTTTTGTATGGCGAGATGCATGGTGTCCCAGCAATAATGGACAGGCAGCTAGAAATATGGGGTGACTTTTATCACAATTATGGGATGCGCCATCTTTTTGTTGAGCTTTCATATTTTACGGCGCAATTTCTTAATATATGGATGCAAGACGATGATGACGAGATACTGTACATGTTGTTTAACGACTGGCAAGGTACATCTAAACATGTTGCTCACACATTGGTATTTTACCGGACAATAAAAAGCGACTTTCCCGAGACGGTCTTCCACGGTACAGATGTAGGGCATCAAAGCTCAACCACAGGCAACCGGTTTTTACAGTATCTGACCAATAACAACTTACAAGACACAGAGTATTATCGCCTTACACGGCAAAACATAGCGCAGTTTAACCGCTTCAACCGCGCGGGCAGTCATGCTGTACGCGCATATTACAAGCCGCGTAATTTCATACGCGAGTTTGACAGGTTGGGCGACCAGGATGTAATGGCTATCCATGGTGGGGCCCATATCTCATTAGGATATTTCTTGGGATATACCGGTGTGCAGTCTTTGGGTACAGTCCTGCGAGAGCGGTATGGGGAAGCAGTGCAAATCCTTGATATGTCTCACTACGGCTCGCCACATCGCGAGCCGTATCGGGTAGATACAATTTTAGTGGGCAACGTTTACTTCGAAGCATCATACTTTGGCATAGACGGGCATAGGTTTACGGCCGGTGACGGGCGTGAAATTGTAGGGCGCGAGTTTTGGCGGCTAGAAAATGCCTACGAGTACTTTCGTGATAGCCAACTAACTGGCGATGTCCTGCCTTTTTCAAATTTCCCAATGTTTGTTGAAGTGGGGCAGGTATTTATTATGGACATTCATATGGCCGATGGTATGGTTAATAGGATGTTTTTCCGCGCCAGTGGCCATTATTGGAACAATCAAAGGTCGACCCAGGAGTTTGTACCATAAACAAAAATTCACAATGAATTGTTGATACAACCAAGCCCAAAGTGCTATACTCATGGGCGAGACTAAATTACAACGGAGGAGTTAAAATGAGAAAAGTAATAATCATAGGTGCGGCAGGCCGGGATTTTCATAACTTCAACACCTTTTACAGGAACAACCCGGCATACAAGGTAGTAGCTTTCACCGCCGCGCAAATCCCAGACATTGCGGGCCGCAAATACCCACCAGCCTTAGCCGGTGAGCTGTATCCAGAAGGTATCCCAATCCACGCCCAAGACGAGCTAGAAGCACTTATCAAATCACTGGAAGCAGACGAATGCGTATTTTCTTACAGCGATATCTCATACAATGATGTAATGGCACTAAGCGCTCAAGTAAACGCTGCCGGCGCGGACTTTACATTGCTTGGCTACAAAAACACCATGATAAAAAGCACAAAACCAGTGATAGCAGTAGGGGCCACCCGTACAGGCTGTGGCAAGAGCCAAACCTCCCGCCGTATTGTTGAAGTACTAATGCAACACGGCCTAAAAGTTATAGCAGTGCGCCACCCCATGCCATATGGTGACTTGGAGGTGCAAAAAGTCCAGCGTTTTGCAACAATAGAAGACCTAAAACTACACAAGTGTACAATAGAAGAAATGGAAGAATACGAACCTCACATAGCCCGCGGCAATGTAATTTATGCCGGCGTAGATTACGAAGCCATACTACGCGCCGCAGAAAACGACCCTGCCGGGTGCGACGTAATACTATGGGATGGCGGCAACAATGACTTCCCATTCTACAAACCCGACCTTATGGTTACTGTAGCCGACCCGCATAGGCCTGGGCATGAGCTTAGCTACTACCCAGGAGAAGTAACCCTGCGCATTGCAGACGTTGTTGTAATAAATAAAGTAGACAGTGCAAACTTCGAAGATATCCAAACAGTAAGGGCCAATATCGCCGCCGTTAACCCAAACGCAACGGTAATAGAAGCAGCCTCTACAATAACAATAGAAGATATGTCCATAGTACGTGGCAAGCGGGTGCTGGTTGTGGAAGACGGCCCAACACTTACCCATGGCGAAATGAAAATAGGCGCAGGCATTGTTGCCGCAAAGCGTTTTGGTGCGGCAGAAATTGTTGACCCAAGGCCCATGGCAGTAGGAAGTTTGGCAGACACATACAAGAAATACCCGCATATAGGCAACCTGCTACCCGCAATGGGATACGGCAACGAGCAAATGTCAGACCTAGCCGCAACAATAGACCGGACAGATTGCGACGCAGTAATAATAGGCACCCCAATTGATTTAAACCGCGTAATCAAGATTAACAAACCCAACACAAGGGTAGACTATAGCCTACAAGAACTAGGCCACCCCAATATGGAAGACGTGTTGGTGGAGTTTGTAAAGTCGTTGAAAAAATAGGGCTGGCATTTGACAAATAAACCTGCAGGCCGTATAATCCGCGCTAATTAAAGGCATAACAAAAAAGTCGGTTTGCCCCGACTTTTTTGTTATGTAAAAACGTATACAAACAACACAATAAATTTATGGGGTGATAATTATGGCAGAAAAGAAAACAGTCTTGACCTACGATGGTCTAAAAAAGCTGGAAGCAGAACTGCATGAATTAAAAGTTGTGCGGCGTAAAGACGTAGCCGCCAAAATCAAGGAAGCCCGCGGCCAAGGCGATTTATCCGAAAACGCCGAGTATGATGCCGCCAAAGAAGAACAGGCCGAAATCGAAGCCCGCATAGGCCTAATCGAAAAAATGCTAAGAAACGCCGAAGTCATAGATGAAGAAGACCTAGACAAAGACAGCGTAGGCTTAGGTAGCAAAGTAACGGTTTTGGATATAGAGTTTAACGAAAAATTTGAATATTTAATCGTAGGTTCAACAGAGGCTGACCCAACAGGAGGGCGTATTTCCAATGAGTCCCCACTTGGCATGGCCTTGTTAAAGCGCAACCGCGGCGAGACAATATCGGTTGATGCGCCAGATGGCGTAATCAAGTACCAAATCTTAGACATTGCATAAGATTTGCATTTACAAGGGAGCAAAAACATGGACATAGTGCCAACAGATCAAACCCAAGATATAGAATTACACGAGCAGCAACGTATCCGCCACGATAAGCTGGCAGCCCTGCAAGAAGCTGGTGCAGACCCTTTTTTGCACGTAACATACCAAGTCACGGCTTACAGCAAAGATATCAACGACAACTTCGCGGAGCTAGAAGGTAAGCATGTAAGCATAGCCGGGCGGCTAATGACCAGGCGCATGATGGGCAAAGCCTCTTTTGCGGATATCCAAGACAAAGACGGACGTGTGCAAACATATGTACGCCGTGACAATGTAGGCGATGACGCCTACGATGCCTTTAGCCAGTGCGATATTGGCGATATTGTGGGCCTAAGCGGTGAAGTTTTCCGCACCCAAAAGGGTGAGATTTCTGTAAAAATTGACAGCCTGACCCTACTGGCCAAGAGCTTGCAAGTCCTACCAGAAAAATGGCACGGCTTACGGGACCAAGAGGCCCGTTATCGCCAGCGCTATTTGGATTTAATAGTAAACCCGGAAATTAAAGATGTTTTTGTGAAGCGTACGGCAATTATAAAAGCAATACGCAATTTTTTGGATGGACGAAGCTACTTGGAAGTAGATACACCTGTTATGCAAACCGTGGCCGCCGGGGCCGGTGGCACGGCACGCCCATTTATAACCCATCACAACACATTAGACTTGGATATGTATTTGCGTATCGCGCTGGAGTTGCCCCTAAAGCGCTTAATCGTAGGCGGCTTTGATAGGGTATACGAGATTGGGCGTTGTTTCCGCAACGAGGGCATGAGCACAAAGCATAACCCGGAGTTTACGATGCTAGAATTGTATCAGGCATACACAGACTATCATGGTATGATGGAGCTAACAGAGTCTATGTTCCGCCAAGTAGCGCTGGATGTACTAGGCACAGCCGTTGTGCCTTGGGGCGACCATACTATAGATTTATCACAGCCCTTCGCAAGGCTTACAATGGTAGAGGCCGTGAAGCAATATTCTGGCGTGTGCTTTGACCAGATTAGTGACTTAGCTGCTGCCCGTGATGCTGCAAAGAAACACAATATCGCATATGAAAGCCACCACGGCAAGGGTAACATATTAGAAGCTTTCTTTGACGAATATGTCGAAAAAAACCTAATACAGCCTACATTTATACTAGACCACCCAACAGAAATATCACCCCTAACCAAGCGCAAGCCAGATAACCCCGAATATACAGAGCGTTTTGAGCTGTTTATACACGGGCGTGAAATGGGCAACGCCTACTCAGAACTAAACGACCCAATAGACCAGCGCCAGCGCTTTAAGCATCAAGAAGCCTTGCGCGAAGCCGGTGAAGACGAAGCCTCTATGACAGACCATGATTTTATTACGGCGTTGGAATATGGTATGCCGCCTACCGGTGGCTTGGGTGTGGGTGTAGACAGGCTTATAATGCTACTTACAAATTCGAGTTCGATACGGGATGTCATTTTCTTTCCCACTATGAAGCCGATACGCTAAGTAAATAAATAGTTGTAATAAAAAACGTCATTACAGGTTGGACCTGTGATGACGTTTTTTTATACTAGATGTTTGCAGCAAACTTGCTGTGTTATTTTGGTTGCTCTAAAATTTTTATCCCTTGCTCAATTATTTCAAGCATTTTTGAGTAGTTTTTCTTTATGCTCGTAATCGCTGACACAGTTTTTTTGCCAAAATCCTTTCGTGGCAAACCAACACCAAGTACATCGCCTCTATTAAAGGCGTATTTGCTAAGAGTAGCTATGCACTTACGTAGCTTTTCCAATAGCCCATACAATTCCGAATCCTGCGCTATGTCGTAAAATTTTGGCAGGTTTTTAAGCGCTGAGCTAAAAATGTGACAGTGGAATTGATTAGTTAAAGTCTCTGTTATGCGTTTTTTTGACGCATGCACATCGTCTGTGCTCATTTTTTCAAATTCTTCATCTGTGGGGTTTACAAATATTGTGTTTATTTGGTCGATGCCGTCGTCCCATATTTTTTCGTTGAATGTGCTTTCGATAACTTGCTTTATGCGTTCTAGCCCATGCTTCAATGTATAGCGCGGGGTTATTTTATTGCCTACTGTGTATATCGTATTAATATCGTCGCATGACAAAATAATTGTGAGTTTTTCTTGAGTGTCTTTGTCTTGGTCTGTGTGGTAGTAAGAGCTTATAAATGTATCTCCGTCATAGCTGGTGATGACAGAAAACGATTTGTCGTCAATCGCAAGGTCTGCTAAAACAGGCTTGTCGGAGTCGATGGCTGCTATGATTTCTTTCTTAAACATAGAGGCATCGGTAATTTTTTGGTATTCGTAACCTGCAAAACCGAATAAAAAGTCCACAGTGTAATCTGTACCGCATTTGCCCGACCAATTGCCCACTCTGCTGTTGTCACCTATCAATGCTGCCATGTCTGTCATAGTGCTATCAAAGCGCCAATACAGAGAGCTCTTTCCGCACATAGTTTCGAATATAGCAAAGTATGCAGACTGCGGGTCGCGTGAACAAGCGCAACCGAAGCACATTTTCTTGCCGCATTTTTTAGGTAATTCGGCGAAAATATTTTCTAGATATACATATACGCCCGCAAAGCAGTTAGGGAAACTGCGCCCCATAAGGTTAGAAAATTGGATGTTGAACTCGAGTGAATTTTTCATGATTGATTTTCCTCCGTAAGTGTAAATTTCTACGCATTTTATATGCTTACCCACATAGCAGGGCGGATACCTTCGTTGCTTTGGCCGCTCCAACCGGTTATGTTGCATATGCCGTGTGCGTCAACAACAACGGTATATATGCTAAGCCGCCCAAGCGTACGCGTCCTCCACGATGCATTTTCACCGTTTGTGTCTTTGGCTATCCTGGATGCGTTGTATTGGTCAAAAAATATCTGGCCAAAACCATTGCCTAACCAAAATCCCTGATGGTTGGCCCACCAGCCTTTGCGCATTGCCCAGTCCCCGCTATCCCCAAAATATTTGACTACTTCGTCCATGCTTAGTAAGAAGATATAGTCATTTGTGTCTATGCCACTGTCTGTGCCATGCCATGCTTGGGGGGGATTTAACACTTTTGAAAGCTGTATCCGTGCTTTGTCGTTTTCGTGGAATGTATTATAAAATTCGTTGTTTAGGTAGCTACGTATGTCACTTTGTGCCCATGACATTTCTGTCTTTGTGTTGTGGTAAGCTTTTTTGGTAATAATTGTTTCGCTTATTATTAGTGCATTGTTGCCTTGTTTTTCTAGTACGAGCCAGTCTTGGTTAGCTAATCTAATTTTTTCAAACTCCTTGGGTGGCTCTTGCGCTGCATCAATGTCGGCTAGGGACTTTGTGAAATCTATGCCGGTTTTAAATGGCGATTTTTTTACATATGGGTAGTCAATGTTTAGTTTTATGGGTGATTTCTCATGGCCGGTTTTAATTTTTACGGGCACTGATGCATATCGCTCAACTTCGTTGGAATATACAATTTGCATGTCTTCGTTACCGTTTTGCTTGGAGCCGTTTGGTTCGTAAATGCATTCTTCGCCGCTGCAAAAGAGGTGCTTTATCAAGTCATGTAAGTCTAGCATGTGATATTGGTGGAGATATTTGTTGGTTATTTTCTTTGTTAGGGCGTATGCATCGTGGGTATGTTTGACCCTGATATACATTGACGGCTCTGCTTCGATGACATGTATGCCGTCTGGTTGCTTAGGGCTTGTGGTTTCTTGGCCGCACAACATTGCAGATGGCCTATCATCTGATGCATAGTCTATATACAAAGTAATTTCGCAGTCAGGTGTTGTACTGTCTTTGATGGTTGTTAATATCTTTTTGTCGTATCCTTCGTCAAGAGCGCCCCAGCTATATATGTTTGGCTTCCAATTTAAATCATCAATACAGCCATACACCCCCGCATAGTATGTTCGAGGTTTTTGGATGATTGTAAACTCTACACCTTCGACTGTGACGGTATCAATTACATTTTCTGATGACAAACCTTCTAACTTGTCCATCATACTTGGTAAATCTGGTTTATAACTCTCTGGCTGTGTGCGTTTTGGCTTTTTTAACGCGTCGCTCATGATAGTCACCCCTTTATAATTTTGGATGAGTATATATTGTAGATATTGTGCTTGGCTTACCACTATGGACATATTTTCGCACTTGGCTAAGCTTGTTGTGAAATGCGTGTCTATGCAACCAAGGGCAAGTACATTTTTATGCAAAGGTTGTGAAAGCCCCTTTTTGCGTCATAGACTGCAAAAATGCCGTTTGTATCGGCTTCTATGCAGTTATCTTTTGTAAATGCCATAAGCAGTGCTGCTGTTTGGTTATAATCCCCCAATATGCTTTCCAATACAAGATACTTGCTACATTTTGTGTATATGTTTGTAATACATTCGTCGTCGAGTAGCGGTAATGCAGAATCTATTTTTACACCACAAACACAGGCATTATCTTTTTTTTGCAAAAATGTCTCCTTGGACATGTTTATAACATGCGGATAATTCTTAGCAAGGAAGTTTATAACTGTTTGTGATGCGATTTCTTCTGCATTGTGGCCTTTAGCAGTTGCAGTAATAAAACGCAAGCCAGGATTGTCTATGAGTGTGAACTGTGTTTGTTGGGCCCGTGTATGAAGCGGCAGGTAAAGCTTTAGCTTGTATGGTTTATTATTTCTTAATATGTATTGCTCATAATACGGCTCGCCAGTGTATTTATATATGCTGTTTTGTAGCCATGTATAGTACAAATAATTCCACGCGTTGTTTATTTTATTTTCTTGGTTTTGTACGGTTGTTGTGGCATATATTGCGTTGGTACTTGTTTGCTCACCTGCGGCTTCAAATCCTAGTGATGTTAGCAACTTTGTATTTGTTATACCAGTAAGGTAGAGCTCGTAACAAAACATGCTTCCTTGTTGTTTCCCGTTACGCCCCCATATATGTCCTGTGTAATGGGGGCAAGCTTGCAAAAACGTAGACACAGCTATGTCTTCTATGCCTTTAATTGTGGTGTGATAGAAACGGAAACAGGATGTTTGTGGTATGGTGATACTGGACACAGTAACACAGTGCAATAGTTGGCCGCCAAATGGTGGGAAAAAATAATATGCCCGCCCATTTTTGTATTCCGAAGGCGTAAGTCCCAGATGTTGCTTAATAGCCCTGCACAGTGCCTGATGTGACGAGTATCCGCACTGATATGCAATGTCTGTAATTTTGGAATCAGATATCTTTATAAGCGCCAATGCGTTTGACAGCCGCCTTTTGCGGATATATTCTTTTACAGGGTGGCCGCATATGCTGTAAAAGTCATTTTTGAGTTTACCCTGCGAAACATGGCCTATGCGTGAAAGCACGCTAATGTCAAAGTTAGTATAGATATGTGCTTCTATAAACCTGAAAATATCGTTCATATATTTGCATTTGTGGGTTGTGGCCATCGTATGTATCGCCCCTTTGAAGGTAATTTCAGAAGAAGTCTATTATACAATTTTTAATTAATACGACAATAAACTTGACGTTTTGGGGATACATGGTTACAATTGTGTAGTTGTATACATGACATTTCAAGGGCTGTGTCTCGCCCGTGGTATTAAATTGCAAAGAGGAGGTGAAATCTTTGGCTAATATTAAATCCGCAAAGAAGAGAATCCTTGTTTCAGCCAAGCGGCAAGCCCGCAATAGGCACGTCAAGTCTTCTACTAAGACCGCTATCAAAAAGCTTACAGCAGCGGTTGGCGCTGGCCAAAAGGACGAAGTGCAGACCTTGTTTTCGCAAGCTGTATCCGCTATTGACACGGCGTGTTCTAAAGGCGTTTATCATAAGAATACTGCTGCAAGAAAGAAGTCCAGGCTCGCAAAGCTGGTTAATAAGGCAGTGTAGTTGTTAATAATTTTCCCAGCAGGCCGTGTAACACGATACACGGCTTGCTGGGAATTTTTTGTATGCAGAATAAGCGGCAGAGCCGTTTCTAATACGAATCTCAGAAAATCACGTCAACAACCGAGTGGAAAATCGGCAGCTTTAAGCCGTTTTTCGCGATGTGTTGCCGACGATGATTTTCGAGATTTGTAAAATAAGGAGGAAGCAAATGCGTTATTCAACTTTTGGTAAAACAGGTATTAAAATGTCTGCGCTGGGCTTTGGCGCAATGCGCTTACCAATGCGTGACGAAGGTGGCAAGCGGGTCGTAGACGACGATTTGGCTATACCAATGCTGCAGCGCTCTTTTGAACTGGGCGTTAATTATGTAGATACTGCTCCATATTATTTGGACAAGCTAAGCGAAGGCGTTGTTGGCAGGGCTATTAAAGGCTACCGTGACAAAGTGTACATTTCTACCAAAAACCCAATAGAAAACGACTCCGCAGACGATTGGATGAAGCGGCTAGAGAACTCCCTAAAACAACTGGATGTTGATTACATTGACTTTTATCATTTTTGGGGTATTGGGCTAGAAGGTTTTAAACGGTGGGAAGGCTTAAGCGACGGGCCGCTACAAGCAGCAGAGCGAGCCAAGGCTCAGGGGCTAATAAAACATTTATCATTCTCGTATCACGACAAGGCAGAAAATTGCAAGTATATACTTGACAGCGGCCGCTTCGAATCAATATTAATACAGTACAACCTGCTAGACCGTTCCAACGAAGAAAACCTTCGCATTGCCAAAGAAAACGGCTTGGGCGTTGTAGTAATGGGCCCCGTTGGCGGCGGGCGCTTGGGTGCGCCAAGCGATGTTATACGGGGGCTACTTAAAGAAAAACCTGCAAGCACCGCAGAAATGGCGTTACGCTTCGTGCTGGCCAACGAAAACGCAGATATAGTCCTTTCTGGTATGCAAAACATGGCTCAATTGGAAGAAAACGCAGTTGTAGCCTCTGCTTCTGGTAAGCTTACAGAGGCTGAAGTTGCACAAGTTAACGCCATGATGGCAGAAAACGCAAAGCTGGCCAAGCTCTACTGCACCTCATGCAACTATTGTCTACCATGCCCACAGGAAATTAATATCCCACACATTTTTGGCATAATGAACAACCACCGGGTTTACGGCTTGACAGACCATGCAAAGGGCTCATACGGCCAAGTCATGCGTGGTGAAGGTTGGGTAAAGAGTGCAGATGCCACAAAATGCACAGGTTGCGGCATGTGCGAAGGCAAATGTCCGCAAAAACTACCAATTATAGAGCAGCTTAAAGAGACTCACGCTGCGCTCGCGTAATATAATCATATATAACAGATATGCAAAGCAAAATACATGTTCTAAAACCAGCTTGTTTGACAAGTGATAGCACCGTATAATATTTGTAACACATAAGCATGAAGGTGGAACGGACTTTTTATTTTAGGGCTTGCTTCCGCGGAAGGAGGGTAGTTGTACTCTTACCGAAAGGAGGTGATACGCCATGACGACGTTTGAAGCGATTATGATTATGCTGACATTCGGTTTGCTGATCGTTGCCATAATTACGCTTGTAGTCTTACTAGTTAGGCACCTTAAGAGAAAAAAATAACCGGCCCCTTCTCGCAAAAGGGTTTAGCCGGTTATCGCCGCAATTTACAAAATAAAGCAAGCCCACCGCCTTTGTAGCGGTTGTGCCAGAGGGACGCTAGTAGTTTACGCTATTGCGTCTCTCATTTTTATTATATCGTTATTGTATGCCATTTATGCTGATTTGTAAACCACTGCAATTAAGATTATTATAACGAGAATCATTTCGGTTTTCTCTTCTTCTTTTTGCCGCGTTCCGGATATTTCATATTCATCATCAGTTGGAGAACCTTTAAGGCATTCTCCTTATCTTCGTTTGTGGCACTATGCATACACGCCTCAATTGAAGCCATGAAAGGGTCGATATCTTCTGTCTTTTTGCTGTCGTCGCCCTCGAAATAGCCAATTTCTACTTTTAGAATCTTGGCTAGGCTCCTTAGTCTTTTTCGCGAAACGCCGCCGTCGCCGCGCTCTATGCTGGTTATTACGTTTTGGTCTGTGTCAAGTGCAAAGGCCAAATCCGTAGGGGCCATGTTTAACTCTTTGCGGCGTTTGCGAACTTGGTAGCCGGTTAGGAAGTTTGCCAAATCTTTGCTTAAGTCTTTCATGTGGGTTAAGTACTCTACGACTTCGTCTTTTGTGGTTTTGTATTTTTGTTTTTCACCGGCTTTAAGGAGCTTGGATAGGCCTTCTTCTAACAACTCTCGTTTGTTTTCGAAAACTCCCTTTCGCGCAGTTAAAATATATTGCCATGCGAGTATGTTTTTTCGTACACATATGTCCATTACATAATTGTAGCTATATTTGAACGCGGCCTCTAGCTTAGCAACTTCTGTAGGGTTATTGAGGTCTATATCACGGTACCTCGCACGAAGCATTCGTAAAGTAAGATTGCTGTGGATATTAGTTCGCATGGTTCTATATTCAGGATTGCCAATATGTTCTTCATCTTCAAGCACATCAAGTGCTTCTCTGGCAAGCTCTGTTGTCTTATTGTAATCAGAGTGATATGTAATTGCAACTGATAGTACATGCAATTCAATTCGACCCCAGTCATTTTCGGTGTTTTCTAAATGCTCAAAAATTGGCAATGCAAGAGTACAGCATTCGGAAAATTTTTTATTGTCAATATCAGCTTTTTGTGCTTTTAAAGCATGTAAAATCAGAGTCAGCTCAATGTCAGTTTCTTTTTTTAGATACGTTTCTATACTACTGATGAAATTATCAGCTTTTTTGGTGTCACCGCTTTTTGCAGAAAAGTACTCATTTACCAGTATATCTTTCGTATTCTTCATTTTAATAACCTCCCTTTTAGTGTGAAAAGCCTTCATGCAAAGGCTTTTCACTTTTTAAAACTGACCAGTTCTACGGCCTATCTTCGTTAAAATCTGCTGGGTTTGAACTCCCGCCAAAAGGCGCAAAAAGCACGTACATCACAACTACAAAATACGAATAAAACATTCGGCGCACATCCTTTTCTTATTTACC
>Ga0123355_10010330_pt1 | contig 14292 bp, 11 predicted proteins | sample TergutEmb28metaG_3_FD_89872 | JGI IMG/M metagenome (GOLD analysis project Ga0123355, IMG submission 89872) | Embiratermes neotenicus P1 segment gut microbial communities from Petit-Saut dam, French Guiana - Emb289 P1 | ecosystem: Host-associated > Arthropoda: Insects > Digestive system > Gut ...
AACGGTGCAACTCACGCTTCCCGAAAATTTTTCACAACAAATTTTAGCCGCAAGAGAGAGAGAGTTATTATCCATTCGTTATCCATTTGTAATCGCCTTAGTATCAGGCGGAAGTTCAGCTGAAAAAGCAAGTTTACAAGCAGGCGATAGCATTATTGGTATAAACGGACAGCCGATGTTTGCCCGTCAAGAAATTGCGAGAGAATTGGAGCGATTAAAAAATACAACTATCGAGTTGGAACTTGTGCGCAACGGAGAAGTTTTGACAACTCAACTCGATGTGAGCGACGATGGCAGGCTTGGTGTTGCCATATTTCGACCTGCTGATTTTCTTACGGTTGAACGGCTTGAATACAACTTTTTGCAAGCCATTCCTGCCGGAATCTCGCTTGGTTGGGAAACGTTGGCAAATTATGTAAGACAATTCAGATTGGTGTTTACACGCGAAGGTGCGCAAAATCTCGGCGGTTTTGGTGCGATAGGAAGTATGTTTCCAGCTTCGTGGAATTGGCACGCTTTTTGGAATATGACTGCTTTACTTTCGGTCGTTCTTGGATTTATGAATGTTTTGCCGATTCCTGCGTTGGACGGCGGACATATGATGTTTGTTCTCTACGAAATGATAACTCGCAGAAAACCAAGCCAAAAATTTATGGAATACGCGCAAACAGTCGGATTTTTTCTCTTAATTGCGTTGCTTTTATTTGCCAACGGAAATGATATTTTTAGATTATTTAGATGATGCAACTAATTTGTTATCCCAAATGCAGCACTTGCAAAAATGCTGAAAAATGGCTGAAAGACAGAGAAATCGAATACGATTATCGTCATATAAAAGAACAAAATCCAACGGTTGAGGAATTGACAAAATGGATAAACGAAAGCGGATTGCCCATTAGCCGATTTTTCAACACAAGCGGAATGCTTTATCGCGAACTCAACGTGAAAGACAAATTGAAAACTTTACCGCAAGCAGAATTGATAAAACTATTGGCTTCCGACGGAATGCTCGTAAAACGACCGATTTTGTTGAAAGACAATGAGTTCCTGCTGAGCGGATTTAAAGAAAAAGAATGGGCGGAAAAGTTGAAGTTTTAGAAATAACCAATTAGGTAATCAGGTTGAGCGAGAGTTTTCTTTCGGGTTACTCAGGTTGTTTTCTCAAAAAATCAGGTGAAAATCAGGTGAATGACTGATATTTTTCCAAATGTACGACAATTTTATTAAACCGTTTTTTTAAAATTTTATGCACAAAATTCTTATCGTCGAGGATGATACTTCTTTTGGAATGATGCTGAAAAATTGGGCTGTGAAAAACGGCTTCGATGCCGAATTGATAGGTTCGGTAACAAAAGCAAAAGAACGTATTGAGAAAGGAGGTTTAAGTTTGGTACTCACCGACTTGCGCCTTCCTGATGGCGATGGAATTCTGTTGTTGACGTGTATGCGGACAACCAATAATTTTACGCCAGTAATCATTATGACCGGTTACGCCGATGTGTCGAGCGCGGTTTCTGCTATCAAATTGGGCGCGTCGGATTATTTGGAAAAACCGATAAATCCGTCTATTCTCAAACAAAAAATAGAACAAGCACTTCAACAAAAAATCGAGCCTGCCAAGACGATAAAAAAAATAGAAAATCCGCGTTCGATGCAAGCCGTTTGCGGAAAAAGTCGTGCCTCGCTCGAATTTCAAGAACATATCCGCATTGTTGCGCCAACGCGAATGTCGGTGTTGATTTTGGGCGAAAGCGGAACGGGAAAAGAATACGCCGCGCGAATGATTCACGATTTGAGCAAGCGGAAAGACGCGCCTTTTATTGCTGTGGATTGCGGTGTGCTGTCGCGCGAATTAGCGCCGAGCGAACTTTTCGGACACGTCAAAGGCTCGTTTACTTCTGCCATTGCCGACAAAAAAGGAGTTTTCGAGCAAGCAAACGGCGGAACGGTTTTTCTTGACGAAATTGAAAATCTGCCGTACGAAGTTCAGGTACAGTTGCTTCGCGCTTTGCAGGAATTGAAAATTCGCCCTGTCGGCTCTGAAAAAGATATTGAAGTGGATATTCGCATCATTGTGGCGACCAACGAAAATTTGGAAAAATCCATTGCCGAAGGTCGTTTTCGCGAGGATTTGTATCATCGTTTACACGAATTTGCGATTACTATTCCACCGCTTCGCGAGCGCAAGGACGATATTCCGCTGTATACTAATCATTTTTTGGCACAGGCAAATGCCGAATTGGAAAAAGAGGTAAAAAATATTTCGCCCGAAGCGATGCAATTGTTGAAACAATATCATTGGAGCGGAAATTTGCGCGAGTTGCGAAATGTAATTCGGCGTGCGGTTTTATTTGCTCAAACTGACGAAATTACACCCGAAACTTTGCCGACTTTCGTCCCGAAAGTGCAATCTGACGAAACAATCGAACTCGGATTTAATCCCGAAAACGAGAAAAAACAGATTGAAACTGCGCTGAAAATCGCCAAAGGAAACAAAGCCGCTGCTGCGCGCCTGCTCAAAATAGACCGCAAAACATTGTACAATAAAATGGAAAAATACGGAATGTAAAGCACGTGAAAGCAAGAAAGGGCGAACGCGCGAAGTAGGGGCGAATTGAATTCGCCCGCGAAATGATAAAACAAAAAAACAAACGGCTCAGAGAGCCGAACAATTAATAACCGCAGGTTTCAACCTGCGGACAAAACAAACAGATGAAAAAAGGATTTTCGATAGTTTTAATTTTCTTATTTTCAGCACTTTCGTTTCAAAGTGAAGCGTCAAGACGGCGACAACCACCGATTGATTTTTTGGCGTATGCCCAAAAAATTGCTGATGCCGAAATTGCTCGCAATCCGTCTGCTTCGCAAACTGACTGGAATCACAAAATGGCGTTTCTCAATATGGCTTTGCTGCGCTTGTACGAAGCAACGGAAAACGAAAAATATCTGAATTATGTGCGCGAAGTTGCCGATAATTTTCTCGACGAGCAAGGATTGATAAGCGCGTTCGACAAAGAAGCGTTCGATTTGCGAAATGTGCTTGGCGGAAATTTTTTGTACGGACTTTTTTACCACAGTCGCGGTGAAATCAGATATTCAAATGCGATGTATGTCGTTCGTCGTCAGATGTTTCGTCAGCCTCGCGCGGGAAATCGACTGTTTTGGTTTTCGCAAACCTACGAAAATCAGGCGTGGCTCGAAGGAATTTTTATGGCGATGCCGTTTTATTGTTTGTATGCCGCAATTTTCGACCAGCCGGCAGTTTTTGGTGATATTGCGCTACAAATCAGGAGAATAGATATTAGGACATTAGATGAAACAACCGGCTTAAATTTCCAAGCTTGGGACGAAACTCGAACGCGCGCTTGGGCAAACGAGGAAACAGGAACATCGCAAACACTTTTCGGTCAAAGCATCGGTTTTTATTTGATGGGTTTGGTTGATGTGCTCGATTTTTTTCCGATAGACCATCATTTTCGCATTGAAATTATCCGAAAAATAAACCGAATCACGCGCGGATTAGCTCGATTTCAAGATTCGCGTACAGGAATGTGGTACGAAGTGCTTGACCAACCGCGCGACCGCCGAAATTTCTTGGACGCAAGTTCGACCGCAATGTTTGCTTACGCCATTGCCAAAGCCGTGAACAACGGATATTTACCGCCGAGAGATAGGCAAATTGCCGAAAGAGCATTTCGAGGATTGATTGATAATTCGTTGGAAGGCAATAACATAACACGAGGAACAGCCAACGCAAATCCAAACGACGGCGACGGAACAATCGACTACTATGTAAACTTACCGCAACCCAACAACGAACCGAACGCAGTAGCCGCTTTTATTTTGGCAGCGGTGGAATTGGCGAGATAAAATTAGTTTAGTAACTGTTTCGCTTGCAAAATTGCGGCGTCGGTAAGTCGTTCGCCACTAATCATTTGCGCGATTTCTTTCACGCGCTCGTCGGGATTTAGACGTTGAATAAATGTTTGCGCTTGTTCGCCGCTTTCGTCTTTGAAAACTTTGTAATGTTGCGCGCCTTTCGCTGCGATTTGTGGTAAATGCGTAATTGTTATCACTTGCATTTCGGCACTCATTTCATTCATAATTTCGCCCATTCGGTGCGCAATTTCGCCCGAAACTCCGGTGTCAATTTCGTCAAAAATAATCGTTGGCAAACCTGCGCGATTGGCTATCAGCGACTTAATAGAAAGCATCACGCGCGATATTTCACCGCCCGAAGCCGTCTGAACAATCGGCTGAACGCTTTTATTTTTGTTGGCAGAAAAAAGAAATTGCACGTCATTTTTTCCGTTCGGCGCGAAATCGTCAAGTTCGCGCACATCAACCTTAAACTGGATATTCGGAATTCCCAACTGCGAAAGTTGTTTTTCCATATATTCCTCAATCGGTTGGCTCGCCGATTTTCGACTTTCGGTCAGTTGCTCGGCGGTTTCGACGAGTTGTTTTTCGGCTTCGGCAATTTTTGTTTCCAATTTGGTAATTTCATCGTCAAAAGATTCAATGCGTTGGAGTTGTCGGTCGAAATTATCGCGCACTTCAATCAGTTGCGCCGTTGTTTCAACGCGATGTTTTTTGAAAAAACCGTACAATTCGCTCAACCGATTTTCAACCCACGCCAAACGTTCGGGATTAAATTCAACGCGCTCCTCGAAAGTTTGCATTTCGTCCGCAAGGTCTTTCAATTCCACATAAACGGACTGCAAACGCTCCGTCCAATTTTCGCCGTTTGGAACATAATTTTTTATTCGCGAAATTGCCGAAACCGCTTCTTTTATCTGCGAAACCGACATTTCCTCGCTGGAAATCAAATGATTAGTTTTTAAAAGTTCCGATTTTATTTCTTCTGCATTGCTGAGCGTTTGCTGTTCTTGTTCCAATTCCTCTTGCTCGCCGTCAAGCAATTTCGCATCTGCCAACTGCTGATATTGAAAACGGATATATTCCAAATCGTCGGTTTGTTTTTCGGCAAGTTTTTTTAGTTTGGCAAGTTCGTTCTGCAATTCGCGCCAATGTGTAAATTGTTCATTATAAGTAGAAAGCAACGCGCCGTTTTGTGCGATTGTATCAACCACATTGAGTTGATAATTTTCGTTGGAAAGCAATAGATTTTCGTGTTGCGAATGAATATCAATCAGTCGATTGCTCAATTCGCGCAACAGATTTAACGCAATCGGCGTATCGTTTACAAAAGCGCGCGATTTTCCAGTTGAAGTCAATTCTCTGCGTATCAAGCAATTATTCTCGTTGTAATCCAATTCATTTTCATCAAAAAACGCCTTTAAATCGTAATTTTTTATGTTAAAATCGGCTTCGATTACGCATTTTTGTTCACCTTCTTTTATTGCTTTGCTGTCGGCGCGTTGTCCCAAAATGAGCGACAAAGCACCAATAATGATTGATTTTCCCGCGCCTGTTTCGCCGGTAATAGCCGAAAATCCGGAATCGAAGTCAATGTTCAATTCCGAAATCAATGCGTAATTTGATATGTGAAGCGATGTGAGCATTTGAATTAGTTTTCAGTTACAAATGTACGTGTTTTTTTTGAATTATACATAACTCGTTGTTGTACAAATTTTCTTGTTTTCAACAAAAATTTTCTTTTATTTCGATGGCAACAAAAGAAAACTTCCATTTCTATTGAAAGATTTTTGACAATAACAGTACTGATAATTCATCAAAAGGCTTGAAAAGCCGAATTTTCATAACCGTTGGTCACTGACCAACGGACACAAAACCAAACACAAAAACTGCCTGAAAGGCAGGACATCGCATTATTTTGTCTTGCTTTTCAAGCAGTTGCTTTTTCTCGTTCTTTTCCGCAGGTCGTCGCTTCGCTTTGACCTGCGGTTGTGAAAATTTGGCTCTCTGAGCCGTCAAACTACCTTTTGACAATCTTTACTGTTTCCTCATTCACTCTCACAAAATAAACACCTGCCGATAAATGACCAACCGAAATTTGCTCATTCGGCGAAACCATTTGTTGCAACACAATTCTGCCGTTTAAATCTGTGATTTTCACAAACGTATTTTCTGTAATTCCGCTGATAGTGAAATTTTCTAAAACAGGATTTGGGAAAATGGTAAATGAATTTTCGGAAATTTTCGGAATATTTGTTGGAATTTGGGAGTAGTGAAAAGTTCGTACAGTATTTTCTTGCCAAATATTGTTCCTCCAATCGTACCATTTTTGACTTGTAATTTTATTAAATCCAGAACCGATACTTTCTGGAAGCAAAATATCGTTTACAGAAACGGATAAATCAAACTCATATTCAGTTTTTTCTACTTCTCTCCACGCATTATTTTCCCAACGATAAAAAATGGATATTGTCAGATTTCCGCTGCCGTCAAACGTGAGTTTACTTTTCGACCGTTCTGTCCACGCATCATTTTCCCAGCGATAACCAATTAACAATACCAGATTTCCGTCATTGTCGTATTCAAACTCTGTTTTATTCACTCCTAACCACGCATTATTTATCCAATCGTAAGAAGCAGACATTATCAGATTTCCGTTATCATCGTACACATCTTCCCATTTTATACGTTCTATCCACGCATTATTTTCCCAATTATATGAAATTGCTATTGTTCTGTTTCCGTTGCTGTCAAACGTACTTTCTGTTTTACTAACTTCTACCCACGTATCATTTTCTCTACGGTAGAAAATTGTCATTATCAGATTTTTGTTATCATCAAATATCTCTTCCCATTTCATACTTTCTCTCCACGCACTGTTTTCTCGTTCGTATCGAATCATCATAGTTCTGTTACTATCAAATGTACTTTTCCATTTTATACTTTCTCTCCACACGTTATTTTCCCAACGGTATTCAATCGTCATAATTCGATTTCCGTCATTGTCAAACGTGGTTTCTCTTTTTCTCGTTTCTAACCACGTACCATTTTCCCAATCATAATAAATTTGTATTGTCAGATTTCCGTTGTCGTCGTACGTGTATTCAAATTTAGAATACCGCCACCACCAATTGAGTTCAATTTGTATTGTTATATTTCCGTTGTTGTCAAACGTGGTTTCTCTGTGCATAGTTTCTGTCCACGTGTTGTTTTCCCACTCTGATATAACTTCCAGTGTTGTATTTCCATTATTATCATACGCAAATTCTTGTTTTTCTCTACCCCAACTTCCCACAGTAATAATACTATCCAAACGATGCGTTGCATTGTTCGATTGTCGGGCAGAAATCGGCGTTCTGTTGTTTCTCATTTCGGGTTTTGCGTGTTCTCGAAATGAGAATAAATCGGCGTTCATTTCGCTTTTGCGAAAACTTTCCCTGTCGAAAGGGCGTTTTGTTTCATTTTGTGCAAATGCACATACTGCTGTAAAAACGAATACGAGCAGTAAAGGTAATTTTGTATTCATAAAAAGTAATTTTATTTTTCTGCTTCAAGTCCTCAAAAGCAAAAGTTTATATTTTTATAGATTAAAAAACGTGGGACTTTAACTTTATCTGAATTCGAGGTTCTCAACTACCCATACAACAAAATAAATAAGCCCACGCCGTGAGGCGTGAATTACTCCTTGATGTATTCAAAGTTGTTGAGATTTCGAATTCAAGAATAAAGCAAACGCTTTTTTCAAAATGTCTTTTTTTGTGGCGTATTTCTACGCTGTATTTTTTATTTCATAAAGTAGAATTTATTGTTTGTTTTTTTACAATAACGCTCCTGCCATAATTCGATGTATATAAACCAAATCGTTGTGATTGGTGTAAATAATTGCCATTTTTTTGTAGTTTACACGGCGAACATTTGTGTCGAATTGGAGCAAAAAGTGATTATCTCTTACTGCGTTTCGTTCGGGATTTGTTTCAAGACTTTTTATCACGGCTTTTAATTCGCGTATATACTTAAACGAAGTAAGAGGCGCAACGAATTCATATTTGATGGTATGCGCCAATCGAACTAAATCGGTATCTGCTTGCTCGGACAATTCAATTCGATAAGTCATATCTTATAATTCGTTCCGTAAAAATCGTTTAATATTTTTTCCACTTTGGCAAAAGATTCATCTACCGTAAAAGTTCTTTTTCTTGCCATTTCCGCAGGCAACGGATACTCCATTTTTACGGCTCTTTTATTCTCGATTTCTCGAACAATTTTTCGCCCCGATGGTCGTGAAATATCAATATGAGCGATTGCAGTTGCGTTCATAATTTATTGCTAATTTTTCGACTACAAATATAAGTTGTTTTTCTTGTATATTTTATTTCCCAACCGTTTTTTTCGCCGTTTTCAACTTTTTGATTTCTTTTTTGAGTTGTTCAGTTTCCGTTTCCAAACTGTTGATTGTTTTCAAAAGAGCGTTTAATTCCTCGTTTTCAATCGTGGTTGGATACTGAGCATCAACGCGTTCCAAGAAATCGGCTAACACATTCATATAATTAGTGAACGCATCGTAAGGCGATTCGTAATGCGACCACGACGAGTTTTTGTGACTCATATAGCGAAAATGGTCGGTCGTTTGCAACAACAGCCAATCGCGCAAAAGCGGTTTGTCGGTTGTCATATTTACGCGCTCGGTAACAGCGTAAAGTTTTTGCAATGCTTCTTGTTGTAAATCGTTTCCGTTCCAAGGACTTAGGTCTTTTTCGCGTCCCGACCAACTGATTGGATACGGAATGGACAGCGCGCCGGCATCGTCCAATTTTTTGCTCGCTTCCGACGGCAAAATGAAATTCATTTGGCGTTCCATTGCGTAATACGGAAAGGCTTTCATAAAATTGAAAATTCCCGTTTCTTGCTGTTGATACACGCCAAATGCTTCGTAGCCCATCCAAATATTGATTATTTTTTCGTTTTCGGGCAAATTTGCGAGCCAATCCACATATTTTTCGGCAGTGAGCGGAAAATCCGACCACGACGGATTGGAAAATCGGAACGAAATATCATCGCTGAATTTCAGATTGCGAACTAATAATTTCAACTTCGGCAAATACGAATGTGTGTACAAATAATTCGGACTTTTCCAGCCGAGAATGTGTCGTGCTTCGTCAATCAGCATCGTTTTGTAACCCATTTTCGACACCATTTCGCCGATTTCATCGGAATAAATCAACTCGGCATTTCGCAAAGCGGTTGGTTTTTTTCCGAAAAGTGCTTCGATTTTTTTAGCGTGCATTTGTACCTGACGCTTAAATTCGTCGACATCATACACCGAAGCCAACGAATGCGCGTACGGCTCAGTCAAAAATTCGACCGCACCGGTTTTTGCCAACGCCTTGAAACTGTCAATTACTTCGGGCGCATACTGTTCGAGCTGTTCGAGCGCAGTTCCCGAAATGGAAAACGCGCAACGGAATTTTCCGTTCGAGTTTTTAATAATTTCTGCAATCGTTGCGTTTGAAGGCAAATAGGATTTTTGCGCCAACTCGCGGATTTCGTCTTCCACTTTGAAATCGTCGTAATAATAATGGTCTTGCCCGATTTCAAAAAAACGATACCGCTTTAAACTGTACGGCTGATGAATTTGGAAATATATGCAAATGTTTTTCATATTGAAATATGTTTTGTCCGCAGGTTGAAACCTGCGGTTATTAAAATTTGGCTCTCCGAGCCGTCTGTTTTTTATTCTTTTCGCTCGTAGAGCGATTGTGATTAACCACAGGTTTTAACCTGTTGAAATTTGAAACCTACGGTTATTCATATTTGGCTCTTCGAGCCGTTTTTATTTTATTTTTAAATTTATTCCTCAACCGATTTTTCCACATTTCCCAACGAAAACCGCATATTATTAAAATCCAACAACATATAATCAAATTGAGAAATAACATCCATTCCGAGTATTCCGTCATATCTGAGAAAAGTGTATTCTCTAAAAGCTCTGATTTCGGGCATAATGGTTGTTGTTTCGCCTATCGTTATAGGAAAATCGTTTAATATATAAACTGAAAAATCTCTGATTTCGCTCATTCCGCCTCGTGTTACAGTGATAAGTTGTCCGATTTTGTGAACTCGTTGTTTATTTCTATTGTAATAAGCGACCTTCAAATCAGTCCAATTACTGCCTGTATCTAAAAAAACAACAGAGAATCATTGACAGTAATAATCATTTGGTTATTTTGATTAAACTTCATATTACTTTCTTGCAACTCTGGTGCTGTCGAAAAAACTTCTAATACATTGGTTTTGTTATGTATTTTTATTGAAGGCAAAACTTTTATTTCGGGAAAACCAAGTGTGCCGTGAATATAATAATCTATTTCAGGCCAAGTAAATGATTCATCTTCCATTATCGCAAAAATTACATTTTTATACAAAATATCGCCTACGAACAATGTGTCGGCAACTCCGAAACTTACATATTCTATGTAGCCTGTTCCACCTCCACCAATAATAGAATCAACTAAAATTCTTATGCCCAATCTTTCTGCAACACTTTTTGTTACACTCGAAAATCCTGCGCCTGTGTCAAAAATCAACGAAATGGAATCTTTCGGTGTGCGAACTTGTATTAGAATCCCATCTTTTTTATCAAGTGTAAATTGAATTTTTGTGTCGTGCGGAAGTTGTACTTGCAAAGGCTCAACTTGCGACAAGGCGTTATGCAAACGCTGCAAACTTCTTTCGTTAGCCTGTTGAAGTTCGTTTTCTGCAAAAAGCGAAAACGAAAAAAATAAGCACAATGATAAGAGTAGTTTTTTCATATTGATTTTTTTATTTCATTACTGATTCATAAATCGCCCTCACTTTCAATCCTGCATCATACCATTTAATATTATTCACTTCGTCGCGACCGAGTTCGCGGAGGCTTTGGTGCATTGCGGGATTTTTCACGATAGAATAAATCGCGTCTGCCATTGCGTCAATATCCCAATAATCGGTTTTTATGGCGTGCGTGAGTATTTCGGCGCAGCCCGATTGTTTTGAAATAATGGTCGGCGTGCCAACTTGCATCGCTTCCAAAGGCGAAATCCCGAACGGCTCAGAAACCGATGGCATTATGTAAACATCGCTTTCGGCAAGCATTTCGTACACTTGCCGACCTTTGAGAAATCCCGTAAAATGAAAACGGTCGGCAATACTGCGCTTCGCCGTGAGGTCAATCATGGCGTTCATCATATCGCCGCTTCCTGCCATAACGAAACGTACATTTTTTGTTTTTTGCAATACGCGATGCGCCGCTTCAACAAAATACTCAGGTCCTTTTTGCATCGTAATTCGCCCAAGAAAAGTTACAACTTTGTCTTTTCGCTCGGTTTGGGTAAATTCGTCGGCATTCGCCAGCGGCTCAACGGCATTGTGAACAGTTGTAACTTTATTCGGGTGTTGGTGGTATTTTTCGATAACGGTTTTTCGCGTCAAATCACTTACTGTAATAATATGGTCGGCAGCGTCCAAACCGCGCTTTTCAATTCCATAAACAGTCGGATTTACCTGTCCGCGACTGCGGTCAAAATCCGTCGCGTGAACGTGAACAACGAGCGGTTTTCCGCTGATTTGCTTCACAAAAACGCCCGCAGGATACGTGAGCCAATCGTGCGAATGAATCACGTCAAAATCCATTTGATGTGCCAAAACACTCGCAACTGCTTCATAATTAGAAATTTCTTCCATCAGATTTTCAGGATATTTTCCCGAAAAATTGATACAACCCAAATCGTCGGTGTGAATTCGGCGAAAATCGTATCGAATTCCGTTGCGCAACCAAAAATATTCGTCGGGATTCATAATCCAGCCGATACGATTGTTCACGTGATTCCAATCGTTGTCTTTCCACACAACAGGAACGTAACTCGCACCGATTATTTTCGCGAAACTTTTATCCTCGTCGCCCTGCGGTTTCGGAATAACAAAAGTAATTTCCATATCCGCTTGCTGCGACATTCCTTTCGTCAGTCCGTAACTTGCAGTTCCCAAACCGCCTAAAATATGGGGAGGAAACTCCCAGCCAAACATTAGTGCTTTCATAAAAATTTTGAATTCTAAATTTTGAATTGTGCCAATAATTTAACAATAGATGTAACTCGGAATTCAAAATTCAAAATTCAGAATCCAAAATTTTTACCACTCTCAAAATTTCAGCCACATTCATCGCAAACGACATTCCGCCGTGTCCTTTGAACGGTGGATTTCCGTCAAATAATTCGGATAATGTGCCGACACATAATTCGGTCATTTCGGCTTCAAATCCTGCCAACATCCGCTCGATAAACGAAACGCCGCTTTCTTTGTAAATGCGCAAATAAGCGTCAACATACGTTCCGAAAAGCCACGACCAAACCGGTCCGTTGTGATAATTTCGGTCGCGTTCCAATTGTCCGCCAATGTAAATCGGGCGATACGAGCCGCTTTTCGGACTGAGTGTTCGCAAACCTTTCGGCGTAAGCAATTCGCGCGTTGTGATGTCGAGAACGGATTTTTGCTGATTTTTATCCAACGGCGAATACGGCAATCCGACCGCAAAAATCATATTCGGACGAACTTCCCAATCGGAATAACCGTTGTTCACAAAATCGAATAAATATGTTCCGTTCCAAAACGTTTCGACAAATGCTCCGCGTGTTGTTTCTGCCTGATAATCAAATAAATCTGCCGTGTGTTCGTCGCCGTTTGCTCGCGAAAGTTCCGAAGCGAATTTCAGTGCGTTATACCACAAAGCGTTGATTTCGACCACATAACCTGTTCGCGGAGTGATTGGAAATCCATTTTCTACGGCATTCATCCAAGTTGCCGGTTTTTCCGTTCCGTTTACATATAAAAGTCCGTTGTTGTGCAAAAACAAATTCGGGTGATTGTGTTTTTTTATGAATTTAATAATATCGACAACGATTTCGCCGTAACGTTCAGCCGCATCTTGAAGTGAAACCTCTTGTGCATATTGCTGAATTGCGCGAATAAACCAGAGCAAATTGTCGGGATTTTCGAGTCCGTGCAATTCAAAATCGGTGTTTTTTTCACCTGCCAAAAATGTTTTTATTTCAGGGATGGCAGTGTTCATTATCTGGTGAAATTCGTCCGTTCGTCCAATAAGAAACGTGCAACCCGAAAGCGCAACAAATTGGTCGCGAGCACGCGCTTTAAACCACGGATAACCTGCTAGCAGATAGGCTTTTTCGTCAATCCGTTTGTAAAATTGTTCTGCCGAACTTTTCAGACAACTAAACATATCTACTCGGTGAGTTCTTTTGGCAACTTCCTCATCCCAAAGTTTGCTCAGCGAACGCGTTGAAACGGGCAAAATTCCGGCTGAAAAAATAATGGATTCGCCTTTTTTTATCGGCATTTCAAAAATTCCCGGCATCAATAAATCCTCTTTATAATCGTATCCGCGCTCCTGTTCTTTGTAATATTCGATGTTGCGATTCCAATCGGGCTGATGCGCGTAAGTATTTTTCTTGGAAAATTGCATATGCAAACGCGGATAACCTTCATAAAGACAGAAACTTGCGCCTTGCGTTGTTTCCTCGAACGAAGTATTTGCAGTGTCGTTTTGCTTGGTCAATTCGTTCACACTGCGAAACGCCAAAAACGGTTTGAAACGAAGCAGAGTAGGCGAGTGCGCTTCAATCAGCGTGTATTTTATCAGCACGCGCGGCTCGAACGAAAGCAACAATCTTTCTTTCGAGAGAATAACTCCGCCCACGCGATAAATGGTTCGAGAAGTAACTTCACAGTCGAATTGACGAATGTATTTGTGTCCATTCGGGCTGAAATTATTTTCCGAATATTTGTGAATTCCCAAGTTAAATTCCGCACCGCGCTGAATGACCGTTTCGTCGAGCGACGAAAGAAGCACGTGATTTGCATCGTCCAGTTCGGGAATTGGAATCACCAACTGACCGTGATATTTCCTTGTATTGCAGTCAATTAGCGTTGTGCTGTTGTACGCGCCTGCACGATTTGTACGAATCATCTCTTTTGTGAGCGATTTTTCGAGATTGATTAGTAAAGTTTTGTCAAATTTGAGGTATGCCATATTTTAAATCATCAGTAGTTAGTTGTCAGTTGTCAGCGATTAGTTTGCCACTGAAAACTGACAACTGACCGCTGAAAACTATCGCGCATACAAATATCATAATTTTTTTTGGATTTGACAAGAAAATGAGCAAGAATTAGAGGTCAAGTGTGAAAATTTTTATTTTTCATTTTTTTGAAAATACCGACACCAAGCCGTTAATCCGCAAATTTCACATTTCGGACGGCGCGCCACACAAACATATCGTCCGTGCAAAATAAGCCAATGATGCGCTGTTGGAATAAGATTTTCGGGAATATATTTTACTAATTCGCGCTCGGTTTGAAGCGGAT
>Ga0123355_10010332_pt1 | contig 14292 bp, 9 predicted proteins | sample TergutEmb28metaG_3_FD_89872 | JGI IMG/M metagenome (GOLD analysis project Ga0123355, IMG submission 89872) | Embiratermes neotenicus P1 segment gut microbial communities from Petit-Saut dam, French Guiana - Emb289 P1 | ecosystem: Host-associated > Arthropoda: Insects > Digestive system > Gut ...
AAAAAATTTAAGCCCCCCCCCCCCCCCCCCGACCGGAGGCCATCGTGGTCTAATTTGAGGCATCATCCTGATGCTTGTCTGGAGGGATTGACGAAACCCACGAATAACCGCATTCAGGATAGTCGCGGCACCGCCGAGAGTAGAACCATACACCTCCGGAATACGGACCAGAGGCGTTAAGTAATTTCACTCTACGGTTAATGCAAAGGTTGCCCCATCCAAGCCATGAAGGCATTACGGGGAGTGTCGTGTAACTCCACTCATCCTTAACCTAGGTGCTAGATGTGAGTGGCCAGCTTTTATTCTCGGGAAAAGGGCCAACGGTACCCACCAAACAGTAGACTGGGTAGGAACTGTAACCAGTTTTGTCTTCATGGAGAAGAGAAATATCTTTGGCCTCTGCCAGGATTTGAAATCTGGATCGTCCAGCCAATCCCAGCTACCATGAAATTAGTGAATTATTGTCTCATGTGTGTCCATCAATTACAGAATTTTTCTTGTTTTAAGGTGGTTGTACTCCCAATGCTGGCAGCTTTGGCAGCAGCAGGGCGTTCAGGGCCACTCAATTACACAAGCGACTGGTGGACTGGTGCAGTGGAAGAAGATGCAATTCGATCTCTACCCCTTGATGGTGAAGGTGGTCTCTGGACCAGTTCCTTTATACCACCTCCACCAAGACCTGACTTCTTGGATGATCATGCCACTCCCGATGGACTGACCACTTGTGATTTGTGCACATGGGCTTGGCGTGAGAAGGGACTCTTCTCTTTGGACCCCACACAAGGTATGTTTGTACTGCTGTCGTAGAATGTACAGTGAAACCTCTCATGCCAAGGCAGACGGAGCTGTAAACTTACAATATTGCTAAATCAACCACTTGAAATTGCTTTAATCTCACTAACTAACAAACCTCTTCCATATCATATAAATAACTAACATAATGAACTTCAGTGTTTATGAGGGTATTTTATTCATTATATACTCACCAACATGTTTCGGCCACTCTTGCTGCCATCTTCAGGGTGTTGTCAGTATTAGAAGAATACAAAAGTACCAGTGTGGTTAGCTGTGTCGCCGTTACTCCGTAACAATTAAAAATTATTTTTATTTCAGTTAAAATTACATCACATCAAGTCTGTGATTGGCACTCACCACATCATTATATCAGGCATCATTTTGCACAGACTAAACAGTTTTAACTCCCAAAATTTTAATCATTACCCATTTTTAATCTATATTTGTAGTAGTTTTATAATTTTAACTGAAATGATTAATTTTTAATAGTTATGGAGTGATGGTGACACAACTAACCACACTGGTACCTTTGTATTCTTGTACTAGTAACATCACCCTGAAGATGGCAGCAATAGCGGCCGAAACATGTTGGTGAGAATATAATAAGTTATATACATCATTAACATTGAAGTTCATTTTGTTGGCTATTTGTATATTACAGATCTGATTAATGCATGGAAGATGGAACATATTAAAATAACAAGCCTCTTCTTGGTTTCAAACTTTCACCATGTTCTGATTGTTGTATTCTTTTTTTGGCTGATTCCCCAGCATCTTAATTTTATGTGCTGACAATCTGGAACACTCCGTCTGTTCCATCTTCATAGGTGGTGCAAGAACCACCTATGAAGATAGGACAGAGTGTTCCAATATGTCAGCACATAAAATTAAGATGCCAGGAAGTCACCCAGAAGAAAGAATATAACAAGTCTGTTATTTTTTTGTTCAATATGTGATGCTTAGTTAAGCAGTGGTATGCTTTTAAACACACATTAGTATTGCAGCATACAGATTGTTGATGATGGTTTTACATGAGTAACATTACAAACGTTCATATGGGTTTTTTGTGATTGTTTTTGAGTGTTGATAACAATGGCAAAAGTCCTTGTGAATGTTGGAGATATTAGGCCTATTCATACATTAATAAAAGGTAAAAGGTAAAGTGATCCCATTACAGGCCCGGTGTGGCCCAGAGGGTAGGTAGAGGTATAGCTCTACTCTTCCATGACTGCGGCACTAGAAGGGGGTGAGCGGTGAGCAGCACGCCCCGGCCGTACTCTACCCCCGGGAAAGACCTGGTACCCATTTTACAGGAGGCTGGGTGGGCCCCAGGGCTGGTCTGGATGGGCAGAAAATCTTGTCCCCACCGGGATTCGATCCCGGACCGTCCAGCCTGTAGTCAGTTGCTATACTGACTGAGCTACCCGGCTCATATTCATGCATTAGTATGTCAGGCAAAATAACCATCTGAAACACTTTATTTTTGCAAATCTTAATACTAACTCATGAAAAATAAAAACCACAACAGAACTTGGATATTATGACAGCTGAAGCATAGACAGAGAAACAGATTTGTTCAGCTCACATCGTATAACACTGTCTGTGAAAGAAACTGCCAAGTTCTTATTCTGATATTTAAATTTAATATTATTTTTCATCTTACAGTCAACCAAACAAACAAATATTCTGCCAGAACTACAGCTCACATTTTGTTTCCTTTAAATTAACCTTGCATTCTCTCTCCTCTGATCTTCAAGTAATAGTGCATTCGTCCCTAAACATGCCACAAAGGCATGTGGAAGTAGAGTATATCTCTCCGCATTTTCAACCTTGGTACTAGATGGGAGTAAAGGTCAGCTCCATGACTCAGCCATTTTACCACTGGGAAAGGAGCCCCAAGTACCCACTAAATAGGAGGTTTTGTGCACCTCAAGAGCCAGTCTAAACAGCATGGTACAGAACAAAATCTGTTGTCCCTGAGCCATGATATCTCAGTGGTTAAGCCTTAGGTTGGTCAATACACCAACTGTTACATACTGGCTGCCCTAACCATGAAGTACATCAGTAACTTACGTCCAGAATTATGAGTGGAAGTTACAGAAACTCAAGCTTCTCAGTTTTAGAATTGGAAGTTTGCAGGCACTGAACGTACAGTTTAGCCATTACCTATGAATTAAAAAAAGGATGCCACGCATGGAGATGTCACCGTTTGTCCGCCTGTGACCAAGTACCGTCAACTAAACTGTTCATTGGGTTTTCATGAAATTCAGCATAGGAGCCCTTTACAAACAGGAGTTAAAGCAGTGTCCAAAAATATCCACTGAGTGATGGAGAGTTTTGTGAAAATTGGTGCAGTGAAAGTCACATGTTACATAGGAGTGTATATAAATTTCTGTGTGTACATTCTGTGTGTATTGTTGGACTTGGGTGAAAATTGGTATAAGAAGTCTGGACATAAATGGTGAGGAGCATTTATGGGTTTCTTAAAAATTGGCGGCACAGGGAAGGACATAATTTTCTTATGGGTGTATATGAACTTACAAGGACATAGGGAAAGGAGAACAGCTGACCAGAGAAACTAGTAAAAGTACCTGCTTAGCAAACAACAGGTTTGGTCCCACCTCCTGCTTGCAGAGGAAAGTGTCATTTTGCAAGAATTACCAGAAAGATCAGACTGTGTTTACAACTCTGTTGCCAACTATGGAAAATGATTAATGTTTATACAAAATGTTTCCTGAAGCACTAAAAGGTCTATCATAATTATGCACAATTGTTTTGTTTGGTTAAGTCTTCATAGGGTTACAACTGTCGTGTACATTTTCTCTGTAAGTCACTCTAGAGACTAATTCTGAAAAAGTTTGGTTAGCTGACAACTGTTTTGAAGTATATCAGTATCTTTAATAAAACTTTTTATTTTGCATTCCAAACAAACTTTGGGTTTACTTCAACATTATGCATGATTTGTAGTTTAAGGAATCCTGAATCAAACCTGCAGCTCTTATCCTTAAGGTCTCCATGGAAATGCAGGGATAGTGCAACATAATAATTTGGACCACATTAATTCTGAAACTGATTTCACAAAAACGCATTACTTAATGACAAATGTTGGCAGTTGATACAGAATTTTTAAACAACCTAAGACCCCACAACACTGGTGCTATAGTTAGATAATTTCTGCTAATGAAGACTCTTTCCTGTACATGCTATGAACCACACACATACGTATTAATTGCACAGAGAAAGACAACAAAATTCCATTTACCTCACGTCTTACAGTTCAGAAATCCTGATAATCAACACTTGAGGAGAGTATCTCCAAGACCAGAAGTTGTGCTTTTCACCAGAAAAAATTAAACAGGTAGATGTCAGGGAAATGTTCAGAATGACCTCCAAAAGTGTCTACATCAACTGTTGTGGTAACTCCTCACCACTTGCCTCCTGATCCATCAGTTTCTTCATCTGTGAAGACTCCAGAAACACAGAAGAGGACCCTGATGACCCTGAACCAGTAGATGAATGAGATATGCAGTGATATCCTCCGATTAGTTTTACTGCCCAAGTATAGGAGCTGTAATAAAAAATTACCTGTAAGAATTTAGGCCAGTATAGGTACTGTTTGATTATCTGGAATATTCAATAAAGTGACTGTCTGATCCTGTGAGTTGGATTAACAGGATTTTGCTGTACTTTCTTTAAAATTATGAAGCCCCTGCAAGTAAATTCAGATGAGGCTTCTCTCATCGAGTGTTCTTGTTCAGATCCTGTGTGAGTACTAGACTGATACTTTACACTAACCATGGCCATTGCTCCCCTATCTGTACTGATTTACTACCCTCAGAGATCCAAAGTTGTCAGCATTCCATTGTTTTAATCTTAGTCATCATGAAATAATATAAAAATCAAAGAACTTTTAGTGCCACATAACTTGCATAATTAAATATTTCCATTTCACTATATGACTCCCCTTATTTATATCTTTAATTTATTATGAATAAAATGTTCCTTGGTGAATGGAGCAGGATTGTGCACTACTTAAACACGTAATATATATATGGTTGATATATGCCCTCATACACTGTGCCACTTTACTTGGCCACATGGTATAAGCAGGCCAAATGTTTACAGCATCTTTCTGTGTTGACAAACTGACATGGCAGTCAAACAACAAAAACTGCTCCAAGAATACATGAGAAAGCCACTGGGGTTTGATGCTGTGGGTTCAGAAAATTCAGGCAAACTGGTCTGATAATTATTTTTGTGCTGTGGTTTCAGAAACTTCAGGAGAAATAGGCTGGGTGCTCACTCTTGCCATTGTGTCCATATTATCAGCAGCTGTCGGTGCAGTGGTCATGGTTATCATCCTCCAATGTCGGAAGTGAGTTTTGTATTTTCACTTAATTGTACCTGTTTCCATGTACAAGTCACAAAGTAAACAGGTTTATATTCATATGACACTTCAGATTCCTATATACAAAAATATGTCTTGTTAAAAATTTGCTTAAATTGTCTTAAGTTATGGAATACCAAATGGTTTAAACTGCTGAAAAATGGCAAAAAGCCACAATATAGGCAACACACAAGCACTTTCTGAGAACAGGGTCTGAAATATTTGAAGGTAAGCAAAGTGTAAATATAGCAGACAAACCATAAAGTATGTATGTTAATACATGGTAGAGTTAAAGTCCCAAAACATGCCATGAATTTCACTACCACAAAGATACTATGCAATTATCAGCCAAGAAAGGAGACAAGATGGAAGACATGTAAGGATGTGTTCATAACAGTTTCAGTAGTATTTTATAAATATAAATATACATTAAGTTCCTATTGTTAAACTTTAAACATCTTATTTGGGATCTGGAGCATACTAAACAGTTTATTCCATGCAAACAGTTACAAATATGCCAAAATGGTTATTTGATGGGTTTTGACACTGGTAGTAAAGGTTCAGTCTGACATACAAGAGAAACATAATGCATCCATCAAAACAAACCTTCCCTACATGGTGCAAACACCCAAAAAATAAAGATGTTTAAGTGTTTCCATGGCCCAGAACCAAAATCTACAGCCAGGGACTTTGGTTAGTAATGCTATAATATGAATTTACCCTAAGATCACATTAGATGAAGTAATGTGAAATACCTGCACTCTACAGCTCGAGACATACCTGTCAGTATTAGCCAACACACTTTGTTTCATAGTTTCATGTATTGTTTGATTGCATAGTTAGTTAACGAGATATTTTAAAGCATGATTTATATCCAGTACCTCTTTTTTCTTTCAGAATTTGTTACACTTAATTTAGAATGTCATGCAATAATGATTTGAATTGAGGGTACAAAGCTTTTATAATAATGATTACTGCACTTGTTCCCAGTGTGCATATCCTTCCACTGCTTAATGACTGGGATTTCAATGTAAATTAGAGTAGGTATGATTAAGTGATAACAGCATATCAACACATATATGTGGTGTGCAACTAAAATAAGTAATTTTTCTAATTTCTTTCTACAGCAGGTATAAGAATGGGGAAATATCAGGTGAGTAATGCCCACTTCAGAGGTTCACATTTGAATTGGCTCTATGACAAAACAAACTACATTAGCATGTACCTACATTTCACTACTAGAGAGGAATATACAGGTATTTCTGTAGACATTCCTCTTTGTTTATATATTATAATTAATCTGAGATTTTCTTTGTGCAGTACTTACTGGCAGACAGTAAACTCTAATACAAAAAATAATCAATAAGACATAGCCCCAAAATGATTTTTCAGTATAAAACGATGTTTAACTTCATTTGGCAAAGAGAGGGTGGGGTTAATAAGCTCTACAAGGGGAAGGGGGTGAGACAGAAAGTGGACCAAATATGGATTGGGCCCCAATCAACTTTTCGTATCCACCAACAATAAATTCCTGTCATGAGAATTTGCACTGATTGACAATCCATACCTTTGTTTTACATGAACATAAATGCTATACATCCTGTTTACCAAGTACAAGAAGTGAAAATTAATAAAGCCCCATATTTTTTTTATAGCTGAACCTAGCCATTATGTATATTTTTCCCACTGAAAGTCTAAAAGTGCAGTCTGGTGATCCTTAGAAAACTGTAAATAAGCTTATATGACAGATGCATTTTGGTGACAAACTGGCACTATATATAATGATAAAGCACCCACAGTGTTGACCTTCGGAAGCCTGAAGTTCGTCTGAACAATATATAAACATTTAATTGAGGAACACCTCACAGAAAACACTGTACTTCTGCTACAAAGATTAAGTAGTTGGTGCACAGCACAACTGCTATGTTTAAAAGGGTTAAGATGTACTTTCTAACTTGTAGCAAATGTTGGTCTGCCACTTGTCATTCAGTCTCACATACTGTATATACAGATTTACTTGCATCTAAATAGTAATGAAACATGGTGTAGCTGGGGTGGGAGGTAAGGTGGAATGGAGGGGGAGGGGGAAGTAAGAGTTGTACATTTTCCAGTCCACCATGAATGACAGTTGCACAATAACATCTGAAAACCAATACAATGAAACTTATTTCCTTTGATTATTTTTATTTAAAGAGGTGCATAACTTACACACCCACACAAAAGATTGTGTGACCAATATTTCACAAATTATAGGGGGCAAAAAGAGCAGTTCACAATTTGTTTTCATTTTTTCTAGGATCCATTTTTAAGCATATTTGCATAATTGCATAATGCAACTGTTAGATTCATGTCTGTCTGTCTGTGTGCATCAAACTATTTGGCTCCCTATGGATGGATTTTCATGAAATTTGGTATGTGGGGATTTCTCAAAAATCTGTCAAGAAAACTCAAATTTCATTAAAATCTGACAGGAATAGCAGGTAGTTTACATGAAGACTTAGGTACATTCTTGATAATCTCTCAATGAATTCTCAGAATTAGAAAGGTTTAGGACAAAAGTTGTAGAGAAAAAACACACGTTTTATGTTCAATGCATTTCTTCAGAAAATCATGCCATTTGTGAGATAATATGGAAAAATATGGTACAACCAGACAGGCGAAAGGTAACAATATAATGCAGTGCAGAAAAGATGTGATCTGCATGCTGTATAACTAAGACAAAGATAAACATACACATTCCTAATACTTAATAAGTATCGCTTCTTAACCAATTAATTCTGACTGATCTCATAAAATATTTTATGGCAACACTCACAAAAAATGAGGAGCTATGCTATAACTTATGTCATTACTACGTTTAACCAAACTGTAGGTATAAAGGCAGCCATGAGCAAAAGAACATTCTTTCACTTAAATGAGGGATTTATTTGTAATGTGTGAAGACAGTGCAATAATTAGGAGTATAGTTTCTTTTAAAATGGTACATGTAATTTGCATAATTCTGTTGACCACTAATTGAAATTGAGTTAACAGAGATACTAGGTATAACTTATACAAGCCTGTATGGTCAATTGTGGTTAGCGTATGTAAGTTCATTAATAACCTTGATGTTACAAGGAAATCAATAGTGAATTACTGAGCTTCAACTGCAACAATGGTTACATAAATGTGCCACAATGTTATGTACATTACCTGTCTTGGTGTAATTAAGTAACACTTTAAAAGATATCAACCAACAATAAATATCTCCATTTTGAAAGTTCCCATTAATGTCTGTCATGGGTTTTATTTATTATATACAGTACTTTTCCTACACAAAGAAGAGTACTGGTACTCAAATTTGACATAGAGGAGGAGAGGTATTTTTAAAGTTTTTTTTTAAATAAACCGTTGGTAGTGAAAAAACACATACAAATATTTTTAAAAGTGAGAAACAGAAATCTGTACAAGGTTACAAATTGAAACCATCAGTAGGGCAGCTGAAATACAATAATGCCCAACACTGCAGAGTAATCCTTGTCATGTGTTTCAGACGCTGAAAAACGCTGAAACTATGTCAAAAGTCAGAATTTATCTGAAAAAAAAAACACCTACACTCAGATGGAATTTTAAAGCCACTTTCCTCAGTACTCCAACTCAGTGTTCACAAAAAAAGCCCAGAAAGAACCACGATTTTGGAACAGGCATGGCATCTAAAGAATTATTTTTTTTAGCCATGTAAACCAACCCAGACAGATGGCAACATACATAAGAGCAAAAATAAAACTTGTTCATTGTAAATAATGCAGATCACAACACCGGTAATGCCTGTCATTCCTGGTCAGGTGATAACCCATCTCCCTCTACAGGTCTGTGCTCCCTCTGCATCACCAGGTCTCCAAACACAGCAGTTCCAGCATTACCCAGCTTGCCAGACACAGGTCAAGACCCTGAAGGCAACAAACACATGACAGCAACCTTTGACAGTGGAGGAGGTGGCCGTGTATGGACCTGGCTGACTACACGTCGCACCACAACTGGACCGGCACAGCTCCGCTCCACCACACAGACCACACCTGCTGAAAACCATTACACGCTGGAAGAGGCTTACACAGCTGTTGGGGAAGCACTGTATGCAGAACTAGACCGGGAATTAAGTAACAGTCCAGCATACCAGAATGCAGCCTACAATGGCTCAGACACAGACCCTGATGCCCCAGCCTCCTCTGCACCCAGCAGTGCATATTACTCTGACCTTTCCTGTGCCACAGGACCTGACCGAACCTATGAAGCAGTGGGACTTACTTTAGGTACAGCAAGCCCATCCAGTAGCAACTGGGATGGAGTAGACATTGCATTCAGACGGCATCCCATGTCTCGTCTCTCTGCTATTACAGAAACCATTACTGTTCCTTCAGACTATGTATAGTCTGGTTCTTTGAGGATGCACATTTGAACTGTAAGTTTCAAACCAGTATGGTGCTACTAATGAACAGCATGGGGCATTTCTACCTCCATGCTTGGCAGAAGCCTATTTACTAGTCAAGCTGTAAACATTTGGGAACAACAGTGCAATTTCACACTGTTCCCAGTTCTGAGCTGCAGGTATCACAGGCTCGATATAAACAAGTGACAGTGTATATTATATTCATAAAGTGTTTTATGAACAAATGAACTCTTCACATTGTCTGCAACAGACACTGCACACTGTGTTGAATACTATAACAATAGTTATTAAATTGATGAACAATGATTCAAAAAAGGTAGCATGTACATTCTTCCTGAATTCTGAAAAAATAAATCCTTTTTGTACAAGATTACAGTGAATGTTTTGTGTTGTACTGATGTGTTACACAATGTATTGTGGGACTCAACAGGAAGACTGTTACAATGCTTACAACTGTGAAAGCAATACTGAGATACACCAAGAACATCAGATGTGATGCATGATACGCTGTATAGCACTCCTGGTGCAGATGCTTGTTGACAATCACATTTGCAATAAAGGTGGGAGTAAGATTCATTTATGGTTCATAAATATGACCAGCATTGTTGATGACTGAAGGAATGGTGAGCAAATGAATGCTATAATAAAGCCTGCCAAGCTGTCACATATGTAACCTCTCATGTTACCTTCATTCTGTCTCATTTATGAATACTAATGTGTGTATGTGCATCACTGTCACAACAACATAATAGTTGCAGGATCTGAAGTTCTCATGTGGTGTCACTGAAGTTCCATATCTTTGGGGATATTATAATGTGCCAAGAGATAAAGAGTTGCCAAATATGACTTCCCAATATGGAGGAGCTCATTCAGCAAAAGTTAAGTAATGTACCTATCCCACTATTTACAGTATACAGGTATCATTTACAGAACTCAGCTGTATAATTCTGAAGTAAGAAACCTCTCCCCTTGCAGAAAAACTTCAAACATATTTTTAAAAAAGTGCTATGTTTGTAGTATGTGTGATGGGCCTTATCTAAAATATGTGTGAAGAACTGTGGCATCCAAATTACAAAAGATATACAGCAAAATCCAATTAAGGCATTTTCCTGCCTATGGGATTAGAATATATGACTACCAAAATTACCCCACATAAATAACATAAGTAGTGCCCTTTTCACATGTTTCCCACTGAAAAGCATTTCTAACCTAAGAAACACAAAAACTGTACATGATGACTTTTTCGTCATTTTAATCTGTTTCTAGCAACAAAATCTTGAACAATTTCCCCATAGTCTCAGTTTATTTAATGGTTTCTTTCACCATTCAGTGATGAAATAACACTCTCAACTGGTAAGGTTTTAATCTTCAAGGTTGCTTCCACCACAGGCCAGATGTACAAATTAGCAACTCTGTGTTACTCCATGGAACTGTGTGATGGAAAAGTCACATTCTGCCTATTCTGCCATCTATTACACATACATTTCACGCAGCAAACACATCATGGCATATGTGTAAAATACAGTGTGACAAGGCATGGGTTTGAAAGCTGTAACTGGAACTGTTCTACTGTAATTTCAATTAGCATGAAGTACCCTGTGTGCAAAATTTATATACAATTTGTGCTCACTTCACATTGTGCGTGTACAACTTTCATCCTGTCAAGTGATTATTTAATGTGACCATCATGGCTACTAAATAAAAAATTAGCAAGAAAAATAAGCTCCTGTGAATTCAAGAAGAGGCATCATGAGCAAGGAGGATTCTACTTAAAAACATTCCTTGTAGAAGAAAATGATCGTGAACTTGGCACTTCTGTGTCAACTTTAATCAGACACACAGCACTTGAACAGTGTATATGTGAACATGTCAGCCTGAAAAAGATAACAGCAGTACAGCACCAGTAGGCAGAACCAGTATTTATGAAATGGTTCTGGCAAAAACAGGCTCTATATCTACCACCTGTTTGTAAAAGAATATGTCATCCTGCATTCAAGAAATGTGTCAAGGTCACTAATAAATGTCAAAACTTGCAGTATGGTTTGATGCTAAAATGTATCACTTAATACAGAATTTATATGAGATAATATTCTAGTAAAGCAAATTTCAATTTCAACATATAATTACAAATTGCAGATTTACTCTTTTAATATGTTTTCCTGCTTAACATGCCTAATTTGTTGAACTTTTCTGAAAACATTTTATGAGGGTTTTACTGTATTTTATAACCACTTATTTGAATTCTTATATATAATTAATTTGAACTTGTAATCCACATGTGAAATGAGCATGCTTCCTTTATTATTCACAATAAATATGCTGATAACACAAGTTCAACCCTCTTACAATGACAATTTGGTGATGACAAGCTGTGCAGAGATACCGGAATTGTGAAAGAACAAAATCGCAAGGCCCTGGCGCAGTAAAATACAAATTAAGGGTCAACAAAGTGGTGAGCAGAAGCAATTTGAAAACAGACAGGTATTGTTAACTGCTTACAATGCTCAAACACAAGCACCCTTACTTTTAAGATGCCATTTGATTTGGAAATTAAGGCATTTTACACAGCAAGAGGCATTTATTGGGTGCATATCTTTTTAGTCAGACCAGTATAATTTCCAATTATTCTTCAATTATGCTTCTAATTCCAGACTTAAGAGCATTTATAAATGATACTGCAAAACCTGACTGTATGCCAAGCAGATCTTCAGAGTCATACACCATCTACAACATACACAAAATTGTCACCACAACTGTATGCAGTATATATTACATTACATTCAACATTACCTTTCTTGCATGCCTGAGTTCTACAATACCTTGCTGCAATTAAACTCCACCTGAACAAAATAAAAACTGAAATTATGTTGCAGGAAAGTCTTATAACAACTGAAGGCACACGGGGTACCCAAAAACGGAGCCACTGGTATCAGAACATTATGGACACACCTTCTAAGAATTAAAGCTGTACACAGTATCATAAACTCCTCACTCACTCTGGAAGTCACTATTTGCAACATGCCAGAAAACCAATTACCATGACATTTGACTGTACCTACCAGTGGGAATATGATAAAATTAAAGACAAGAAGTTGCCATTTTCAGTGCTACACAGTATCAACATAGCAGTGTTATGCACTGAATAAAGTACTGGTAATTAGTGCAGCTGCAGAAGGTCTGAATCCAAAAAGAATGCCACCCTGCCAACAGTCAAGGTTATACATTGCAGATTTCATTAGCACACAAACGCATTGGTGACCGCCGATACACTGTCACCATGCCACAAACTTGTAATGATATTTTAATATGCAATGTCAGCTTAAAATTATGTTACAATGCAAAACTTCATTCACTTCAAATTCAAATCACATTTCAGTCAACCTCTGCATCATCATTTCTTCTGGGTGATGTATCTACATATATTTTTAGTGCACGCTCCTTACGCGGTGAGTAAGTGGACACAGTGGTACCAAGTCTGTTCACACGTGAACCTTCCTTACTAGCAATTTCTTTACGTTCTTCATTCGACAGTCGTTTCACTTCTTCTCTCGAGTCCCTGAAATAGAAAATCAAAACATACATGTGCCAATATCACAGGTATAATTGTACTACTGCACTTCGTGCCATTAACTTTAGGTACATTTCATGAAGACTCCTTTGTTCTTATACACAATTAGTCATGTATATTTACAACTACTAGGTTCAAATTAAACCCTCAAAGCCAGTACCAATGTTAATAAAATCCAAGACCATTTCACATGCTTGCATGGCACTGCAACTCGCTTACCCAGTCACAGCCAATATTTGTGCAAGTATTATTCATGAGTATTACAGAATATGACAAAGCAAGTGTACTTAAAGAAAGATGGCATTAAGACTTTTGGAATATCTCATACTCTCACAAGTTCAGTTATGTATAAGTTAACTCCTTAAAAATGTAGGTTGATGCAGCAATCTGGACACCAGAAATACATCAGTTTTCCTTTTAGCTTACTTTTTGATACCTTCTTGCCAACAGGTAAAGGGCATTTTTAGCCAAATATTTTTCTGGTGGTTTACTTTACAATGCTGTTATTATCACAGGATGCACTAGCTTACATGTCAGGATGACTGGTGAATAATGATTTGGAAAGGATTTGGAAGAAATCAGTCATGGCCTAATCAATGTCACTGCCTACCTGTACAATATAACATTTCCATCTTCAAAGATGTTAAGTGGCCAACTGTCAAGTGTTGTAGTTTGACAATTCCAGTCCAGTTCAGTGTGGATACCAAGAACTGACATTTCACAGGGGAATGAACCTTGTCCCTTGGCAAATTCCACATATTCAACTGGGATGCCACTTAGACTGGACAACTGAAACATAAAGTGCTCTCATGGTACAGCAAACAGTCAAACACAAGGTAATGGTAAAGCAGTCCCGTTACAGGCCCAGAGGGACCCAGAGGGTTCCAGGAAGTTAAGGTTCCCAGATTTCGTGACAACGGCACAGGATGGTGGTAGGTTGTCAGCCTTACGCGCCGGCCGTCTTTACCCCCAGGAAATACTCCTGGTACTCACTTCTGTTAGAGGCTGAGTCGACCCCAGGGCCATAGTGCGATCGGAAGAATTTTATGTCAATGAAAAATCCACTGACACTAGCTGGGATCGAACCAGCGACCTTCCGATTTGTAGCACAGCACC
>Ga0123355_10010333_pt1 | contig 14291 bp, 5 predicted proteins | sample TergutEmb28metaG_3_FD_89872 | JGI IMG/M metagenome (GOLD analysis project Ga0123355, IMG submission 89872) | Embiratermes neotenicus P1 segment gut microbial communities from Petit-Saut dam, French Guiana - Emb289 P1 | ecosystem: Host-associated > Arthropoda: Insects > Digestive system > Gut ...
CCTCCCCCTCTAAACGCTCTAAAGCGTTTCTGGTTTAGTACGTAAATTTAAATGTCCCGTGAAAAAACTCGGCTCTTCTGCCCAGGCACTAGCGATTTGAATGGAACGGGGAAAGGGTTAATGGTACTATATTGTGTTTGGCAGTTTTGGCTGTATTTTATTTTAAATTTAAATTTTGCTGAACTTAAATATTTGAAAATCTTAAACAAGAATGCAAAAGATCTAGGCTACATATAAACAACATAAAAAGAATGAAATAGCCAAAAATTCCAGAGTTGTGCAAAGAAATCTGAAACTGTATATATATATTATATATAATTGTAATATTTGGAAGGTTACCAAGAAGAGCGTTGTTTCATTGTGTTATATAACAATATTTTCAGTATCAAAGACTAATATTAAGTGATAATTTGGAAAGGGGTGCTAAGGTAGCTGTCGTGATCTAATTGGGGTATTATCCCACCATTTTCCTGGAGGGACTTCAGAGAATCATAAAGGACCCTGTGTCTTGATGAGATTTGAACCACGCATCTCTCAGGTCAGTACAATGTACTGTAGTCTGAGAAAAACTGGCAGTCAATGGATTTAAAAAACCAATAACCATGGCTCCAACAGACCTAAAGCCTTGAAAGCTATATACCGCTCTTGAATTCATACAAATGTTTATTATGTGTACAAGACATACAGTGGCAGATTCTTGCTCAGGGTTGACAGAAAAAATATGTTACAATTTTGGGCAGTTCACGTATCAACATATTTTGTAAAGCATGACAAGAAAAACATTTCACATGAATCAAAAACTGAGAAAAGGTTACTTACATAAGTCTTCAGGTTTTCTAGGTGGGTGTTGTTCAAATGATGGTCTTCTGGGTTTTTATGCCACATAATATAACAGATTTTCCATTGTTTTGGGGGAATGTGCTGCCCATCTTCAGGTTGACTAAATTGGAATTTGGGTGTGTATCTCAGCAGTAAAAACTCAGGATACCATAAATGGAGGCTGCTGATCATTTTCATTATTATTTTTGAGGTAAGGAATTAATTATAACTCAACAAAATGAAACAATTTGATCAATAAATTTCCTAAATAATCTTCTAAAGTTTATGTTTTTCATATCCTGGATGAGGAAACCTGGGGTTTTCTTCTGTCACTAACCTAACAACCAAAGTAATGCACTGTTATATGTTAGTGACTGCGATGTAGTGTTAGAAAACATTGTTTTGATATAATGACAATGGATGGAAAGAATGAAGTATAAATACATTTGGTGGGCTTGATGAACTCAGTTGCTGCACCTGAGTGTATTTTCCCTAATCCAAGATCTCTAAAATCAGTAAGTCCATGTCATTCCCAGAATCATAGACAAATGAAGATATCATGTGAGATTAATGGGGAAAGTGGAACTATTTCTGCCCGTCTTTGCTATATGACATTTGGTTGTGTGTGTGTGTGTGTGTGTGCGCTAATGAAGTAGAGTTATTGTTCGTGACAAGACAGAAAAGTTATGATGCTTAATCAGGTGTTCCACTTTTAGGCATGGCACAAAGTTGCGAAAAGCGACTATTGGCTTTGTCATGTGTATGTGTGCATGTGTCTGTCCGTCCATCCATCTGTATGGAACAACTTGGCTTTCTGAATGGATTTTCATGAAATTTGATATTTGAGTATTTTTTGGAAATTTGTCAAGAAAATTCAAGCTTGATTACTATCTAACAAGAATACCAGGTACTTTACATGAAGACATGTCTACACTTATGATAATTTAGGGTGTTTCTTTCCCTACTTGACAGATAAGCGCCAGCCTGATGCTCCAGTGAGTTTTCATTGGACATTCCAATGGTTACTATCACTATGAACATTTGTCTAGCTCATGTCATCGACTGTTAAACCTCCACACCACGTGATGTATGAAGCAAACCTGGCAGAGCGTTGGGCTGGCACTTAACGGTCAAGCAAGGAATAATCTCCTACCTCACTGAATTCTTCTTAGAATAAGAAAGTTTTCAAACAAAATCTTAGAAAAGTCAAACACATATTTTATATTCAATGTGTTTTTTTCCCCGAAAATCCTGCCATTTATGAGATAATGTGGAAAAATATGGTACAGCCAAATAGGCCACAGATAATAACATAATAAATTGAATGTGCTTTGTATGCTGGATAAATAAGGCTACAGAAACACACTCAGATTATGTAATACTTATAGTTTTCCACAGCAACAATGGCTAAGTGAATGTGCCTCAATATTATGTTATACATACATTACTTCTCTTCTTCCCATTCACATTGTTAAGATCCATTCTCAAAGGAAAATTAAAGGTGAAGATGTGAGGTTTTGTAACACTGAAAGAAAAATGACTGATTGCAAATATTTTGTTGGGTGTAATATGAGAGGGAAGCAATTATGATTTATTTTAAGAAGGTGACAGAGAATTTACCTTGAAGGATATGGGAGGACCATTCACATTCCAGACCTATAAATAGGTTTCTATATGGCTCCATGGATCCTACATTCATATTGCAATAAACTCGACATGAAATGACTTCTGCAAGTGCGTGTAACTACTTTGGGTTGACTGTTAGACCTACAGTCTTTAGATGTTATCAGTCATCTTCTCAGGGTACAGTTAAGAATTCTGCATTTTCTCTGAATATTTTATTTGGTACCAAAATGAATAAGTATGACCAAGAGTGGTTCTGTGACATCAACAGCATGCAAGATGAATGATCATTCATAGATACCATTGCACCACCAAACAACAACAACAACAACAATAACAACAACAATTTAATTGCTGTGACTTTCTATATGTTTTGTGTGCTGTGTCTATTAGGCAACAATAAGATTGACAATGGGAAAAATAATTAGTTACCCTGCAAATGTAGAAACAAATCATTCTAGAACTTGCTTGGAGGGACTGAGGAATACGACAAGAAACCTGAGTCATGATTGTAAATATCCTTCCATGTGAAACCACTGCTATATTTACAACATACCTTATGTTTATAAAATATCACTGCAGTAAGTGTTCTCTAGCATATCAAAGGTTTTATATACAAACCAATAACATCGTATTTCATTTATTTATTTATGACCTTATATTTACTATACAAGGATGTGTCCATATCAGAATCATGAACTTTCTTTTCAAGGTTTACATCTGGTACTTCATCACACATCCCTTTCAGAAACTAGTACATTCTATGAACACAAAATCATTTTTAAGCCATGTAATAAATACATGGTTTCCCTTCTGTGGTTCCTCTGAAAACAGCAGCTTTCATGGGTTGTGCTGGCTTTCTATGTGATAAAGCTGCTGTACTTAAGGACATTCTGTATTATGTGGTGAGTTATGAAACAAACCTCATACAAAATTATGCTGCATTAATGTACTTTGTCCATACAGTTATTATTGTTGGAACAAAAACCCAGAAATTTTGAACTAACTCTTTACTTGCTTGAAAATACCACTGACATATTCATAGAAACTCTTCAAATGATGTTAAATATAATTTATGCAGAAGCATATTCTTCAGTTAAACCAATTGTACTCAAGTGCAGGAAAGTAACTGTTCACATGGCACTTTTTTTAAAATTGTACTGTACACAGAGAATTCCTCTTATTATTGTACCAGACAGATTGTTGCTCTCTTTTTCTATTGACTCTGCGTTAACGTTAGCATTAGTATTAACATTTCACATAAAAAAATGAACTATTAATAATAAAAGTTTCCGTCAAACAACTAGTTTATAATAATTAGAGTGGCAACATGTTTTGATCCTACTGGGTCATCATCAGGCCTTCACTATGAACCAGTTAACTATAAAGCTGCATACATTCTTGGGATCCCAAACAATGTTTACAAGTAATAATTATAAACAGTTCAGTGTCTAATAGCCTTGTTAAATAATAAAATCTGGATGGCTTCCATAAAAAATAAATAACTAAATAAAATGAACTAATAAATGGCCAATATATTCAAAATAGCTACACTGTCCACTCATCGAAAATATATTATTACTACTATCAAACCATTTAGATATGATGTATGAAGTGGAAAGTACTGAGACAAAGCAACAAGTGATCTTTATTGTATTAATTTTTTTACTAAAAATAGACAGCAATGGCAGAATGAAGGAATGAGGTGAAAAAAAAGAATACTTATATGAATACACTACACTGGTCTGTGCAAAGTAATGCTGTAAGTTCCTTTACTGACAACCTGACGAGTAACAACGGTGAATCAGCATTTATTTGCTAGATTTAGTTTTCATAATGACTAAAAGATTTTTTTTATGACACTGACACAGCAGGACAGCAGCACTAATATTTTCAGATTAGGCTTAAAACCCAACCACTATATACCAGAAAGTACAAATAGAAGTGTTTTCTTTCAGACCATAATAGTTGTAATATTTGCAGAAAAATGCACTGAAATGATGTTTATGTTATTATTTATTAAACTGCCAAAAACAATTGCAATTGGCTTTTGTTAATTCTCCCTTCTCCTATCACTTTTTATTCTCCATATATCCTCAACCATACAACTCCTAATTGTTCACTGTCCTTAAAGTAATGCCAAAAGCTGAAATAACGGACACTTAAAAATGAGGAGGAATCATAGTAATGTTTTAGAGAACACTAGGAAACATGGACTAAATGGAAAAGGCCACAATTATATTATGTCTTGGAGTACATTTTTTCATGTGAATTCAAATCTTCTACTCCACATATATGAATGGGAAGAACATATGTTTTGTCATTTACTTTTTTCATTGTCACACCACATGACAACACACAATGTTTTGGAAACTACTTACTTCCATTTTCAGGTGAAGTTACACAAACCTCAAACCAAATTAACTACCTCAATATCAACATCTACTCATGCAAATACTCTGAAACCTTGTGTGGTATTATGTAGTGTGACAATTGAAAAAGTCCCAATAAATATAACTGACAAGACCTAAGTGAACATTTGTCAAAAATTTATAAGATTCAACTGTTCATCAATCATCAGCCAAAAAAATCTGGATTGTTACTATTTTGTCAAGATTGATGGCCACAAGCCTAAAAAAATTTTCCATTGTAAAAATCCTCCTGAACATACATTTTTACATCTTGAAAAAATGATATGTTTGAGATAAAAAGGATGTATGGTAAATATGACCCTCTTTTCAGTATAAACAGCATCTATTAGAGCAACTGACCTTCTTTGTGAATTCTATTCCTTGCAATCATATGATGAATGCATCCATTGCAACTGTGAAGGCACAGATACACTATCTAGTTTTTACACATCTCATCTATTAACTTAATCAATTTCAAAATTTACATTAAAGCTTCACATGTCCTTACACAGGTGTGCTCTTATACACCTTCTCCTACCTTTAAGCATCCTTGTATATGACAGTTTGTTTTGCCTTGTGTCAGCTCTGATCTGCACTTTTCCCGTTTGGCATTAAATCTCTTAAAAAAGGAAAGTACTCAGCATTTTGTTTCTGCAAGCCCCCGGCCTTATGAACAATGGCACAACTTGTCAATGCCACAAAAAAATATTTTGTTCCTATCAATTCCTGCCATCATCAGCAATGTCATGCTTAACGGAAATCAGTAGCCTATTTACACGTTTTATGTCAGTCCCTGACCTCATGAGCAGTAGCATAACTAACGTACCTTTCGGTTCTGGTAACGAGAAACTTGCAAAGTAATTTGGGAACGCAAGCAACATGTGCTCAGTATACTACCGTGCACAGACCTGCCGTGGGTATATGACATAGCAAGTGCCACAGATCATCTGGCAAAGACCATCTGTGCAAATTCATTTATCGGTTACGTCAGAGTGCCGGCTCCTAATGTACTAGCAGCCGATGTTTTGTGGACTGGTTTTTTTTTTACTGACATCTCGTGCCATAAAATAGGTACTAGCCTCATAACTCGCGCCTCCCTTTTGATTCGTCTTTTCCCACTTCTTCACACCGCAAGTTTCAAGACATGGAAAATGGACTTAACTCAGTACGAGGTGCGAGCCAAAAGTTCCAGAACTGGGGCAATATATCAGTTTTAAGCTTACCTGAGAGGTCGGTTTAATCCTGTACATTGCAGGCCCCTTCGGCGTTAATACACCGGGACTAGCGCCCCTCCCACTGCTGGAAGCATCTCTGTCACTCCCGTTTCGTGATGTCATCTATGGCCGCCTGTTAAGCTTTCATCTTCGCGATGTACTGGGATCTTCAACTTCATTTAGTGTCATGATCTTACGAGGAAGTTTTGTCCTTTTTGGCCTGATCGTGCAGGTCCTTGCACACAGAAAGTCGCTTCCGTTTTTGATAGTCATTAAGCAGGCGAGGCTCTAATTTTACACCAAACCACCTCAATCCTAGATTTTCGGTTAAAATGCGCTGTGTCTTTACGGATGACTTATCACATAATCATCACTCCTAACTGACAATTGACTACCTGAACTTTAACAATCCTCCGCCGAAAATTTGGCCATTCCGAAACGTAAAGGCTTTTTTTAATTTTAATTTTAAGATGAGACATCCCAATGTATTCTATAGTTATCTGACAAATACAACAGCACATAAGGCAAATTACAAAAATATAAAAGGCAAAACTGATAGAACCAAGGAAGAGGCCCCACCTTTACAATTTTATTTAAACCTGAATTTATTGTATTTCCATCAAGGAATAATAAGATATTATATTGTATCAATGGGTAAACAATTCAAATAAAAGAATGAGTAGTGGGATACTACTACGTAACCATCTATGGACATACACGTGTGGTGAATTTTATGTTAAACTTGATTTCCAAATGTATCGTTGAATTCACTGTTCCTCATGCAATATGGTTCGTTGAATATTTATTTTACCACCCTATACCATCACAAGGGGAGTGGTAATGGTAGCCGAAGAGTGCCAGCTGGGACGATGAAGGTACATAAACATACAATAAGAATACATAGACATAACAATAAAAATACATAAATTACAGTATTAAACAGGAATACAACCACATATGCATTGATAAAAAATAGAACTTAAAGAATATGAAAGAATGTGATAATAGTAAAATACATATAAACAGCAACTTCATATTGTCTATATGTCTTCTAATAATGTTGGACACCTTATTACTAAGACCATCACTATACTGCAACACTTCACTACACTTCATCCAACTAGACTTCACTACACTTATCGACACTTCACTTCCTCTCATTTACACTACACTATCCTCTCATTTGGCTTAACCCAATTACATTTCCTATCGTTCGATTCCATCTCACATCACTAAACTAGACACAGTATAGTTCTCATCTCCAAATTTATTTCCAAAATAATGAACCCCTTCACTGCCCTAAAGAACCTCTCACCGTTTCACTTCACTTCACTTTTTACTTTTTATTTTTATTTTGACCTATCCTATCAACCCTTCACTTCACTTTACTTTGCTGTACATATCTACAACTCACTTCACTTCACTCTTTACTTTTTATCGCCTTCACTTCCCCTCACTGGTTTTCACTTTCCTAACCCTCGTTTTGAAAATATGCGTTTTGTCGTGGGAAATCCCTATTGCCCCTTCAGGTAGCTTCTTCCAATCAGTAATGGACCTATTCACAAAGGAGTATTTCCTGATGTCTGTTCTTTGTTTTCTGGCTCTGATTTTCCAATAATTGTCGACCCTACCTAAGTAGCTTGGCGCATGTAACCTAACCTCTATCGCTTTCCATGCCATCTCGCCGGTATACGCTTTGTAGAGCGCACACATGCGTGCTATCTTCCTACTCTGCGCCAAACATTCCCAGTCTGAGTGTCCCAAATAATGCGTAAATTCAGCAGCTTTATTTTGTACACGGTCTAAAGCACTTATCTGACATTACCTGTATGGACACAAGCACGCCGTCCCATATTCGAGAATGGTGACGTATAGGCTAAACTTTTCGTAGTTTCATGTCCCTTTTTTACAATACGCATTACGAAATGTAGTGCCCTCCAGGCTTTTTGAACTGTGTAATTTACCTGATTAGCCCAGCTTAAATCACTTTGCATGATGATTCCCAAATATTTGCAACAGCTAGCTCCAGGAATCTTCTGGTCCCCAAGGGAATAATTTAGCTGATCCTTCATCCGAGCTCTCGTGAAGCTTAGTGCTTAACTTTTATTCGGATTTATTTTCATTTGTTTATTGTTACGTAGTCAAGCCACTACTCGCGCATATGAGAAATAAATGAACATCAGAACATTTATGCTGTTTACTGTTCTGATAACTACAGAACACATTGATTCAATAAACACAACGGGATGACTTTACTCAAGATGAGACATCCCTGTTGGTGTTAACAAATTTACAAATATCAAATCAGTCACACAAAACACCACTTGATATCTGTTTATTCACGGCCGCATGACTCGGCTTTAATTGCGAGCTATCATCACGCCTTTTATAAACCTTGATACACGAAAAGTCAAATACTGTATTAAGCTAGAGATCTCCCTTTCATGTACTACATCATAAATGTCTTACGTTTCAGAAGCACTTTTCGCAAAACTAAGCAAATTCTCTGTTCTGTAAAGTCTGGAACTTCACTTGGCTAAAATGATAGGGCACTCAATACAAACACCTTTAACCCTTTGACGCCAAAGACCCCTATAGGGGTCGTACCGTACCGCTAACCTCTAAACGTTGCATTTTATATAGTTATTCAACAAATATAGGTACCGAATATTTTAAACATGGTATACACTCTCCGTTTTTTCCTCTTCGAAATGCAGTTTGTTTCATAATTCTAACATACTTGGTTTCTGTATTATTCACATTTTATATACAGAATGTGCTAAAATTAAAAAAATAATTCCGGCACCAAAAGGTTAAAACGTAAAATGCACAAAACGCAACGTTCTGACACAGCAGTACTCAACCTACGAATTTACAACAAATTAACTCAGCTGTACCTAGTGGAGCACAGATGCATTCCATCTGGGTAGCTTGCCTTGTAGCCAGTCTGGAAACCATTGGCTCACACCTCTCTTATATGTATGTATATATATCATCCCTAGCCTCATGGGCAATAGCATTATTAAACAACAGTTAGGAGCAGTGGAACAACAATCAGTCCCTGGCCTCATCAGCAATGGCATAACTAATTAAACTCATTGTTTCCTTTAATCTATCTATTAAAAATAAAAAAGTACACTTAAGTTCTCTGTTGCTGCCCAAATTCTTGTCATCTGTACAATCTGCCAGAGAGTGACTGCGAAATGAAGTCAAAACTTGACAAAGGGTTCAGCAGCTGGTGAATGAAATACAGTTGACAAATGAGTGTACATGCACGAACTGTGAGCGCCCATGACGTCCTTACTCTACATACATTCACACATAAAATTATAAAGACAGCAGGGAAAAATATTCAAATTACTTCCATCAGATACAGTACCATGTACAAAATTGAGCACAATACCTTAATTCTATGTGAATAATGTATTAATATATATTATATATAACGAAATATAAAGTCGGCATCTTAGGAATGAGAACGCAGCACCTTAGTATACACAAAATCTTCACTTATGACATTAGTGCATCACTGAATTATGGATTTGTGATCACTTATACATAAGGCAAAGTTCCTACCTGTGTTGAATTATGTGCTATGCCATGAAGACATAACATTGGATTAGGGGGTGGGTAGGACCCCAAGACCAGTCTGAACATGGTGGAGAAGAGAAAAATATGCATCCCTGTTGTGAATCAAACCACAATCTCCTGTACCTCCAACCTATATACCAGTCACTTTGCTGTATCAGCACTACTTGTTTTTGGTATTAATGTTGTAGCTGCAACTTCTCTTGTAGTAGATTTTTCATTGTTGATGTGTTCCTGAAAAAATAAAGATCATATAAAATAGGTGCTCCTAGATTACCAGTAAAATTAAAAAAAAACTTCTCATACGTGATTTTATCTGATTATAAGCTTCTGTATCAGTAGGCAAAAGAATTCTGTTTAGGTAACATCATCCTCTTGTATTTCTTTATTTAATGTTGGTGTCTTTATTCTCGGAATATTTGCAGAATCAATACACCAACATTGAAAAATAGTCTGCCTTCTCATTTAGTTTACAAGAATAGTCCAAGCATAGGAATTCAGTATTGATGAAATTCAGTAGCTTTGGTCTCAGGATGTTAAATGTATTGGTAATGTTTCCTAGACTTTACAAAAGACAGGTCCCAATGTAAGAACAAACAATGATTGGACCTTTGTCACAAGAATTATTTTATCTGGGAATGTTGATGTCATTTTCGCATAGAGAGTTTCAGTAACACTGTGATATTGTGCTGTTGCACGTACATTTAGAATAACATGCATGAAATATGTAGCTGCTTGAAAGTGATGTAAAATTAATTACCCAAACTAGGTAAACTGCTATGTGTATCAAATTTGCTTTCTTGTCACATTTATCTTCAATGTATTCATATTCATACTTAGCAGGAAGGCAAGGGACAGTGCTTCATGCAGTTTGCAAGGGATATCACCCTTTCTGGACAGACAGACCAGGACAGCTGGCATTGCTTATAAAAACCTGTATACCTCAAAATAAATCATACATTACACCTAACTGTATTACATACAGTTCAATAACATCTCACCGATCATAATGTATTCTCCTTTTCCCATTGAAGTTTGGGGAAACTGTACACTGAGAGAGACAAGAATAACATTAAACCTTTAAAAAAAAAAGGGGGGGGGGTTGATTATGTGTAACACATTAGTTTTATCAGCCTAAAACACTGGGTCTTTGAACATGTACTTGTAAATTCTGTGATAAGTACCAGTAAAAGCGTGGCATTAAACAATAAATAGAGACATGTAATGTACCAGTGGTTGGTGTTGGTCTAGAATTTGAGGGTCAAGAGTACCAGGGTGTCCAGATCCAAGAGCAGCAATAAGCTTTGCACCTCGCCATCCATACTTTTGTTCATAGTACTGTCTGTTCTTCAACCCATCCTCTGGGTGAAATGCTATGTATTGTGTTTTCAATGTTGAAAAATTCCGCATGAAGTCAAATGGAGACAATGTGAATGGCGGTGCTGCACTACACAAATGTTCGGATGACAGCAACATGCCTAGTAAAACCTACGTAAAACATACAACATTGAAGACATGGATTTCAAAAACTCTTCTTCATGTAACATTCATACTTGTTAAAAAACATTTCAAAATCATTTGCTTCTAAAACAATAATTAACAATGAAAATTTGATAAAAAAAATTCTGCCATTTCAGAGACTTGCATCAATTTTCGATGAACTCAGTACTACTACCTGGAAGGCATAATGGCAACACCCGAAAAAGTTATTACAGAAGCAGACAGGAGAAATTTTGTATAAACGAAGCCTCTTCACATTTCTGTCACAAGAATATACACTTGAAGCAGTTAAATAGTGGCAAATAATTTGCTGACACATTCTCAATTTATTGCACAAACCAAATGCACAGGATTATATATACATATATCTGAAGGATTTAACTCTGACATGTTTCGCTGTAAGTGTATCATCTTCAGGGAGCACATAATGCCAGGTTTAAAACCAACGATAAGCTATTATTATAAGGTTTTATAATCTGCAGTTAATTTTTTTCAACAATGTAACTTACAGTTCATGTGTATCTGCATGAAAGGAGGATTAAGTAAGAAACTATAAAAACTGAGTCATTTTCATACCCACATAACTTAAACAGAGCAAAAGGTCTCTCTGTGTTCCCTTACTTCAAACATATTATGATGCTGTGCATTCTGAAATAAGTTAACATCAGTCACTTGTGAAAGGAAAAAAAGTCATCGTGACAACCCACTTCCCAAACACATCCACAGATCTCATGACAATTCATAACATAACTGGTTTAGACAGAATTTACATGGTACTAGTTTTAATATTATGAAATCAAATTAATAAAAGGAAGTGCACAATATCCATCAATACATGCAGATCGGACAACAAAAAACTATGTCTTTCACAATAACATCTGGGCCAGCCATAATGGAAACCATTAAAAATCTTAATCCGTGTTAAAATATCACTGATAATTTCAGAATTTTCCTTTATATGTTTAGTTCATAAATCACTCAACACTCATCATCTGTTGTTGGTCACATGTGGTATATAAATATTAATGGGATTACAGACCACAAGTAGTACACTTGGAAGAGCAAAGAAATCACAGAAACAAAGGATATGAACAGGATGTTAACTTCTGTTGTCCATGCCTTCTTAAATGGTAACTACCTATCAATTATAGCATTTATGTACAAACAAAAATGTGACAAAACAGGCCAACTTATGGCAAGGTCAGGATTAAATTGGGAATTCAAAATATTCAATATCTTTGTACATCTATATTTGATTATGCTTTTCTAAAGACACTAATATAAAAGATTCACCACATCCAACATCCAGCTATGTATTGCCTGGACTGGACAAAGCACCAAATTATGGACTGCAATAACACAGTAAAAAGTCAGGCTCAATGCATGTCAAATGGAGATTAAATAAAACAAACACAATGGAAAATGGTTGCAGATACATACATTACAGTATTCTGCAACACAGAACTTTAACCTGCATTTACAATATGGTATTACATACATAAGTTACATTACAGTTGCTGTTTAACTGTACACTTGTCACTAATTACACATCACAAATAATTACCAGAAGGCAATACTCACCACTTTCAGGATAAACATCAGAACTCTCAACCTGTACCAACAAGTATATATTACTACACAGCCATCAAACTTTTGGGAGTATAAAACAACATTACTTAATCCGTCTGAATGTCAGTGAAGAGTATGTGCCTCAAGAGTTAAAAAGAAACTTTCCATTTCATAGTGCTTAGAGGCTATTTCCTCCTCAATGAAAGTTGACCTACATTGAGTCTGTTTACTTTTTTTATGACCACAAACTTTCTACTCTTACAGTACACTAAACATGGCATTATGCCAGTCTTTGACATAATTTAAGTTGTACAAATACATACAAATTCAAATCCTACTTCTGAGTATGTCTCACATACCCAGAAAAAATTAACTTATAAAACTTTAACAACTTTCTCAGCCTTGCTAATAGGTAATATTTTCATTTCATTTAGGAACAAATAATACATTATGTTCTTAAGTGAAAAAAAAAACTACCTATTCTAATGCAAACAACCATATCAAGACCTTACACACCTGCCACTTACGATTCCACACTACATCGTTTCTCGCTCTTCCTAGTCCAGTTTCCATCAAATTTTCTTTTCAGAATGTTAATCTTTGGAATGAAAATCTTAACTTTCTTTACAACAGACCATTCATCAACACACTTTATGTATGGGATTCCCAACCATACTGAACGTACAGACCAGCACTAGTGCCAGCACTCTTAAATAGCATGTCTAATGTCCATCGTGCTGTATTAAATGAAAAAAGGCCTCACACAGTAATGCATACAACCAATGTACAAGAGAGAGAAAGTTGTGAAGGAAGACCCCATACCATGGTGTTCACTAAGTTACAAAGGAATAAACACTCACCAAACAGAATCTCAGTATGTTACATCTGTTCTGTATCAAGTTATGAAACATACGAATGGCACAAGAACTCTGGCACATTTGCTCTCTTGTAATTACCTTGTAAATATATATATATATATATATATATATATATACAGGGTGTCCCAGGAGGAATGTGCCAGACTTCGGGAGGGTGTTCCTTATGTTAAAGTACACCAATATAACCCAAAACACCTATGTCCAAAGTTGAATGGTCACGGAGATGATGGCCAGTGAAGTTTGAAACTTTGACAGCTGTTACACTTATTGATTACCAAATACATATTAAAACTGGCAGGAATATGTGGTTTCTGTAATGTTAATATCTGTACTTAACATCAAACTAACTTGTGAGTGACATAAAGCCAATAAATTGTACTACAAAAACACTGGCACTCATGTCATAGTTGTTCTTAGGGTTCCAAGCGCTATACATGACACATGCATGCCAAGAGGTGACATAACACGACTGATCGCGCATTCCGTTATAAGCCTAGTACACAACATTACTAAAATAATACAGCCCACCCAGCTAGTCTCTCACGTGTCGAGTGTAATGTGAGGGAGCCCCATCATGTTGGAAGTACATTTGGCTCCGTATCATTAACGGGATGTCTTCCAACAAACCTGGTAACTCATTCCGCAGGAAGATTTCATACGCATTTCCCGTTAAATTGTTGTCAAAGACA
>Ga0123355_10010334_pt1 | contig 14291 bp, 11 predicted proteins | sample TergutEmb28metaG_3_FD_89872 | JGI IMG/M metagenome (GOLD analysis project Ga0123355, IMG submission 89872) | Embiratermes neotenicus P1 segment gut microbial communities from Petit-Saut dam, French Guiana - Emb289 P1 | ecosystem: Host-associated > Arthropoda: Insects > Digestive system > Gut ...
GACTTTTCTTATCTATGGCCTGATTATGGACTCATATATGGTGATTGTATTTCAGGAGCGGCTGACACCAGCCATGATCTTGACAACTTATTTGCAGGGGATTCCTTTTAATTTGATTCATGCTGCGGCAACGGTGACGTTTTTGATGCTCATATCACAGCCCATGCTTGAAAAGCTTGATCGGATCAAGGTGAAGTATGGGCTGGTGGAGTGAGTGGGGGGATTGTTTGGTGGGTTTATGCATACTTTTGTTTGACTAATCTTGTAAGGGCGGCAACATTGCCGCCCTTACTGCAAAGCACAAGTGGGAACGGCCTGCGGCGCGACACTTTTCTGTTTGTGCAGAAAAGTGTCCAAAAGACACACTTAGAGAGCTCTGCCCTCTAAGAACTCCCGAAGACGGGGCTCACAAACTCGCTGCGGCTCGAACAAATTGTTCGCCCAAGGACGAGAGACGAGGGGACGAGAGGGGAGAGCAAAACAAAAAACATAAGCAACACTCTGTAAGTCTGAGAAGCGGGGTCTGGCTGATGACTTTAACGATATTTGTAGGGTACGATGTCCTCATCGTACCGCTGTGCTGTTTCTTGCGATAGCTTAACGAAAGCACTTGTTTCTTGGATATAGTCGAGGTTTTGCGCATTGCTCCATTGCTTTGCCGATTCGATCAGCTTAGCGCCGATTCCTTGCCCCCTGCACGAAGCGGTTACCATGAAAGCCATAATTTCAGCATACTTGTGCGGAAACCACATCGAAAGGAAGACGACTTTCTCATGGAAAACATTATACAACAAATTGTAACTGAAACGGTAGTAAATTTTCTCAACTACTTTGAAGCAAATGGCATAAGCGCTCTAGACAAGATGGCAGATGAGTTAAAGCTGATCAGCGATGATATGACGGCCGGGGTACTCGCCGCTTTCATCGAGTCGGCGGACAAATCAATCTGCGATGCCAAAAAGGAACGGAAGCAAGATGGGGTCACAATCCATCAGCGCAATGTTCCGCGAACATTGTTTACAGCACTTGGCAGCTTCACATACAACCGCACCTACTTCGACACGGAGTCCGGGAAAGCGTACCTCCTCGACAACATCCTTGGTGTGAATCCATACGACAGGATAGATGCCGGAGTCAGTGCCAGGCTTGTCAAACACCAAGAACAACTTGACACCGTCAGTAACGTGTTTAGATTAGATTATTTTGCGATATTATGATACACTAGTGTATCTTGTTTTGGGGAGGTCACTATGATACTTATCAAGGGCGGGAAGCTATGCGGTGCGACATCTGAGCTTGAGGTCGGAGATATACTGATCAAAGATGGAAAAATCGCAAAGATTGCAGAGCGAATTGATCCGGTCGGCGAAATGACTATTATTAACGCCAAAAGCTTAATGGTCGCGCCCGGACTTGTGGATTTGCACGTGCATTTTCGCGACCCGGGATTTGAGTACAAGGAGGATATCATGACCGGGGCTGCCGCAGCGGCAGCAGGGGGTGTGACCACTTGTTTATGTATGGCCAATACCTTACCTGTAGCGGATAATGTTAAGACCATAGAGTATATCTTAGATAAGGCAAAGGATGCGCCGATCAAGATTGTTCCGATTGGGGCGATTACACTGGAGCACAAAGGCGAAACGTTAACCGACTTTGCTGCGCTTAAAGCGGCTGGAGTCATCGCATTGTCTGATGATGGAAGTGCGATCCAAAGCGCAAAGCTTGTCAGACATGCCATGCATCAAGCACATAAAAATAAAATGACGTTAATTAGCCATTGCGAGGATGACGAACTTGCAAAAAACTACGCAGTCAATGAAGGTGTTGTGTCTCAAGCGCTCGGCCTTCCGGGCAGGCCGGCCATAGCGGAGGAAATCATGGTCGCTCGTGATGTCATGTTGTCTGTTGAGACCGGGGCGAAAGTGCATATCGCCCATGTCAGCACTGCGGCTTCGGTTGCGATTATTCGCATGGCGAAAAAAGTCGGAGCGTATATAACGGCGGAGACTTGTCCGCAATATTTTGCTCTGACCGAAGATGAAATTCTAAAACAGGGAACCAACGCTCGTGTAAATCCGCCGCTGAGGACACAAGATGATGTCACGGCGATTATTGAGGGATTGATTGATGGAACTATAGATGTCATTGCGACCGATCATGCGCCGCACTCGGTAGAGGACAAAGCGCAGTCGCTGGAAGATGCGCCCAGTGGTATGATTGGGCTTGAGACGTCTTTGGCGCTTGCCTTGACATATTTGTATCACACGGGTAAATTAAAGATTGGTGAGATTATTCAGTGTATGTCAACTCATCCGGCGCGCATTGTAGGTCTTGAATCCGGGGTTTTGACAGAGGGTGCGTCTGCTGATATTGTTATGTTCGATCCGCATGAGCAGTGGGTTGTAGATCCGGATCAGTTTAAGTCCAAGGCGCGCAATTCACCGTTTTCTGGGATGGAGCTTAAGGGGAAGGTAAAATATACAATATCCCGGGGGGAAATTGTATATCGTGATACGTTTTAATGCGGTGTTTTTCAGATACGCCCAAGCACTACGGATTGCAATAATTCTTACTACAAATGGAGGCTATGTTATGTCATTTGATCGATTGCAGGAAAAAATCAACGCAATGAAAAACCCCTCAGTTGTCGGACTGGATCCGGCGCTGGAGCATATCCCGCCGCAAATTCTTGAAAGGCATATTGCGATGCAAGGGGAAACGCTGGAGGCCGCTGTTGCGGCGGTCTGTGAATTTAACTTAGGGCTGATAGATGCGCTCTGTGACATTGTTCCGGCGGTCAAGCCTCAGTCGGCCTATTATGAAGTTCTGGGCCCCGGCGGTGTGTTGGCGCTGAAACAGACCTGTGACTACGCTAAGAAAAAGGGCATGTATGTAATCTGTGATGGTAAGCGCAATGATATTGGCTCGACTGCGCAAGCCTACGCAAGTGCATATCTCGGCACTGTCAAAGTTGGGACGGCAGCACTTTGTTCATTTGATGTTGATGCGCTTACAGTCAATGCATATTTAGGCTCAGACGGCATCAAGCCGTTCATTGATATGTCGGTCAAGTATGACAAGGCCGTATTTGCACTTGTGAAAACATCCAATCCATCATCGGGAGAGCTGCAAGACCGGTTGATCGGAGGCGATAGGATATATACGCTGGTTGGGGATCTCATGCAGGATATATCGAAAGAAACGGTAGGGAAGTATGGCTATACATGTGTGGGTGCGGTTGTGGGTGCTACCTATCCGGAGGAAGCTGAGTTTTTAAGATCAAGGCTAAAGCACACGTTTTTCTTAGTGCCCGGATATGGGGCGCAGGGTGGAAGTGCCGCAGAGGCGGTAAAAGCTTTTGATAAAAATGGACATGGTGCAATTGTCAATTCATCAAGAGGCATTATCGCCGCATGGAAAAAGAGCGACGAGGACTATGCCATCGCCGCTCGTAATGAGGCGCTTAGAATGCGTGATGAGTTTCGCAGGGCATTAAGCTGACGCGCAGCGAGCCCATCGGTCTATGCTATACGAGTGCCTCCAAGCTTTCATTTAAATTACTGAGCAGGGCGTGGAGCTTTTCGAGCTTTTCACGCTCTGCTGCTACGACTTGCGGTTTTGCCTTGGCAATAAATTGCTCATTTGAGAGCTTTTTCTCAAATTTGTCGATATCAGTCTGAACTTTTAACATCTCTTTTTCAATGCGCTCACGTTCTTTGGCTACATCGACAAGCTCGGCGAGCGGGATAAAGAGTCTTGCATCTCCGGTGGCGACCGAAACAAGGCCGGTCAAATCGGTTGGCGCTTCCTCAGTAACTGTAACTTCGCCGGCATATGCGAGTCTGCCCAGATAGGTGCGCCCGGCCTCAAAGACATCAAGCTTGTCGGTAACGATGGTTAAGCTTGGCTTTTTCGATGGTGGAACATTCATCTCTGCGCGGCGTGTTCTCACAGCACGAACGGCAGCCATGATGGATTCAAAATCCGCTTCTTCTTTGGGGAAATGCAATGTTTCGGTATACTCAGGATATTTGCGCACCATTAAAGCCTGTCCTGCAGCATCTGCGTCTTGTCCGTGCGGTAATGCCTGATAAATCTCTTCGGTAATAAATGGCATAAATGGGTGTAATAATGTCAGTATCTCAGTGAGTACATATAGCAAAACCTGCTGTGCTCGGAAGGCTGTATCATTTTCGTTTTCGGACATTGGCGCACCGTCTGCTGCTCCCTGGGATTGTAATCTCGGTTTGGTCAGCTCAATATACCAATCACAATAACTATCCCAGATAAAATCATATATCTTAGCCGCAGCGATACCCAGCTCGAAGTTTTCGAGATTGTGACACACTTCACCGGCAAGTGTATTGAGCTTAGATAAAATCCACTTATCTTCCAGCTCCAGTTTTTCAGGCAAACTATTTTGGTCAATCGTGAGATTCATCATGACGAAACGGCTGGCATTCCAGATTTTATTGGCAAAGTTGCGCATGGCCTCGCAACGCTCAGGGTAAAAGCGAATATCGTTACCCGGGCTATTGCCTGTGATGATATTAAATCGCAACGCATCAGCACCATATGTAGTGATGATATCAAGCGGGTCAATGCCATTGCCGAGGGATTTGCTCATTTTGCGCCCCTGCGCATCGCGTACGATGCCATTAATAAATACGGTGTGGAAAGGCGCTTCTTTCATTTGTTCCATGCCGGAGAAAATCATTCTGGCAACCCAGAAGAAAATGATATCATAGCCGGTGACGAGCACATCGGTGGGATAGAAGTATTCCAAATCTTTAGTTTTCTCTGGCCAGCCTAGGGTCGAAAATGGCCAGAGTGCCGAAGAAAACCATGTGTCAAGCACATCTTCGTCGCGTTGGATGTTTGTACTGCCGCAAGCTTCACATTGATTGGGATCGTTCCTGCTGACCGTTACATGTCCGCAATCGCAATACCAAGCCGGAATCCTATGCCCCCACCACAGTTGGCGCGAAATACACCAGTCGCGGACATTATCCATCCAATGTGTGTAAATTTTTGAAAAGCGCTCAGGCACGAATTTGATTGTGCCATCATCTACGACTTCAATGGCTTCTTTAGCGAGGGGCTTCATTTTTACAAACCATTGTGCAGATGTGATCGGCTCGACAATCGTATCACAGCGGTAGCACATACCGATGTTATTGGTGTGGTCTTTGGTCTCTATAAGCAAGCCCAGTGACTCAAGGTCACTCAAGACTTCACGGCGGGCATCAAAGCGATCCATGCCGTTATATTTTCCTGCGTTGATGACTTTTGCTGCTTCATCAAGCACCAAAATTTGCTCAAGATGATGCCGCTGTCCGACCTCGAAATCGTTGGGATCATGGCAGGGTGTCATCTTGACACAACCCGTGCCAAATTCCATATCGACATATTCATCGGCGATGATGGGAATTTCACGTTCCATGAGCGGTAAAATGACAGATTTTCCAATCAAATGTTTGTAACGGTCATCATTGGGGTTAACGGCCACACCGGTATCGCCCAGCATCGTTTCCGGGCGTGTGGTGGCAACAATGAGAAATTCGTCGGAGTTTTTGATGGGATATTTAATATGATAGATGAAACTGGCACGTTCCTCATGCTCCACCTCGGTATCGGACAAAGCCGTTGCACAGGTAGGACACCAGTTTATGATGCGGTTGCCTTTGTAGATCAGCCCTTTTTCATAAAGACCGACAAAGACTTCGCGCACTGCTTTGGAGCAGCCTTCATCCATGGTGAAGCGCTCACGACTCCAATCGCAGGAGCTGCCGAGTTGTTTGAGCTGTTCGACGATTCTGTTGCCATATTTATGTTTCCAGTCCCAGACACGCTCAAGAAATTTCTCTCTGCCGAGGTCGTGACGGCTGAGCCCTTCATTGCGCAACTCCTCTTCCACTTTGATCTGAGTAGCAATGCCGGCATGGTCAGTTCCCGGAAGCCAAAGCGCCGCATAACCTTGCATGCGCTTGAAGCGCGTCAGCACGTCTTGCAGCGTATTATTAAAAGCATGCCCCAGATGGAGCTGCCCTGTAACATTTGGTGGAGGTATGACTATGGTGAATGGCTTTTTGTTGGGGTCTATGACGCCTTCGAAATATTTGCCATCGGTCCACATTTTGTAGATTTTTTCTTCAACTTGTGAAGGGTCATATATTTTTTCTAATTCACGCATAAAAATCACTCCCGGTACTTCATTATAGTTATAAAAACACAGTCCAGATATGAGCTGAACCATGGTATTCCCATTCAAAAAATTATAGAACATCACCCCAATATTGTCAATCACGTTTGTCTGTGGTATGATTTGGTACAAAATATTACGATTGAGGGGAACTGATACACATGAACGAGACGATGAAAAATATCAAAAAACGCAACTCGTGCAGAGACTTCCATGATACCCCGCTTACCGAAGCGCAAGTTAAATTACTCGTTGAAGCAGCGCTTGCAGCGCCGAGCGCACAGAACATCCAGCCGTGGCACGTCACGGTCATCACGGACAAAAAGTTCTTAGACGAGATGGATGCGACCGGTGTGGCAGAACTTGCTGTGGCAAAGGATAAGATATACTATGATCGAATCATGAGCCGCGGTGGTAAAATACTTTATGATGCACCATGCCTCATTGTGGTTTCAGCGGCAGACTCGGCGTGGGCGCAATTGGATAGTGGGATTTTGTGTCAAAATGTAGTGCTTGCTGCTGAGTCTATGGGATTGGGAAGTTGTATTGTCGGTCTGCTTCGCGTACCGCTGGGCAGCCACCGAGGCGAAGAATTTAAGAAACGTATGCAGTTTCCTGAGGGTTATGAGTTTGCAGTCAGCGTCCTCGTTGGCCACGTCAAGACAGGAAAAGAGCCGCATGATTTGGATTACAGCAAGGTTTCGTTTGTTTAGATGGTGTAATGATTAACGAAAAGGCGCAAACTTTACTGCAATCATACTCATAATTCGCCGAAGTCATGAACCTTGTAAGCAAGCAAAAGTTGCAGCCTGATATCGGGGTCGTCAAGCGACAGCCCGAGCAGGCTGCTTATCTTATCCATGTGGTACAGTACGGTGTTTCTGTGCATATGCATAATTGACGCCGTTGCGGTCGCACTGCGTTCATTTTCGAGGAAATGCCGCAGTATTCTTGCAGTTTCGGTGCGGTGTTTTTCATCATAATCACATAAAGTGGCGATCGAACGCGATATAAATGAATTGTCAAACACAGCGGGTGTTGCGCGGTAACTTGAAGATACGATGTGATAAATGAGATTATCGGAAAACAGGTAGAAGCGTTCATGATTCTTGATATGTGTAGGATTCTTGAGCCGTGCAGAAATATCCTTAGCAACGACTGCTTGCTCAAATGCCGTGAGCAAGCACCAAAGACTGCCAAATTCGTTGCTGATACCGCACACGAAGTCGGTACGTCCGAGCGTATTTTCCGAAAATTTACAAGTCTCTGCGATGTTGTCATTTCCATGTTCTATAATGAGGATATGATGCCGCCATGAAAAAACCACAGCTTCGGTAAAGACCTCTGACAAGAGGTGAATAAGATGGGCAGTAGGCACATTGTTGTCATCTAAGAAAGAAAAAACATATAGACGAAAGTCGCTATCAAAAGGAAAACCGCAATATGTAGCTCTTGTGCGCGCCTCTTCAATGCTACCGGCGCTTCTGTCAAGGATATCTATTGCAAGCGCTTTGATCCCACCGATGCCGCCGGTTTGAGCAATTTCGAGATCAGCGTAGCGCTTAATATAATCAATCAAAATTTCGAACATTTCGACGGTGGCATTATTGGCGGGTTTGCCGCAACAGTCCATGACGATCATGGTGAGAATATTGCCCGCAAGGTGAATTGTCTTTTTTACAATGTCATTATCGCTGGTAACTTTATCTGTGGTGACAATAACATCTGTGATCATCTTAAATTGTTCCAGTCGTCTATACTTACGGAATAACTCCATAGTTTCAGGTGGGTGGTAACCATATTTTATGAGCCGACTCATGACAATACTCGGGGACTTAATGCCCTCGGTATAACAGACCAATTTAAATGTGCTGTCTTGAATGGTGATGAAGTTGCCGAATATTGGTTCAGATAAATCCAGCAGATCCTTGAGACCCTTTCGGTTAGAAACACTTTGTTCCATAGCGATGACCCATTGGGAAACCCTGACGAAAATACGCAGCACGCGATTAAAAAGCTCTCTCAGTCCGACATTTCCGCGAATAACAGTAATCCCTGCCATCGTGTCAGTGCGATCGGACTCAGCAGCCTTGTCTCTCAGGCAGAGGAAAAATGCGCCTTCTTTCCCGTCAGCCACAAGTGCTTCGGATAATGGGCATACGAATAATTTGCCGGGAGTGAATCTGGTTTCGCCCGGGATAAACAGCTCGACCGACCGGAATTTTGGATTGAGCTCTTTTGGAATTGTGATTTCTGTGTCCAGACCTATTTCGTCAAGGATTAATGCCAGACTGATTTCCATTTTGTTTAATGTACCTTCCTAGTGGTTATTGAAAGCTTACGATGCAAACTTTTAGCGACGTATCACTTATTATAACATCTTATAGTAATAAATTACAATGGGAAATAAGCAATTTTGGTTGTGTCTACATTGTTTAATGAAAAACTGTGCGATAATATGAACCATATTAAAATCAAATACGAGGTGAAAACAATGCCCACACCAAGAGAAAATTTTCTTAAACTAGTACATAATGATGACCCGCATTGGCTGGGAGATCCTTTTTCATGTTTTAACTGCATGGAAGGGCCGCCCGGATTGCCATATTTGTTGGATGCTGCCGGAAATGCGCACAACCGTGTGTCACGCGGCGGGGTAGATGTGCCTGATGCATGGGGTGTCATTTGGGACTGGCCCGATGACCAACCGGGCCCTACGCCTAATGCAATGGGCGACAAAAAAGTAATCAAAGACATTACGCGTTGGCGTGAGTTTTTCGAATTTCCTGATCTGGACAATCTGGACTGGACAGAATCTATAAAATTGGCTGAAAATGCCGACCGTGAGAATAAGCTGGTCATGGTACAGTCTCCGCGCGGTATGTTTGAGTTTACTCATGCAATGATGGGCTTTGAAGAAGCGCTTGAGAACTTCTTGCTTGAGCCTGATGCGATGTATGAACTGCTTGAAGCGTATACCGATTGGAAAATCAAAGCCGCCGGTTTGTCCATCGATCACATGAAACCGGATATGATTGCCAATTTCAGTGACTGGGGCAGTAAGATTCAATTGTTCCTACCGCCGAGAGTCTGGCGTGAAATTCTCAAGCCATTGTATGCAAAATTCTTCGGATACATCAAGTCACGCGGTGTAATTACAGTTAATCATAACGATAGCTATGGCATGGATATATGTGAAGATATGGTTGAAATCGGCATTGATATCTGGCAAGGTGTCACTCCGGAAAATGATCTTCACGAAATCGTATCGCGTACCGGTGGCGAGTTGTTCTTGTGGGGCGGTGTGGACATGCCCTCTATAGACTACCCCGGTGTCACCGAAGAGGAAATTCGTGCACATTTCCGCATGGTTCTTGATAAATATGCTCCGACCAAGCGTTTTCTGCCGATGTTTAGCTCATGGCTTCCGATGTATCCCGGTGTTAAGGAAATTGGCTGTGATGAAATGGCAAAATATGGAGCAGAGGTTGCCAAACGTGTGTTTGGATAATCGCTACACCGAAAAAGGTGTACGTATCCCGGTTTAAGTGTAAAATTTAGATTCAGTTAATAAAATAAAGATTATGAAAGGCGCAGAGGATGTGACATGGCATCCGTCTGCGCCTCTTATCGGTGGAGTGTACTTATTACGAATCCGTTACGGTTTATCTGCAATGATTGACATCATGCGTCGGCGGGTGTAGAATTCATTTTAGTGTCTGAATCAGAAGGAAGTGAGATGAAATGCCGAAAGCTTCGGGTGTGAAGGTCGTTAGCACCAACAAAAAAGCATATCACGAATACCACATACTTGAAAAGTTTGAGGCTGGCATAGAGCTGTTCGGCACTGAGGTCAAATCCATCAGACAAGGAACGATAAACTTAAAAGATGCATTTTGCATGATTAAAGATGGTGAGCTTTTTGTTCGTGGGATGCATATCAGTCCATATGAAAAAGGAAATATTTTTAACCGTGATCCCATGCGGCATAAGCGACTGTTGATGCATAAACGTGAAATCATGCGGCTTTATGGAAAAATCAAGCAAGATGGGCTGGCGCTGATACCTATTTCTGTATATTTTAAAAACTCAAATGTCAAGCTTGAAATTGGGCTGGCTCGAGGTAAGAAATTGCATGATAAGCGTGATGCTGCGGCTGAGAAGTCTTCAGCGCGTGAGATGGATAGACATATTAAAGAACGCATGTTAAAATGATGAGGTCGAAGGATCGTACACAGTTCATGAGGTACATGACGATGTTCGGTGCATCGCCCTCGAATAAAAGGAAGGAAATAGACAAATGTCAGAGAAGAATAATCCAATAGTTACGATAGAGATGGAAGATGGTAGCGTAATGAAAGCTGAGCTTTATCCTGAGATTGCGCCCAATACAGTGCATAATTTTATTGCACTTGTTAAAAAGGGATTTTACGACGGACTTATTTTCCACAGAGTCATTCCTCAATTTATGCTCCAAGGCGGTTGTCCGCTGGGTGAGGGTTATGGTGGTCCCGGATATGGCATCAAGGGTGAGTTTGCGCAAAATGGTTTTGAAAATAATCTCAAGCATACGCGCGGCGTGCTCTCCATGGCGCGTTCACAAGCGCCTGATTCGGCGGGCAGTCAGTTTTTCATCATGCATGAAGTATCACCGCATCTTGATGGTTCGTATGCAGCGTTCGGCAAGATCATAGAAGGTGATGAGGTTATTGATGTGATTGCGGAAATAGATACTACTTTTTCGGATAAGCCTAAAGTAGATCAGCGCATGAAAAAAGTCACCGTAGAAACATTCGGAGTAGACTACCCAGAGCCTGAGAAAGTTTAGATGGCGTAGTTTCTATTAACACCATGTCCTCAGCCAAATTCGAGCCCAGCAAAGCGGGTCGGATTTGGAGAGGGAAACCCTGCCGGTAGGCTAGGGGGTTCCTCAAAGGGGGACTAGTCCCCCTTTGAAGATGCGCCGCGCAAAGCGCTATGCCGCTTTCGCAAAAGCGGCGCGCATCTATGGGGCTGTAAAGGTTTCGACGGGGGTGTAGAGGCGTAAATAGCGGGCGGAGGTGCCGACTCCTAAACCGGCAAACCTTATAAATTAAAGAACAACGATAACGTAGTTCTGGCAGCCGCTTAGGCAGCCCGTCCTCCCCGGAATGTCCACGATCCGGGATAGGGCGTCGATTAGTGGAGAACGTGTGTGCGGAGTTGCTTTGTACGTACCATGCATAAAAAGCTACCGAACCATAAACGATTGACGGATGTCGCTATGGTAAGGGAAGTGGGCGAAAGCCCAAAATAACCGTCTGCGCCCGGAGAAGTTTGCGTTAAAGCGCTTTCGGACAGGAGTTCGATTCTCCTCAGCTCCACCATGAATAGGTCAAGCCCATGCAAAAGTTTTTGTCTGGGCTTGACTATTTGCGCCTTTCTATTTTCCGAGCATACACCTTGTTTGCCGCATGGCTGTGCGGTATTTCGGATGAGTTGCACTCAAAAATACATTCTTCACTGTGTTCAATGCGCCAATCGTGGAAGTAAGTAAGCAACTGTCCTGATTTTAACGGATAGAAGCATTCTTCTTTTTCCGGAGGGCGATCAATAAAAGGCTTTTCAACAAAAGCGAAAAATGCTGCGATACCATTATTATTTACATGAGACTTGTAGTTAAACATTATTTCGTCACGCAACTCAGGTTTAATGTAGTGGAAGACTCCAACTTGATAAAGAATATCATAATCACAATCCAATCGGTAATCATTGATATCAGCTTTGAAAACATTGACGAACACTTGTGCTCTTTCGGCAAGTCTTTTTGTTTTTTCAACACCGGTACTCGATATATCGAAGGCGCTCACATCGTACCCACACCGTGCAAAAAACACGGCATCTTTGCCCTCGCCACAACCAATGTCTAGGATTTTAAGGCGTCTGTCGGGCGGTAGTAAGGATACAACTTTCAGACACATATGAGACGGATGAACGCCCCAATAATATCCTTCTGCGTTTTGATATGCGTTTTCGTAAAACGTGGTATGCTCTTGTCCGGCGGGATAACCGAGTAGTTTATCGACACTGACATTAAGTATTTGCGCAAGTTTTGGTAATAACATAGTATCGGGTACGGTTTGGCCGGTTTCCCATTTGCTTACGGCTTGAAAAGTAATGCCAAGATGCTCTGCAAGTGCTTCTTGCGTTAGGCCCGTTTCTTTTCTATACCGAGATATGCTTCCGGATAATATTTCTCGCATGTAAATCACCACCTGATGAATGCATTATACGCCCTGTGTTACCACTATTCAATAACCGTAAAATTGAATTTTCTTAAATTTCAACCACCGGTTGAAGTGAAGTTTATGGGAGCCGAACGGTCTTGACGTATTTTTGTGAAAAAGAAAGCCACTTAGCTATTGACCTTAAAGTACCTTTAACCTTTATACTATTGAAACAATCAATTTTATGAGGAGGTTAAAATGTACAAATTACGTAAAATACTTGTTTCGGTTGTGTTGGTTACACTCATTGCATTGCTTTTTACAGGGTGCGGAGGCCGGTCAGTGGTCGGGAGGTATTATCGTGATTTTGGAGGTCATACTTCAACGACCATGTTCATCGAACTCAAAAGAGACAATACCTTTATAACCGATGGCTCAGACCCTAATTTACTCACAGAGGGCACTTATGAAATCGATGGTTCTGTGATTACGTTTACATTCACCAACACAGTAATCCTAGAGATGTTTAATCTTGATGACACCGTTGTCGGCACGATCGCTGATGGCGCAATTACAGTTGGTCGCGTTACCTATAGGAGGTAAAAAGGCCATATCAAAAAACAAAAGCGAGCAAATACAAAATGCGGCAGTGGTGTTAAACCAAGGCCGCATTTTGTGTGATGAAATGAAAGTTGATAAGCACTCATATTTCCCGAAATAACCCTATGACGAGATAGATTATCGCTCCCGCTGCTAAGGCAATCGTAAACCCAAACGTCATGGACAATATGATGGATATGACCGACCCTGCCACAGACAGTGTTCCATTGATACCCAACATGATAGGGATGATCTCACGCCTGTTCCGCTCACCGAGGAGCGCCACCCCTCTGGGAAAAGGCATGCCCATGAAAAATCCGAGGATTGCTGCAATAAGAGCCGAAATAATCACTTTTCCGACAGTGCTCACCCCCGCTGTGCTTTGGAATATTGACGGCAAGGAGATAAGTAACACGAAGCAGATCACCGCTGCGAAAATGGGGGGCAGATATATCTTGCATATAGCGTGGTTAAAAGGTTTGCGACTACTTAAAAATCCTCCGAGACCGCATCCGACCAGCATGGCAGCCAATATATAAGAAAAGGCCAGCGTTGGATGTCCTAAGTATAAAATGAACATCTGGATCAGAGGGATTTGAACCATCATAAAGCCCATACCCAGCAGTCCAAAGTAGATGGATGGTTTCAGCTGTTCTTTTTTTCTCAAATGGGGTACAAACAAACCGATAGCGCCCAGTAGGCTAAACAGTAATATATAAAGTAATACATCGGGGATGCCCTCGTCGAAGTGGAAAAAGTAAGGACTGTTGTCTGTCACAGGATCAACATTTACAGAGAAAAAGTCAGCGAACTCATCTAAGGAAACCAAGCCAAGCTGGATCGGTGTGAATGTCGCCCAATTGTGCAGCTCAGGTATATGTGCAGGGGTAGCGCCTATGCCTAGAATTTCCTGTTCCAGTATCAGGCTTTCTTGGGCGCTAAGCGGTCGATCTTTGATTACAATGACCGGGGCAATCATCTGCTCTGCTCCGCCAATATCTTCAAGCAAATAAAATAACGCCATATGATCGGGCGTATCCTGCAAAGGAATGCCTCTATTGACCAGCGCCTGCATGGCGGTTGTCGTTAGTCTGATCAAGGAGTTTTGATCATGCGTGACAAAGGCGATCCTGCCATCTGCGCTAAGGATATCTAAATAATCTTCCATGGCCTGCACGGTATGAATGTAGTTTTCGGAAAGTGCCAATCCAACGCCCTGTGTGGTGTTGGTCACCACCAGCGAGAGGAAGATTATATCAAACTGCTCATCGGTAGTTCTC
>Ga0123355_10010335_pt1 | contig 14291 bp, 18 predicted proteins | sample TergutEmb28metaG_3_FD_89872 | JGI IMG/M metagenome (GOLD analysis project Ga0123355, IMG submission 89872) | Embiratermes neotenicus P1 segment gut microbial communities from Petit-Saut dam, French Guiana - Emb289 P1 | ecosystem: Host-associated > Arthropoda: Insects > Digestive system > Gut ...
AACCAAGGATTTCCAGTCAATACTGCTTTGCCGCACTTCTTCAAGCTGTGCTGGATCTGGCGTAACCGCAAGGGCCAATCTTATTAGCTTGTTTTCAATCGAATGTCCAGCCGAATATTTCATTGCGCGCCCTCCTTGTTCTTAATAACTGCACTGCTTTGCTATATGCTGCCGTGCTACTGCCATATTGCCGCACTATCATGTCACGCCCGTATTCCAGTACTCAAGATTGTCCCATAAAACCTCAATTGCATAGTTGGTTGGCTTGCCAGCCTCTATGTTCCTTACATTCAGCCCATCAATATATCTTACAAGGGTCTCATGTACATACAGCTTGAAGGGGTTAAATTGCTCCACCCCAAGGGTATAGGGGCTTTGTGGATGCCTGGTTGCAACCCTATTATCCTCACAAGTCTCGCCCTTATCGGGGCCGGTTTTGTCGCAAAACACAAGCTTTTTGCCATCTTGGGTTGTGCCAGCGAAGTAGAATTCCCCCTCGCCTCTTCCACCAGCCTTATAGTAAACCTCACATGAAATCCACTGGCCTAGTGGGATGTGGTCAGCGCTTACCGTCTCCCATTCGTTGCCGATAGCAAACTCCCAAAATATTGTGTATTCCTCCGGAGGCTGGCAGTTGGGCTTGTACCACCAGTCACCCCCCTCGGTAAACCACCCTCCGCTGATACTGGCCCGGGTGCGGATACGGAAGGGCTGATTTAAGCCGCTTGGCTTGTAAAGGTCAACGCTTACCCGGTATGGATATGGTGATGTTAGCCAGTTGGTTTCGTTCCAAAACTCTAAAATCATCATCCAAGTTATTTCGTCTGGATAGTTGTCAAATTGCTTAAAATCTGGAGATAGATACATGTCAAACTTGTAATAAACCTCTTGGGTCTTTTCTCTTTTGCCCCACACTACATGCTCTAGCCTGGCGTTGTCTGAAGTGTCGCCTGTTGGCATGGCGTTTATAGAAAAACGCAGCACGTTGTTGTCTAGGTTGGCTGGATCCTTTGCCTTATCTATTCCATAAAAGGCCTTTGGGTTGATAGTGTCATAATCCGTGATGGTTTCGCCATCTCCATTGCCCACAATATTGCATACATCCGAGAAGTACTTGCCGTCTTGAAGGCCGTCTTTGCCGTCCCAACTATTTGGTGCTGGCAGGCTTGTGTCTCTGCCTGTGATGCCTGTGTTGGATATGGTTATGCCATCGTCGAAACCAGAATGAAAGAACAGTTTGGCCTCTGATGAACATGACTTAATCATTGTCGCGCCCCCTTGCTTTATTTCGGCAAACAAAAACGCCCCTATATAGGGCGTATAAAATACAGTTTTATAAGTTTCATTGTATTGTGGCATCACATCTGCGTATTATGGTATCGCATCTGCAACCTCTAACCCGACTTTAACTTCCTGCATACTGCCAAATAGCAGCGTCTCAATGACTGCCACCATCTTATGGCGGTCAAAGTTCTTTATTAACCCCTCAAGCCCAACCAGCGGGCCATCAGTTACAGTGATGGAACGCCCATTTTTATAGCCATAAGACATTTCTACACAATGCTCATGATTAAGAAGCTTTTGCAAAAATAAACGCTCCGCCTCTTGCACTTCAAATATCCAGTCCGCGTGGTTCGTGTGGCGGCATAAATCTATTGGCCTGCCATGTTGCAGTAGTTTTATAACCTTTTTCGTCTGTGCAACATACGGCTTAATCTTCTGGTAAAAATCTAACCCATCCATCTCAGACTCTAGGAAAACATACCCTGGAATCCAACATTTTCTTTCCGAAAGAACCTTGCCTGCTTTTCTGAAGCGAAAGTCACGCGTCAGCACAATGGGCTTAAGCCCACCACTAATACGCCAACGCTGTGTTATTGTGCCTGCCACCTCGTGTTCATGTCCTGTCATAACAAACAACGCATACCATGCCATTTTATCAACCCCCTGTTTCTACAAAAGGACGGACTTCTGGCCTTCATGCACCATATGACTTTAAGCACATTACTGCTTGGATGTATGTTCCCCGCCTTCACTACCACGACCTACCGATGGAATAGCTGCAGCGAGTGCCTGATGTTTTGCATTGGCGGCACGCCTATGCCGTGCCGCCAAATATGGGTATACCCATATTTGCAAAGTATGGCAATGCTTCTACTTGTTGGTATCTCTATGTTACAGGATCACGTTGCTGCTGTCAACACTATTCGTCAGTAAAATTCTATTATCGGCAAATTGCAACATTCCATCCACCCTCTCTAACTGCATCGCCAGCCGCCTCCGGATAAGCCCCACTTCATCCCCAAGGCATACAAATCCGGCATTGTCACCTACAAACTGATACATTCGGCCAACAACATCCATATTGTTTACCATTGCCGATACCACATACGGGTTGCGGATATCAGGGGCATCGTCACTGGAGTACAGCACCTCTACGGTTCTTGTAGTCACTTCCAGCCCAGGCAGGTTTATAGTCTCAGCGCCACAATCACTAACAATGCCTTCTTGCTGCGGTTCATCAGCCTTTTTGATCATACGGTAGGCTGTGCCTATCCTAATCTCACCGTTATCTACTTGCTGCACAAGCTCGGGGCTGCCTAACTCTCTCACTTTCATGTATTTATGCACGGTTCCCACGCTTTGGCCGCTTTCTCTGGAAGCCAATTTGTGGACATGTATAGGCTCAGGCTTAAGAAGGCCTTGCTTTACGGCATTGCGTAATAGCTCAATCTTTTCTAAAGCCAACTTTATAAGGGCGGCACTTGATAGATTGCGGCGGCCCAGTTGGTTGTCAATTATCCACACCGCGGCGTCTTGCTTTGATGAAAATCTTAGCTTTTCTACTTTAAAGCCGAGGCCATGCTTTTGGCATATGGCATAGCGGTTGTGGCCGTCAAGAATAACCCCTTTCCAGTGCTTTATCGCATCACGGCAGCCCTGGGAAAGGATGCTTTCCTCCAACTGACGGAACTCATCATCAGATAATGGCGGTATTAGGCTTTTGAAATACAGGTTAATTGCTAGTTGGTTCATGGTGTACTCCTTTCCTCTGGCCGGATGGCTAGCTTGCTGATTAGCTCTCGCAGGGTCGCTGCCAGGTCTGCTAATTTTTCATACATTTCTGGGTTTGCGGCTTGCAGGCCCTCGGGGGGTATGGCTTCCGATATAAATTTATACATCTTATCGGCGCGGCTTAGCTGCTTTATGATTTCCTTTGTCAGCAGCCTATGGGCCGTGTTGATTTTAAGCTCACCCGATTGGACGCTAGCCAGCAATTCTGGGCTGCCATGCTCTTTGACTTGAGTGTAGCTGTACAGTGTGCCCTCGCTTACGCCGGATTCCGCAGCTATGTCTTTTCGCACATGATACTGCTCGTCATTTGGTTGTTTCATTTTTGACAAAAGCGATCCCTCACTTTTTTTGTCACCTCCTGCCTCAGATTGCTTTTTTCGGGCAATCTTACGCAAAAGCTCTTCCTTCAGCATTACTACCTCTATCCGCATTGCCTTGGATAAGTTGCGCCGCGCAAGCTGGTTCTCCAGTATCCAAACCTTGGCCGCCTCCCTTGAGGATAGCTGCAATTCTTCCACTTTAAATTCAATGCCATGCTTTACGCATATCTCATAACGGTTATGTCCGTCAATTATTATCCCTTCCCATAAAACTATGGCATCGCGACACTTTCGCTTCGAGATAATATTTTGTTCTAGCTGCTCCCGCTCTTCTGATGACAGTGAGGGGATTAGACCCTTGAATTCTGGGTCGATGATGGGTAATATATTCATCACACTACTCCTTTCGTGTATTTTTATACAATAATATAATACATATGTATGTTCGTCAAGGGTTTCGCAATTTTGCGACACAACCTGCTCTGCCCTCAATACAAAAACCCCCACAGGCATATCACCTGCAGGGGCTATTCGCATTTCGCATTATAAAATCAACTAGGGCCTGGCCTGTTGGCGGTAAGCGACAGCAACAGACCTTAATCTGTTACAGGAAAGCCTACACAGCCTCAACCTCATAAACCGTATCATAGTCCATATGACAGCATATCTTCATAGAAAAATTGCTAAGATTATACACAATAGACCAGTTTGTGCCCCACGTGCCAGTCCATTTTACCCCTGCGGCTTCCAGTGTCTGCATAACTTCTTCTTCCGAAAGCGTGCCATCTGCCCCGCCTAGCGCCTCTGCCACTATGGCAAACCGGGCATCGCCGCCGCCTTTGCCTTTATCCTTGCCTTCTGCCAGTTGAAAATTGGTTACATAGCTTTGCTTAAGCACCACCATTTCCTGCACTGGGTCTGGCCATTCCACAACCACTGAGTTGCCGCTTATGTCTGTAATAAAAAAATGATACGGGCTGCCTGCAGAGGAGAACATATCATACTGTCCAAGCATTGTAACGGCTTCCTCTGTTGTGGCACATTTGTCCAGCAGCATACGCACGGCCACGGTAGTGACTATTGGGGGCTTGCCAGTATCCTGGGCGGTAGGTGTTGTGCTTAGCTCCAATACCGCAACATGTAGGCCTTTTTCATTGAAGCCATCCACACACGCATAGGGTGCGGCAAGTATCATTGCCTTGCCCAATAGTGTCTCTGGGCTGCCTTTTCTAGAGGCTGCGCTTGCTTCTCCAGACGCGTCTTTTGCCGGCCCAGTATCGCTTTCTACGGATATACCCAAATGCTCCAGGCATACCATAGAGTATGATTCGTAGCCCTTTTTGGGCTTGGTGTGTACAAGAAGAATGCCTGTTTTGGGGTAGTCGAAGTTCCGGCCGGCCAGGGGCTCCCCTTCCGGGGACTTAGCCGCAAAGGATGTACAGCCGGAGATTTGCTCGTTTACATCAATGGGGTAGCCGAAAAAGAGCTCCTTAGAGACGAAGGATGTGAGTTGTGCTACATCCTTAACGCCTTTGGCCAGCAGCTTGTCCAGCTTGTAATCTGCGCGGTACTCAACTTTGTATAGCATCTCGCCTATATGGCGGATGCTTAGCATTGTGCGGATACGCTTATATAGGATTGCCGCAGCGGATAGGGTTGCCGCGCCTAGTAGCGCGGCTATAATTTTAAGTGGTTTCATGATTGCCTCCATATCTTTTTCCATGTCCATGGCATACAAAAACCCCGAAACTGTATTCAGTGCAACTGTAGCACAAACACAATCCCAGGGCTTCTATCAAGCTTGTTTATTCAGCCACAAAAGGGGCTCACTTACTCAGCCTCTTAGAGGGGAGCTAGCTTATTCAGTCACACGCAGTGGGTTAACCTTAACCCCTGGCCCCATAGTAGAAGCTACAACAACGCTTCTAAGATAAGTTCCTTTGGCAGCGGCGGGCTTTGCCTTAACAACCGCACCCATCAGCGCCATGAAGTTTTCGGAAAGCTTTTCTGTGCCAAAGGATACTTTGCCTATAGGCACGTGAATAATATTGGTTTTGTCTAGCCTATATTCAATTTTACCCGCTTTGATTTCAGCAATAGCCTTTGCCACATCGGCGGTTACTGTACCGGCCTTAGGGTTTGGCATCAGGCCTTTGGGGCCAAGTACGCGGCCTATGCGGCCTACTACGCTCATCATGTCGGGGGTAGCCACTACAACATCGAATTCAAACCAGTTTTCGCCTTGAATCTTGGCTACCAAATCCTCTGCGCCTACAAAGTCGGCACCAGCGGCTTCAGCTTCGGCGGCTTTATCGCCTTTGGCAAATACAAGCACCCTTACTTCACGGCCTGTACCGTGAGGCAGTACTATTGCGCCGCGGACTTGTTGGTCTGCGTGACGGCCGTCTACGCCTAGGCGGACGTGGGCTTCTACTGTAGCGTCAAACTTTGCATAGCTGGTTTTTTGCACTAAGTCCATGGCTTCGCTTACATCGTATAGTTTTTGAGCTTCTACCAATTTGGCGGCTTCGTTATATTTTTTTCCCATTGTACACCCTCCTATTCTTTCACGGTAATACCCATGCTGCGGGCAGTACCTGCTATCATACTCATGGCGGTGTCAATGTTGGCGGCGTTTAAATCCACCATTTTCATCTCCGCTATCTGGCGAAGGTCGTCCTTGGTTACCGTGGCCACATTGGTTTTAGGGCCGGGCTCGCCGCTGGCTTTTTCGATATTGGCGGCTTTTTTCAATAAAACCGGCGCAGGCGGAGTTTTGGTGATAAAGCTGTAGCTTCTGTCTGCGTATACAGTGATAACCACTGGGATAATAAGCCCGGCTTGGCTCTGGGTACGCTCGTTAAATTCTTTGCAGAAACCAGGGATGTTTACCCCAGCTTGGCCCAGTGCGGGCCCAACCGGCGGCGCTGGCGTTGCCTTACCTGCCGGTATTTGCAGCTTTACATAGCCGCTTACTTTCTTTGCCATTTGTGTTCCTCCTTGTGGTGTTGGCGGGCGGTTGGCCCTTCCACTTATTTAATTACATTCTTTGGACTATATGATAATCCAGCTCAACCTGCGTTTCGCGCCCAAAGACGCTCAACGACACCGTTACAGTCTTCTTCTGAGAATTGACTTCCTTTACATTACCAACAGACCCATCAAAAGGACCTGCAATTATCCTAACAAGCTGGTCTGGCTGTACGTCCAGCTCTATGTCTGGCATTTCTATGCCCATGGAAATTATCTCTTCGTCTGTAAGGGGAATTGGCTTGGATTCGGGGCCTACAAAGCTGGTTACGCCTGTGGTGTTTCTTACTACAAACCAGGTTTCGTCAGTCATACTCATCTTTACCAATACGTAGCCTGGGTAGATTTTGCGTTGAACCCGCTTCTTAATACCATTCTTAATTTCTACGGTTTCTTGGGTGGGTACTACTACCTGTTCTATCAGGTCGCTCATGCCACGGTTTTCTATAGCTTTTTCGATGTTGGCCTTTACCTTGTTTTCGTAGCCGCTGTAGGTGTGTACTACATACCATTTAGGCTCTTCTACGGGCTTCTTGGGCTTGGCTTGCGCCGGGCTTGCCTCGGTTTCCTGGGCTTGGCCTGTGTTATGCTCGTCCAGCATGGGCTTAGGCTCCCCCAACCAGGTTTACAAACTGGCGGAACAGGAAGCCAAACACTGTGTCATTGACAGCGATGTAGAGGCCAAAAATTGCCGATACAATTACTACCGTGACAGTGTGCTTTACTAAGGTGTCCTTGGAGGGCCATACGATTTTGCGGAACTCGGCCTTGTACTTGCTAAACGTACCGGAAACTACGTCCGAGCCGCCTTCGATTATGCTCTTATCTTTGTCTTTGTCCATGTCTTACTCCTTTTCCTTCTTAAAGCCTGCTTCTTCATAAACCTACTTCTTCATTAAAAACTAAACCTACTTCCTTTTAAAAGCGGAAGCGAAACATCTGCGAAGCAGATGTTTCTTACTATTTAGTCTCCCTATGCTCGGTGTGCTTATTGCAGAAACGGCAATACTTCTTTGTTTCCATACGATCTGGGTGGTTCTTCTTTTCTTTCATTGTTTGGTAGTTGCGCTGCTTGCAATCTTGGCAGGCTAGGGTAATCTTTGTACGCATCAGTATCCCTCTCTCTTGGATTATTTTCTGGTTTGCATAATTCGTAGACAACAAAAAAACACCGCGAACCGATGTATAGAAGAGAAATTAGCATAGCTACTGCGTTATGTCTAGCGAACATACGCTTCGAAGCATACGGGCGAATTATTTCACATTGCGTGGATGCACGGGCATTTTTCTTGTTTTGTGGTATGGTTATATGTGTAGAAAGATGAGCATCAAACATGGAGGATAATTATGTACGAGTATCTCCAGGCCTACCTGGATAAAGACATCTACCCCTTCCACATGCCAGGGCATAAGCGAAACCCCATGTTTTTCCCTCAAGTCCTGGCAGAGCTGGACTTAACAGAAATCCCAGGGATGGATGTCCTTCGTGCCCCAACGGGGATTATCCGCAACCTTCAGGAAGCTATTGCCCAGTTTTATGGCGCAGATGAAAGCTATCTGCTGGTAAACGGTTCCACGGCCGGTATCTTAGCGGCTATTTGCGCTGTATGCAACAATAAAAGCAAAATCTACGCTGCCCGCAACGGTCATGTAAGCATGTTTAACGGCATCGCTTTGGCTGGGGCCGCGCCTATGTATATTCTCCCAGAAATAACCCCCGATGGCCTTGCCGGTGGCATCAACCCTACAGCGCTGGACAACATGGAAGAAGGCGCGGCGGTTTTTATCGTAAGCCCTACATATGAGGGGTTTGTTTCCGATGTTAAAGAAATTGCCGCAAGGGTGCACAGTCGAAATGGCATTCTTATAGTGGACGAGGCTCATGGCGCTCATTTTCGGTTTCATGATGCTTTTCCTGTTTCTGCACTGGAGCTTGGTGCAGATATTGTAGTACAAAGCTTTCACAAGACCTTGCCGGCATTGGGGCAAGCAGCGGTTTTGCATGTAAAGGACACACGTGTGGACACTGCCCGGCTTAGGTTTTTCCTACAAGCCATGCAAACCACCAGCCCTTCTTATATGCTGATGGGGCAGCTTGACTATGTGCTGCGGATGCTGTGGCGGCGTCCCGAAATTTTTGAAACATATGTGGCCCGGCTTAACAAGCTGCGCACAGCCCTGGCTACCAGCGAAGCACAACCCATTAGTCTGCTGCCGGGCCGTGAAAGAGTTGGGCAGTACGGGGTACATGATATGGATTTGGGGAAGCTGTTGTTTCATGTTAATACAGGGGAAATGAACCTTTCATGTGTAAATGAGATGGCAGCAGGTCTGTTCAATGCCAATGATGCGGCCGCCAGCCTATCACAGACTCTAGCCAACCAATACCGCTTACAAATGGAAATGGCAACAGGACAGCATCTCCTTGCAATGACATCCGTTGCCGATACAGATGATGGATTCCAGCGGCTTTGGGGCGCTATTGGTTCTCTTAATATTAAGCTGGAGGCCGGGCATAGGCTTATCCAGTCCGTTTCCACCCCATACCACATCCCTGAGATAGCAATCACCCCCGGCCAAGCAATCCACCGGCAAACAGAGGCAATCCCGTGGGAAGCCGCCGCCGGACGCATTGCCGCTGAGGTCGTTGCCACCTACCCGCCGGGTATTGCATTGATAGCCCCAGGAGAACGGATTCCCCAGGGGTTACCAAAACTAGCCGAGACCATACGGGTACTGGCATAGAAAACAGGAGGCAAACATTGGACTATATAACCGAAATCAACAGCTTCATCCCCAAAAATGCACAAGAGGCCCAAGACAAAAAAGTAATCCAAGACTGCATAAAACAATACCCTCACAACATCTTACTAAGAGACAACGAGCTAGCCCACATAGCTGCCTCAGGCCTGGTTCTTAATAAATCCCTAACCAAGGCCCTGATGGTATACCACAATATACTACGCAGGTGGGCCTGGGTAGGCGGCCACGCAGACGGAAACCCCAATCTGCTTGAGGTGGCCACTCAGGAAGCAGTGGAAGAAACCGGGGTAGCAGCAACGCCTATTTCCAGCAAAATTGCATCTCTGGATATCTTGCAAGTCCCAGGCCATTTCAAAAACAAAAAATATGTAAACACTCACCTGCATCTAGATGTAGCATATGTTTTCATAGCAGACGAGGACGCCCCAAGGGCCATAAAACCAGACGAAAACAGCGGGGTTGAGTGGATTCCAATAGAAAAAATCACAAACGCCAACTTCAGCGACAGCGATGTATATCTTTATACAAAACTGATACAACAAGCCAAAGAATGGTATCATACAAAATAACACCCCGAAGGGAGAGAAGGGGCAAAGGCCAATCAATGAGCTGCTACAAAGCCAGCGATTACTCAGCAACCCACCAGCTTTTAACAATTGAATGCCCAGCCCCGAACAGCCAATGAAATTAATGGTACAAATAGTAAAATCCGCACGCAAGTACTGGGGATACCTGGTCATATCCCTACTGGCAATAATAGGCATGACCATCACCCAGCTATACGCCCCACTGGTTGTGCGGGAGCTTACCAACATGGCAGTAAATCAGGATCCACGCCTAGCCGACGAAGCCCTGCGTATGGGCCTGACCCTAGCCGGTGTATACGTCATACTGGCAGTATGCGCCTATGTAAGATCCTACTATACCCACTTCGCCGCCTGGCACTTCCTTGCAGATTTGCGGGCCGATGTATACGCCCATCTCCAGCGGTTGTCTATGAAATTTTACCACGACAAGCAAACCGGCCAAATCATGAGCAGAATAATAAACGATACCAACAATATTGAAGTGCTGATCGCCCACGCAGTACCGGATATTCTATTCAATATAGTAATCCTAATAGGCGTGGCAACTATCCTCTTCATAATAAATCCAACACTTGCAGCCCTAAGCCTTATTACTATCCCGCTGCTGTTTGTGATTTCTGTAGTTTTTGCAAAAAAAATACTCCCAATATTCCGCCGGGCCCAGGAAATCCTGGGTGTGCTTAGCGCAAACATACAAGACAACATCTCCGGCATGAAAGAAATCCAAGTCTTCAACCAGCACCAGCGCGAGCATGACAAAATCAAAAAAAACGCCAAGGATCAAGCCACAGCCATACTGGATGCCCTTAAACTGAGCGCCGGATACAGCAGCACCATCCAATACCTAACCAGCATCGGCACGGTAATAGTAATAGCCTATGGCGGATATATGGCCCTCCACGGCAATGCCTACGTAGGCGACATTGTGGCCTTTATCATGTACCTGGCCATTTTCTATCAACCAATAACAGCTTTGGCCCGCATCAATGAAGACCTGCAAACCGCCATAGCCGGCGGCGAACGCGTCTTCCAAATACTAAATGCAGAAATAGATGTAAAAGAAAAAGAAAACCCTCACGAGCTTACAGACGTACAAGGCCACATAAAATATGAAAACGTAAGCTTCCACTATATAGAAGGCACAGAAGTGCTGAAAAACATCTCCCTAGAAATAAAACCAGGCGAAAGAGTAGCCCTAGTAGGCCCCACCGGCGTAGGCAAAACCACCTTCATCAACCTGCTTAACCGCTTCTACGACCCAGTAGAGGGCCAAATAACCGTAGACGGCTACGACCTAAAAGACGTATCCCTAGGAAGCATAAGAAACTCCATGAGCAATGTAATCCAAGAGGTGTTCTTATTCAACGACACCCTGGCAGAAAACATAGGCTACGGCGCTCCTGGCTCTACTTTGGATGAAATAACCCAAGCTTCAAAAGTAGCCCGTGCCAATGATTTTATCGAAGAGCTACCCGAAGGCTACGAAACAAAAGTAGGCGAACGCGGCTTGCGCCTAAGTGGCGGCCAAAAGCAGCGGGTCTCTATAGCCCGCGCTGTGCTACGCAACAAGCCCATCCTAATCCTAGATGAAGCCACCGCCGCAGTAGATGTAGAAACCGAGCGTCAAATCCGCGACGCCATGGATGATGTAATGCGTAACCGTACCACGGTTATAATTGCCCATCGGCTGTCTACAATTAAGAAGGCGGATAAGATTGTTGTTCTTAAAGATGGCACAATCGAGGATATGGGAACCCATGATGAGCTGATGGAGCGCGGTGGGTTGTATGCGCATCTTACTGAGATAAATATGTATGCTTAATTTGTAAGCAAATCATAGCCACCTGTAGGAGGGATAGTTTTGCCAGCAATACCAATAACACAAAATGATATATTCTTTGCCTTAGCCGGGGCTGCTGCCATTTTCTTGGTATACAAGGTAATCTCCGGCGCAATCCGCATGTTTATAACCCGTGCCAGCGTCATCCACTTTGATCCAGAGCAGCTTGAAGGCCTGCTAGAAAGCTGCTACCACACCTTCCCAATAGATAATCTCGACTTCAAAGGCGCAACCTTCCGCCGTGGGGCATCGGTACGCATTACAACAACCCGCAAAACCATAATAGAAGGCCAGTTCGTAGGCGCAAACAAGGCCGAGATGATTTGCCTGGTAACAGACAATACTATTATCGCGCAAGAAATCGGGGCAATACTAGAAATGCAAGACCTATAGTGAGCATTGGCAAACAAACTATACCTCTCATGCAGGGCCTTAACCGCAACGTGGGAGCAGGAAAGCTGTCTATGTAATCAAAGAGGATTTAAGGGGTGATGATATTTGGAAGACCAAGAAATCCTAGACCTATACCTAAACCGCAACGAGTCTGCGATAGCAGAAACCCGTGCCAAGTACGGTCTAAGGCTCTACAAAGTTGCGATAAACATCCTCCACGTTCATGAAGACGCCGAAGAATGCGTCAGCGACACTTTACTAAAGACCTGGGAAGCCATCCCTCCCGCAAGACCGGAATATTTTGGCGCATATTTGGCCAAAATCACCCGCAACCTGTCCATCAACAAATGGCAGGCCAAAGGCGCAGCCCGCCGGGGTGGCGGCGAAACAAGCCTCCTGTTAAGCGAACTTGAGGATTGCATCCCAGCCAGAGGCGGGCCAGAGGCAGAGTACGAAAGCAGTCGTGTCCAATCCGCCATCAACGATGGCCTGGCCACAATGGACACCACCGCAAGAACCGCATTTATCCTGCGGTACTTCCACGGCGAAAGCATCCGGGACGTATGCGACCGCTTCAACATGAGCGAAAGCAAGGTAAAATCCATTCTCTTTAGGGCCCGCAAGAAACTGGGGGCATTTTTGGAAAAGGAAGGGGTAGCCCTATGAAAGAAGAACAAGCAACAAGGCTATGGATGGACATCGGCGGTATTGCCGAGCTATATCTTGACGAAATTGAAGCCGAGGCAGAAAAAATAGCCGCACGGGCCAATAGAATCCGCCGCAGAGTGAAATACGGTGCGGTTATTACAGCAGCGGCCTCCCTAAGCGCGGCGGTGGCATTTATGGTGCTGCGGCCACGGCTTGCCATGGCTCTGGCAACCCGCAAGGCAGGATAAACCACGAAAGGAAACAAGCATGAAGACCCTCCGGCGTATGCTATTAGTCTTTAACCCAAAAGCCGGCACGCAAAAGTTCGCCCATCAGCTCTTCGAGGTGGTGGACAAGCTTTCGGCAAAAGGCTTTTTGGTAAACCTATACGCAACCCAAGCCCATGGTGAGGTTGGCAAGATTGTCTCAGACTATGCCGGCAACCATGATTACTTTGTATGCGCCGGAGGCGATGGCACTATCCGCGAAGCTATAGAAGCTCTTATGTCACTAGAAAAACGTCCCATCTTTGGGATAATCCCCGGGGGCACAGTCAATGATTTTACAACCTCCCTGGGTATCCCAAAGGACATTATAGCCGCAACAGATATTGTTATAAGCTCAGCCTCAAACGCCCTGGACATTGGGAGGTTTGGGGCTAAACATTTTTCTTATGTAGCCGCCTTTGGTATGTACACAGACGTGTCATACTCCACCCCTCAAAACACAAAAAACTGGCTTGGCAAGCTTGCTTACTTCCTCGAAGGCGTGAAGCGCATGGGCACACTAAACTCTTTTCGTTGTGACCTTACCTTGGATGGCGAAGCAATCACCGGCGATTTTATTCTAGGAATAGTGGCCAATGCCCACTCCATCGCCGGGATTAAATTATCAGAAGAAATGGACGTTCACATAGACGACGGCTTTTTCGAGGTCATACTGATACACAGGCCATCTACTATTTTGGAAAGACAGAAAATAATTGCTTCCCTAATAGCCCAGGAGGCAAAAACCGACTTAGTTGTTATCCGCAAGGCCAAAAAAATCGAATTTACATCCAAAGAGCCCGTAGCATGGACACTAGACGGCGATTTTGGCGGCGAATATACAGAGGTTGTAATTGAGAACCAGCATCATGCCATTGAGGTGATTATGCCGTCTAAGTAGCTTTCCAGCACAAGCATAACCACATCACCCCATGCTTGCTACATCCCAAAATATCACAAATAAAATCAGTAAATATTTGACACCACCAAAATTCCGCATAAAAACCAACTCCTTGATTAATACTACCTTCGTAATGGTGGCGCGAACAAATCGTGCAAACCATAACTAAGCGAAAAAAAGGAGAATAAAACATGAATATCCAACCAAACACAGCGAAGCCTCAAGCTCGCGAAGCACTGAACCAATTCAAGTACGAGGTAGCAAGCGAAATCGGCGTACCACTGAAACAAGGCTACAATGGCGACCTAACCTCTGCCCAAAACGGATACGTTGGCGGCTACATGGTTAAAAAGATGATCGAAGCCCAAGAACGCGCAATGGCAGGCTCAGCAGGTACAAAGTTCTAACAATTGAATAGCTTCAATGCAAAATAGCTTCAATCAAGACAAAAGCCCGGCTGGAATCTAT
>Ga0123355_10010336_pt1 | contig 14290 bp, 14 predicted proteins | sample TergutEmb28metaG_3_FD_89872 | JGI IMG/M metagenome (GOLD analysis project Ga0123355, IMG submission 89872) | Embiratermes neotenicus P1 segment gut microbial communities from Petit-Saut dam, French Guiana - Emb289 P1 | ecosystem: Host-associated > Arthropoda: Insects > Digestive system > Gut ...
GTAATTTTGTGCCGATTGAGGAGGTGCTGACGACGCTTGCCCGGAGGCAAGCTAGGAAGTACCGACGAAAAGCGGTGCAAAATTGACCAAAAGATGGCTGTTGGCGGTAGTGGGAACACGCCCTAATACAGAAATCGAAACGGAGGACATATGCCAACACCTAAAGCAATATTTTTTGACTTAGACGGCACGCTACTTTCTTGGAGCAAAATGCTTGATAGCTCTAAAGAGGCACTTGTGTATGCAAGGGAAAAAGGCGTGAAAATTTTTGTAGCAACTGGCCGCAACAGAGGCGATATTGAAAAAATGCCATGGTTCGAGGAAGTAACCTTTGACGGCTTTGTGGCAATGAATGGTACACATTGCTATGTTGGAGATGAAGTAATTTACAAAAAGACATTAGAAAAAGACGCGGTGCGCCTGGTTGTGGACTTTATTTCCACAACACAGGTACACTGCGTCTTTTGCGAAGCAGACGAAATGTATACAACTGCCGGCGACGAAGACACAAGGGCATGGCAGGCCTCAATGGGCTTGCCAACCCCGCCTGTAAGTGATGCAAGCAGGGCACTTTGTGCCGAAATCTTCCAGATAGTGTCTTACGGAAGCCAGCTAAAAACCTTTGTAGCGCGGCATCCCCAGTTTGCAATCACAGGCTGGAGCGAGGATTGCTATGACATAATTCCAGCCGGTGCCAGTAAATGGGACGGGATACTGCACATGCTACCCCGATTTGGGCTTAAGCCATGGGAAATTGCAACGGTGGGGGATGGGCATAACGATATAGAAATGCTAACAAATGCCGAGTTCTCAGTGGCAATGGGCAATGCCTCCGATGAGGTTAAAGCCTGTGCAAAGCATGTAACGGGCCATGTTGATGCGGGCGGCGCGTTAATGGCGGTTAAATTTTTGCTTGGATGTAGCGAACACCCTCGAAAATGAACAATAGGTCTTATTTTTTTCCGGCCTTATCAACGATATCGGTAATGCGCTCTTCACGCTCGTGCCGTTTAAGGTCTGTATTGTATTGGCTTGCGCTGGCAACTTGCTTTTTGCTAATGGAGATTAGCCCCCCCGCCGCAAGCCCAACCAGCAACACTGCGCCAAAAATCGTAAAACTTGTGCTAAGTGGGCTGGTTTGTGGGTTATTTGTACCTGGCCTTGGTGTTGCGGTTGGGGTGGGTGATGGGGTCGGTGTAGGGGTTGGAGTGGGCGTTGGTGATATTTGAGTCCATGTTGCGGTTAGGGTCATATTCTCTACTATTGTTAGGGGCATTGATACAACATTGCCACCCGAAGCCCAGCCCGCGAAAGTAAACCCGGCGCGGGTTGGTGTTGGCAGGCTGGTAAGTACAGTACCAATTGGGTGCATTGCCAATGCCTCGACACCTTGGGGTAAACTGCCTTGATTGACGCTAAAATGTATGGCTGCGGGTTGTGGTGTTGGCGTTGGGTGTGGGGTAGGAGTTGGTGTACCCGACGGAGTTGGTGATGGTGTTGCGATAGGTGTTGGGGTTGGGGTAATAGTTGGTGTGGCGGTAGGCATTGGAGTAGGGGTAACAGTTGGTGTGGTGGTAGGTGTTGGCGCAGGCGTAACAGTTGGCGTGGTGGTAGGTGTTGGCGCAGGCGTAACAGTTGGTGTGGCGATAGGCGTTGGCACAGGGGTAGGGTGCGGTGTCGGGGTAGCGTCCGGCGGGGTAGTTGGTGTCGGCTCTGGTGTTGCGGTTGGAGTTGCCTCCGGTGTTGCTTCTGGAGTTGTTGTAGGAGTTGCTTCTGGAGTTGCCTCAGGTGTTGTTGTTGGAGTTGCTTCTGGTGTAGCCTCAGGTGTTGTTGTAGGAGTTGCTTCTGGTGTAGCCTCAGGTGTTGTTGTAGGAGTTGTTTCCGGTGTCGCCTCTGGCGTTGTATCCGGTGTTGTTGTGGGAGTCGGCTCTGGTGTTGGCTGTGGGTCATTTGTGTCGTTTGGTTGTAGCAGTGAAATTGTTATATTGCCGTCCGGGATTTCTGTGTTGCCGTGGTCTGTGCGATGGGGGCCCCATATATAGGATGTGTTTTCGGATGTTATAAATACGCCCGGCCTTACAAAGGCAGGCCCAACAAAGCTTCCGGCAACCCGCCCGTCTTCGACCCTAAAGCCCGCGGCTTGGGCGTTGCCCCCTTCGAGTCTAAAGTAAAAGGCATACATATCAACCATTACACCCGGTGCGGAGTGGTCGCCCACAATAAAGACATCAAATGAGAAGCATGTGCGGTTGTCCTGTACTATCCAGGCGTCAAAGGCCGCGGAAAACCCGGCTGCCATTGTCCTAAATGGTATGCGGGTTGATGTTTGGACAGTTGTGCTTGTTGGCGTTTCCATATCCACATGGGTATCGCTGTTTACCGGCACGACAATGCTGTTTTCATATGAAAATATCGTGCCAAACAGCGAAACACCCCCAGCTGCCTGTGCTGAGAAAACCAGCCGGTATATCTGATTGCCCTCATGCACAATGACACGCTCTTGCCGGATGTTTACCACCGGATAAGCCGTGCGTGGGGCTGTGTCACCAAGTAAGGCAATCGCCGAAATCACTGTAAGCACCATCATAAGCGACAGGAACATAGCCAGTGTCTTCTTTGTTTGGGTTTTCATTTTTACACTCCATTCTTTATGGAATCTTGTGGCTATATGTAAAGCAAGGTAATCTTACTGATTACTATTGCGTAAACTAGCATCCTTTTACAGTTGTGTCAATGTTTAATCAGCTACAACCGACATTGCCATCCAGTTTTCCAGTAGCAGGTTTAGGTCTAAGATAAACTTGACACAAAACCGCTTCATACAATCCATCCTTCCGCTGTATCTTAATTGCTTCACTAGCGGGGCAAAACCTCAACCCAGTATATGATATATCCAAGGGTGAAACCTTTATCCAAAATGGAAAACCCCATTTTCGTGGGTTCGATGCTTTTGTCAAAAGGAGAAAAACCCCATTTCATGCGGCTAGTAGGCAACCTTCTTTATATCAAGCTCGTAACCAACAGCATTAAGGTATTTAACTATAGTTCTTAGATTTGGGCTTATATCCGAATTACTCTCGGCTCTGCTTATAGCCCTGTAATCCAAGCCAGACAACATACCCACTTGTTTTTGTGTAAGACCTGCATTTTTTCGCACTATAATCAATTTTTTACGAAACTCATACTCGGCATTAAAATCATCAATATGACTTTTTACCTCGGGGTCTGAAACAATCATAGCTTGCAGTTCTTTATCTTCTTGTGCTGCATTTGATTTTATAAATGGCATCAACTACACCCCTTATTCGATTCTTAGGCCATAATCGGCTGCTCTTTTTATTGCCTTGTCCAGCTCAAATCGTTCTGCTTTGTTCTTCTGCTTTTTACATGCATGTAGAAAATAAATCTTATCTCTGTCATAAAGCACGTACATTATGCGATTACTGTAAAACTTTATCTCCCATAGCTTGCCCTTTAGTTGGCGGGTGTTTAGTGCATCTAAAGCGTCAATTCCATCTAATCTGATAAGTTGTCGTATCCGGTATCCCTCGGCCTTCTCTTTTTGTGGAAGAGATTGCAGGTAATCCATAATTAGGTTCTTTCCGCCTGCTGTTGCGTAGTCGATAATCGTCATACAGTATTCCCCTTATACTAGCATAATACTGCATAAATGTAGAGCGGTCAAAGTTATGTAGTGTATGTACGTTACTTTTATCCGTACAAACTTGCAATTCGCTTCATGCAGCCCGTCCTTCCACTGTATCTAATACCGATTAAAAAAACCAGCCCAGTATATGGCATATCCAAAGGTGAAACCTTTCCCCAAAATGGAAAAACCCAGGTGTAAAACCTAGTAATGTAGGGTTTGCATCTGTCGCATTAAACTTAGTTTGTTCGTTTATGCCTATGCTATTATTCTGCATTATATTGTCTCACCTTGTCACTTATGATATCACATGGCAATCCCCACTCTATAACAATCTCCGCGCAAACTCCACCCGCACGGTCTTCTTTGGGTCAACAACCTGGCAAATCCGCACATCGCAGGCCAAAGATATCAGCATAACGGCATCATGGGCGGTAAAGCCTTCGTTTTTAGTCAAATAATCAACCATGTTGGCAACCGCCATTTCTGTTGCGATATCAAGGTCTTCGTGGGACGCTAGGGTCATAATATACTCATCGTTCATAATCATAGGTAGAGGCAAATCTTTGCCCTTAAGCACATCCACGGTTACGATAACCGCGCCGGGTACCTCAAGCCCACTTACGCCAATTTCCCCATCGGCCATAAGGGCGTGTAAGTCTCCCATTGCCAAAAGTGCGCCGGGTACGTTTACCGGTAAAAGCACTGTCGCGCCTTCTTTAATCTCTTTACAGTCCATATTGCCGCCGTGGAAGTCCGGCGCGCCGCAGGGGATTGTTGCACCGTTTGCCGGGGCGGTACCGATTACGCCAATCATCTTGTTAAGGGGCAGCCATAGATTATCGGAGAACTTTGCCTTGTCGCCTTCAATTGGCATGATTTTTATCGCGCTGCCTTTAAGGATATGGCCAACAGCACCCATGCCGTTACCGCAAACAACCACGCCGGATTGGGCAACTTCGATGCTTTCGATTTTGACATAAAGTACATCTCCGGGCTGTGCGCCGTTGATATACACGGGGCCGGTAGCGGGGTTTACACGAGACCAGTCAAGGCCGTCAAAGCCACCGTCCGCGCTCTTTATCTGCCCATGAAGTGCATCTTCTGTTTCGAAGCGGATTTGTGTGCCTGCATCTGCGTATAAAACCGGCTTGTTGCTTGCACACATTGCATAGACTACCTTGTCTCTAGTGATAGTTTGCATGGTTTACTCCATTCCGCCGCACCAAAAGCGGCTTTATCAGAATCATCCACACCGCTCGAAAGCGGCTTTATCAGAATCATCCACACCGCCTAAAAGCGGCTGTGACCAAATCATCCACACCGCCTAAAAGCGGCTTTTACCAAATCATCCACATCTATCTACTGCCGAAATATTGCCCCATAACTTCCCATAGGCCTTCGTTGTGTCTAAAGTTTCTGTTCCAAACAGAAACCCCGCCAAGTTCGTATCCCACTGCCATTTGCAGCTTTAAGTCCATGCTGCGCTCGCATTCCAGCCAAACCAAGTATATAACCGGCACGCCGTCTTCCTGTGCCGGGAAATAGCCAAAATACTTGCCGGTCTCCGGCAGCCATTCCCACTGGACACCGTTGTACTCGAACCAGTCGCGGGTGTAGGCCGTGCCGTGGTAGCGTCGTTGTCGGGTTTCCACTGTGTTATCGCCGATGACCTCACGCCATATGCGATTGTAAAAGGGCACCCCAAGTACCAATTGCTCCCGCGGGACCTGTTCGAGGGAGTCATTGATTCCCCGTTGTACAAAGGGCAGTGACGCGACAGGGCCGCTTGTTGGTGCACTGTGCCAATGTTCGTCATAGGCCATTATTACAATAAAGTCTAGGGTATAGGCCATTAAGTCCCGCCGATAAAACGCTGTGTAAGGCCGCGGTACAAGTACGTTTTTCGAAAGCACCGCGCCACGCTGGCGCATTCCCGGTGCAAGTTCCCGCAGGAATTGTATAAGATAAGGCCCGTCTGCCGGCCTAATATGCTCGAAGCCGATGTTTATCCCGTCAAGACCTAGGTCGTCTACATATTGCAGTAGGGTATCAATTACCCCTTGCCTTGCTTCCCGGTTTGTTAAAATGGCATTACTGTGATTGTAAAAAACATCGAACACATAGGGCCAAACCTGCACCCCTTCCCCTTGCGCCCAAGCAACATATTCCGGGCAGGCTAGGGAAGTGATGCCCATGGTTTCCTCGTCAAGCCTAAACCACATTGGAGAGATTACATTAAGGCTCTCGTGAAGGGGGTTATCCATCATTACAGAGTTTGCCGCGTGTACATATATGCTGTCCCAAGCCATAACAACAGACTTGCCCGTCGGCCAGTTTGGCGGGTGATGGACATGGTTATTGACAAATTCCCCAAGTAGGGGCTGGATTTCATTTTCCGGGTCAAGAAGAGGGTAGTATGATGATGTCTCGCCAATTGCCTCTGTCAGCACCCAGCCCACTAGGCCGTCCTCGTTGCGTACCCGCGTAAAGTCGCCGCTTTCTTCAAATACGGCTACGGTACTGCCAATGGGCGCGCGTACTGCGATGGGGGAGTTGGCGTTTTCCCTAAACCGGATATTACCGCGCCTTGTAAGCTGTGCGGTGGTACGCGGCAGGCGTATATCTTCAACTACAATTAGATTATATTCCTCATAATGCCGCGCAGTAATTGGATAAAGCCCCTCCGCAAGGCTTGCGGGGAGGAAAATCTCATCCTCAATCATTCTTATAGGATGCTCCATTGTCCGTGGCTGGCCGTTTATATAGAACCGCGGCTGGTGCAAATAAAATGTAAGAACATCGTCGCGGGTTGTCACAAACAGCGCGCTGGCATATTCGTCCCAAAACAAAAACTGGTCGAGATTTGCCTGTAAAAAAGACATGGGCAGATATATAACATCATCGTGGATAAAGGGCTGAGGGGCGTCGCCCGGCAGCAGTCTATCCCCAAAAATAAGACTTTCGGCCTCCGGGTCAATCCTATGATGTTCGTGAAAAGAGATTACCCGGTTATTTGACCCAAAGGGCAGCCCTTGTACATGTGGCCAAAAGGCCTGCCACAGCAAAAGGAATGCCCCACCAATTATTATTACAGAGCCTACAAATATCGTAATAGCCCATTGAAACTGTCTTTTAGTCATGGAATCACCTTCATTTGTATGGGGGTACTGGTCGCGGTTTATCCGATGGGCTGCATACCCCAAATTTCTTCTGCATACTGCCTAATTGTACGGTCGCTTGAAAATTTGCCTGCGCTTGCGGTGTTTAACACCGCCATCCGTGCCCAGCGGGCTTTGTCTTTATATGCTGCGTCAACATTGGCCTGGGCGGCTTTGTAGGCGGCAAAATCTTTTAGTACATAGTATTCGTCCGGACGCTGGCCTCCGTGGCCGTTTAGCATTGCGTCGTATATTTCCCTAAATAGGTCATGGTTTGTGTCTAGGCTGCCGTTGATTAGTGTGGTAAGGATATTGCGGATGTCATAGTCCATATTGTACAAATCCCATGGGGCGTATGTGCCGGAGTTTGTAAGGCCTTGCACCTCTTGGGCGTTCATGCCAAAGATGAAAATATTCTCGTGGCCGACTTCCTCCAGTATTTCGACATTTGCGCCGTCTAGGGTGCCTATGGTTATCGCGCCGTTAAGCATAAATTTCATATTTCCTGTGCCGCTTGCTTCCTTGCCCGCGGTGGAAATCTGCTGGCTTACATCGGCGGCAGGCACCAGTTTTTCGGCCATGCTTACCCTGTAGTTTGGCAAAAACAGTACCTTAAGGCGTCCATCCATTGCCGGGTCGTTGTTGACCAGGCTTGCTACGGAATTGATTAACTTAATTATCAGCTTTGCCCGCCTATAGCTCGCCGCCGCCTTTGCGGCAAAGATAAAGGTACGCGGGGTTACGTCCATGCCTGGGTTCATTTTGATGGTGGTGTATAGGTCAATTACATTGAAGATATTCATGAGTTGACGCTTATACTCGTGAAGGCGTTTTACTTGGATATCGAAAATTGAGGCCGGGTCTACCTTTTCGCCATAGGTGCTTAGAATATAGTTGGAGAGGTTGACTTTATTGGCCTGCTTTACCGCCATAAAGGACTCCTGGAACGCACCGTCATGTGCCATGGGCCTAAGCTGAGATATCTGACCTAAATCTGTCAGCCAGCCGTCGCCTATGGTATTGGTAATTAAGCGAGAAAGGCCTGGGTTGCATTTTGCAAGCCAGCGGCGTTGGGTTATTCCGTTGGTTTTATTGTTAAATTTCTCCGGATAGATTTCGTTAAAATCCTTGAGTTCCACTTCCTTGAGAATATTGGAATGGATTGCCGCAACACCATTTACAGAGTGGCTGCCCACAATTGCCATATGCGCCATGTGTATCTGCCCGTCGGCGCAGATTGCCATATTGCGGATACGCTCTGGGTCATTGCCGTACCATTCTACTAAGTTGGCGCAGAAACGGCGGTTTATCTCTTCGACTATCATGTATATCCTGGGAAGCAGGCGGCTAAATAGTTCTATTGGCCATTTTTCCAGTGCTTCGCTCATAATTGTATGGTTAGTATATGCGCAGCATGCTCGGGTGATTTCCCAGGCGGTATCCCATGGAAGATAGTGTATGTCTACTAGTATCCGCATAAGTTCCGCAATTGCGAGGGATGGATGGGTGTCGTTTAGCTGGAACTGTACATAGTCTGGCAACTTTGTAAACTCGTTGTTGTGTCGGCGCGCAAACTGCTCTACCACCCGCTGAATCGTTGCTGATATAAAGAAGTATTGCTGTCTTAGTCTTAGCTCCTTGCCTGCGATAAATTCGTCGGCAGGATATAGAACAGCCGAAAGGGTGCGGGCTAGGTTTTGCTCTTCTTGGGCGCGCTCGTATTGGCCTTCGTTAAAGCTTTGAAGGTCGAAGCGGTTAACGGGCTCTGCATCCCATAAACGTAGGGTGTTTACCATGTTTGTGTTATAGCCAACAACCGGGTAATCATAAGGGATTGCCAGCACGCTTTGATAACCTTCAAGTACAAAGCGGTACTTGCCCTCGTCGTCTTTAACTGTTGCTACACGCCCGCCAAACTTGATTTCTTTGGCATATTCCTCCCGCCTTACGCCCCATGGGTCGCCGTAGTGCAGCCAGTTATCCGGCTTTTCTACTTGGTGGCCGTCTTCGATGTGTTGCTCGAAAATCCCGTAGTGATAGCGGATACCGCAGCCATAGGCCGGGTAGCCAAGGGTCGAAAGGGAGTCTAAAAAACAAGCCGCAAGACGCCCAAGGCCGCCATTGCCGAGGCCAGGGTCACACTCGGCCTCTTCGGCCATGTTTAAATCCACGCCAAGTTCTGCTAGGGCCTCTGTCACGGTTTCCGTAAGGGAGAGATTAAGGATTGCATTGCCCATAAAACGCCCCATTAGGAATTCCATGGACAAATAGTAGACGGTTTTAACATCACTTGCCTCGAAATAATCGTGGGTTGCAAGCCAGTTGCCGGAGACATGCTCTTTGATTGTAAGTGCTAGGGCGTTGTAAACCTGCTGGGGTGTTGCTGTTTGGATAGTCTTGCGATAGGCCGTGCGCAACATATCTGTTACGCCGTTTTTTATGGATTCCTTTGTTAGTGGTGGAATAGATGAATGAATGGGAGATGCTGACATTTGCTTGGCTCCTTTTGTCGGAAAATATTATTGTTAGTATAACATAGTTAGGTTTTTATAGTACAGAGATTCACATGTAAATCTTCATTTTCTTTGTGGAAAATATTATGGTTTGTATTACGTGGAAATAACAAGCATTTGGTGAACATACATCCGGTGCGCAATTGGCCCTATGAGCATATGTTCGGCGTGGTAGTATTAGCATACATAAACTGTGCTTAAGCGCAACTATAAAAAATCAACGAGGAGTGATTTGTTCAAATAAGCACACCAATGTATGTGCAATTTTTGATGGAATGGGCGGAGAAACTAATGGCATTCTTGCCTCTAAAATTGCAGCAAAGGTACTGTGTGTTTGTATCAATTAAAAAATGTAGCAAATGTTAATGAAAGTTTGTAGCGAATATTAATGAAGTCAAGAGAAGGGTGGAGATTTTATGCTTGCAAAAAATACTACCCGACCTTGACTGAATGGCGTATAACGTCGCGGAGGATTGGTCAATAACAGATTTGTCATGCCTGGTATATATATCCATAAGTCTCTGCTGACATGCAATAAATCCCGAAAATTGGGGTTTTTCCATTTTTGATAAAGGCGATCATGCGGCCTTTTGGTAGCGACAAATAGTTGGCAAATCGTCCGATTCGTTGATTTAATTGAAAAAACTTTACCTCTCCAGTACAATGCAAAGAGGCACAATGAAAAAGATATCTCAAAAGAGGAGGGCTATATGCTAAAACACCATCAAGACTCATTAAAAGTAATGGAAGACCATTTTAAGGCCGACCAGGATGTAATTGCCCTAATACTTGGCGGCTCTGTAGCAAAGGGCGAAGCAAGGCCGGATTCAGATCTTGACGGCATGGTTATCCTCACAGACCAAGCTTACCAAAAGCGCAAGCAAGCAGGCAATGTAGCCGAGGTAATCACAGGCAAATGTACCTATGAACATGGCTACTTCGATATCAAATATTTCACAAAAGGTTACCTTGTGGCCGCCGCCGAAAGAGGCAGCGAGCCAACACGTAACTCTTTTCTAAAATCCCGTGTAATTTTCACAAGTGACCCGGAAATCGAGGAGATAATCAAGGGTATTCCCGTATACCCGAAGGAAAAAAAACAAGAGCGTATACGACTGTTTTACAGCATATTAAGCTATGCCAATGGCTATTTTTATAACAGCGCAAGCCGCAACAATGACCAGTATATGCTGGATAAATGCCGCTTCGAAATCGTGTATGCGGGCCTTCGTATGTTATACGCCTACAATGAAGTGCTTTTTCCATGCCATCTGCGATTGATAGAATACGCAAGCCGCCTAAAGCACAAGCCCGATGGCATAGTAGAAATGGCAAAGGCCGTAAGCGAGAAACGAGACGATGAGTCCAAATCTGCCTTCGTTGAGGCTATCCGCAACTTTACCGACTGGGGCGTAGACCCAAGCCTAAATGTGGCGGTTTATGCCGAAAAAATGGAGCAGACCTGGCAGTATTCTGATGATAACGCTTTTGAACTTTAAGAAGCTATGTTCATATGATTCAGCACCGCCTCAATTGGCGTACAACTGTCGCGCAAATTCGGTATTGCCTCCTATGAACACAACTTCTAAGAAAGGGGCACTCATATGAAAATAATCTTAGCAAGCGACAATGTAGGCTACGCTATGAAAAAAGAACTTATCCCATTTTTGACCGACCTAGGCCACCAGATTGAAGACATTGGCCACCACAACGAAGAGAGAACCAATTACCCAATCTATGGCCGCCTTGCAGCAGACAAATTAGCCCAAGGGGAAGCCGACCGGGCAATACTAGTCTGTGGCACCGGTTTTGGCATAGCCTTAGCCGCAAACTCCGTACAGGGCGTGCGCTGTGTCAACCCAACAGAGCCGTATACCGCGCTGCTTTCAAGGCAGCACAACAATGCCAACGCCCTAGCAATCGGCGCAAGGGTCATTGGCATAGAACTTGCCAAGATGATAGTAAAAACCTGGCTTGAGGCCGTGTTTGAGTCAGGGGGCCGGCATGAAGAGCGGGTTAATATGCTGATAGAAATGAGCAAAATGCCACTGCCCGGCGAGTATATCGCGCCAGATGCACAATGAACCGCTTTGATGCGATACCTGTAGCGATACCCATAGCGATACCCATAAAATATACAGATTAACGAGGAGATGAGTGCCGTGGAAAACCCCATTGGGAATAAACCCATCGTGAATGAAGCTGTAATTAAGGAAATCGCAATCCACCCAAGCGTCCTATGTGCCGACCATAATATATTGGCCAATGAGATAAGACTTGTTTCCGAAGCAGGCGCGGACTATCTGCACATAGACGTAATGGACGGAAGCTATGTACCAAACTTTGGCTGCGGCACAGAGGTAATAAAGGTTGCTAAAGCCCGCAGCGAGTTGCCTTTGGATGTTCACTTGATGATAAAAGACCCGGGCAGGCATATTCGCTTCTTTTGCGACCTTGGGGCTAGGATTATCACCATCCATCCAGATGCGGCCGCAGATGCCGAGGGTGTGCTTGCGGCAATAAAGGGGTATGGCCTTACCCCAGGAATTGCACTTAACCCCGACACCACTATAGAGGATGTAAAGAAGCTATTGCCCTTTGTTGACCATGTGCTGGCAATGACGGTAGTGCCTGGCTTTGGAGGCCAGGCCTTTATGGAGTCTACGGTTGAAAAAATTACCGAACTTGGAAAGCTGGCCAATGAGTACGGGTTTACCCTTTGTGTAGACGGCGGTATTTCCAGGAGCAATATAAAAAAGTTGGCACTCTGTGGAGTAACCAACTTTGTTGTGGGTTCTGCTTTATTTGGGCAGGAGGATTATACATGTGCAATTAAGGCGTTGCGTGAGGCGGTTTAATAATCTGTTGGAAAGCGCCTGTTTGCAAACTCTATAATTGCAAACTCTATAATTGCAAACCCTATAACCACAAACTCTATAACCACGAGGCATCTTCCTCCGGTGGTTCGCCTTCATGTATATTTGTAGCGGCCAGCTTTTGGCTTTCTCGGTATTCGATAAAGCTGTCCACAATGTCTTTAAGCACGGCAACAATAGGGATCGCAACAAGCATCCCAAGCACACCCGCATAGGCACCGCCAACGGTTACGCTGATTATTATCAAAAGCGGGCTTAAGGAGAACGACCCGCCCATAAGTTTTGGCTGTATGACATTGCCGTCAAGTTGCTGCAAAGCAAACATAAATACTGCCGCAAACGCCGCCGTTCCAAGGCCTTGGGTAAATATCATTACAATGACCGCAATCAGCGTGCCAAAAATAGAGCCAAAGTAGGGGATATAATTAAAAATACCCAGCATAAGCCCAAGCACAAAGGCATGTGGCGACCTAAAAAACAGCAGTAAGATTGTCATTGCGCTGCCCAAAATCAAGCCGTCAATGGTTTGCACATAGATGTACTGTTTAAAATTATAATTCAGCTTGCCACAATATTTTAAAATTGTGGCTTTATTTTTTTCGGAGAAAATTGCCTCAATCAGGCGTAAAGAAAAGGCATGAAGCCGTTCCATTTCGATAAGAAAGTAAATTGCCGAAACAATAGAAAGAAAAGTCCTAAAAACTCCACCGGCAGCGGCACCAATACCGGCAAAAATAGATGCAAAGGCGTCACCAGCAGCAAAGTCCTCGATATAGCCTTCTATCATTTCTATGATATCGTTCATGATGCCATTCAAGTCGGGAATAAAGCCCGGCAAATCCAGATTATTGAGCCATGCAATAAAATTAGTAAGCTGCTGCTGATAGGTATCAAACTCGTCAATAAACTGAGTAACACTGCGGATAACCGCCGGAATAACAATATTTAGCACCAAGGCAATCAGTGTAAGGACAATAATAACTAGAATAAGCACCGAAAATGGCCGGCTGCGTTTAATAACAACCCGATTGCCGGTACGTTTTAAAAGCCGCTGAATGGCACTGCAAGGCATATTTAGAATATAGGCCAAGATAAGCCCATAAAAAAACGGGATAATAATGCCCCAAATCCGAGAAAACACACCCCAAAAGACATTAATCTCGGCCACAACATGGAAGGCAATAATCACGAAAACGGCCAAGACGAAGTATGGCACCATGGATTTTACCATTCGGGAACGGAAGAACTTCATAGAATCATCCTTTTGCTTAGTTTGGTTTATTTTCCGCTTTGCTTGGCATATGCTGGTTATGGCTTCGCTTATGGTATGCCGCGCGAGGGCTATTTTATCACTAACCTTGCCGCATGGAAAGAATACGCATTTATACGGTAAGCGGGGGGCGGGGGGCGGGGGGCTGGTCGGTGGTGTTGCTACGTGCTCACCTTCGGTGGCGGCGGCTAGCACGCACTTTCCTCCCACCTTCGGTGGCGACGGTTGGTGTTGCGAAAACCACGCACGCACTTATGTTGCACTACGGGTGCTTAGCTTGCACCGGCAAGATTGCCGGACGCCCGTAGGGCGGCTTTTGCGTAGCAAAAGTGCTGAAGACGCTCACTTAAGCAACCCCTCCGCCCAGCCCCCCTCTTCGCTTGCCCGCATGAAGGAGTTAGTTTGTTTCAGTGCGTGCATGGTTTGTGATGTCGCCTCGGCTTTGAGCCTTCGTGTTGTGGTGTCATTTTGGTAAAACCTATCGGTTTGTGCAATGCTGGTATCGGTATCGGTATCGGTATCGGTATCGGCTTAGGCTTGTTCACGGTTATGGGCGTAGTTAGTGGTAATTTTTGATAAAAGCAATCTCAGCCTACGAGTGTCATTTTTGCCAAAAGCGATTGCACCCTATGGGTGTCATTTCTGACAAACCTTTCATCTGCCTTGATGTCACTTCCATCATAAGCATTTAAATCGTGTGCCTGTGAGTGATGCTACATAGCGTTGTAGGCTTTACATGTGTGCGATGTGCGACGTTCCTGGTGTTATGACTTCGTCTGCGTGTGATGCCAGCTAGTGCGGACAGTCACTTAGCATACGGACGA
>Ga0123355_10010337_pt1 | contig 14290 bp, 17 predicted proteins | sample TergutEmb28metaG_3_FD_89872 | JGI IMG/M metagenome (GOLD analysis project Ga0123355, IMG submission 89872) | Embiratermes neotenicus P1 segment gut microbial communities from Petit-Saut dam, French Guiana - Emb289 P1 | ecosystem: Host-associated > Arthropoda: Insects > Digestive system > Gut ...
GATGATGAGTGCATAGAGCTGTGCGATAAATATGGGATTTCTATGATGTTTACAGGTGTGCGGCACTTTAGGCATTAGTCTAAATATATATTTTGATTTGGGGATTTGTTTGATGAATGAACAGGATATAAATATTATAGATTTTGAACTTGACGATGAAGCGCTGTTTTGCGATATGGCTTATTTATTTCATAATTCCGATGACGTAGCCTATGGCAAAGCTGACATGAAGGTTTTACAGAGCACTTTTCATGAGTGTATTAACAACAGCCCATACATTCGCGGCATGTTTATATGTCAAAATGGTGTAGTGTGCGGGTATGCCCTGCTGACGTTCTCGTACTCAAATGAGTACGGCGGCAAAATCATGATTATTGATGAAATATACATCAAAGAAGGATTCCGAGGAGAGGGTCTTGCCAGTTATTTCATTAGGGAGACGCTTGCCGAATATCAGCATAAAGTCGTGTATGTTGAGGTGGAGGTAAGAAAGGATAATGCGGCGGCGATAAGCTTGTATAAGAAGTTTGGGCTTGGAGTGAATGATTATTTGCTGATGTATAAGTTTTTTGATAGGGATTGATGTGATGATGGAGGCCGAATATGAGCGAAAGCGTAATGCAGAATGAAGAGAGAATATTGCTTTTGCAATCGTATTTTAGCCGCAGCGGGCTGCTTCTTTGCAATGAAAGTAAAGACCTGCCGGGTAAATTTTCTATCGGCGGGGATTGGAATAGCATTATTACCTTAATGGAGCGCGGGGAAGTGTTTTACAGCAAGCTTTATAAAAACAGAGCCTCTTACTTATCGCGGGAGCTTTACCATCAAGTAAAATCATTTAAACAGCGCGTAGAAAAACTTTCGGAAAAAAGTAAGCAGGTTTTCGAGTTTATCGAAGCAGTTGATTTGGCGAGCACGCAGGATGTTAAGAACAATTTGATGATATCATCAAAAGATTTTTCGGCTTGTATGAATGAGTTACATAGAGAATTATTTGTTACTGTCATAAAGCGTGAAAGGACATTGAATGATAGAAACTGGTGCTCTTATTATTGGGGGACGTATCATCGCTGGGAGCAATTGAAGCCGCTGCCGGAAGTAAAGTTAGATGCGAAAAGAATTGACGTGTTGTTATCAACGATTATGACAGAGAAGCAAACTCAAAGTTTGTTAAAATAGGGGAGTTAAAAATGCTTAAAGTGACGCCTAATTTTCATTTCAGAGGCCAGGCCAAGCAAGCCATTGAGCTATATAAGCAAGCTTTTGGAGCAGAGGTAAGAGTTTTATTGTGCAATTCAGATGCTGATCCAAGGGATTGTGCGGAAGAAGGCGGGAGCAAAAATGATTTAGTATATCATGCGGAAATCTATATTGGCGAGCAGCGATTGACCATGACAGATGCGCCTGATGACCCGCCGCCGAATACACACCCTTTGTCCTTATTAATTACATTTGAAACAGCGGAAGCTGTGAAAAGGGCGTATGGTATAATGGCAGATGGCGCTACTATCATATATCCGATGCAGAGTACAACGTATAGTTCGTGCTTTGTTTCGCTTGTTGATAAGTTTGGTATGCGCTGGGAGCTAATGACTGAGCAGACGGAGAGCTGAATGATTATGCCTCCGTCAAAGGGATTAAAATAATATTGCTTACAATCCCTAAATTTGCAGGCAAGCGGAGATAATTCATGAAGGGAGCTTAAATTATGAAATCCGATAAAAAGCTACCCCTGTTTATTATTACAGGCGCAAGTGGAGTGGGTAAATCAACAGTTGCTGGAGCATTGTTTGAGAAAGAAGATAGGTATATTGTCCTTGAGAGTGATTTGCTTTGGCATGATATTTACAACACTCCCGAAGATGACTATAGGAATTATAGAAAATTGTGGCTCAGAATGTGTAGTAATATTTCTCAAATCGGTATGCCTGTTGTGTTGTGCGGCTGTGTAACACCCAAGCAGTTTGAAGCTCTCGATGAAAGGCAAAGCTTTACAGAAATACATTACTTAGCTATTGTTAGTGATAAGGAAACTCTTATTTCTCGCATGAAAGATGGGAGAAAAATACAGGATGAAAGCTGGATAAAGAGTTCGGTGGATTTTAATCAATGGTTAATAGAGAATGCAGCTTCAACAGCGCCCAATATCACTCTCTTGAATACTGCAAAAATGACACCGAACGAAGCGGCAAGCATAGCAGATAAATGGATACTCGAACGAATGGCATAAGCTTTTCTGTGATGTTAATAAATAAACTTCATTATGTTTTGAAATATGGTGAAATATGCAAACACAAGCAAATAAACTTTACACGAAATCTAAAATATATTTATGTATTATTATTGCGCTTTTTCTCATTATGTGCTTCCCAAAGTTGGTGTATGCTACCGTAGATTCTGTGTGGTCGGGTGAATTTGTACTGCGTGTTGATGGGACGGATTACAAACTATGGGGTTACTCTACTGATATGGCAATACATTATTTTTGTTTGTTCGATATGGCGTACATTTTGAATGGTACCCCAGCGCAGTTCAGTGTCCGCAAACCTCCGGGCGAGCAGTGGAATTTTTGGATTATTCGTGGCGCGCCGTTTGAGGTGGTTGGGCAAGAGTTTGTGGATATCCCGCTGTTTAGGGAGATTCCTGAACGCTTTGCCACTCGTGCCGATGGAGGCGGACTGTTCGGCTGGGAAGGGGATGGTCGTGGATTCTTACAATGTCCCGAGCAGACCTTTGTACTGGGCATAGACGGCGAAACCACGCCCGCAACAAACATTGCCATACGTACAATTGCTGACATAGACAATGTATATTTCATGCTGTCTGAGTTGGCAGACATTTTGGGTTTCGAGCATGTGATAACAACAAACCGTTGGCACCCGGGGGATTCGCACGACGATTTCATACCGGACGTGGATAGGGCAATAGATACTTCAAATACTGTGTTTCCAGTGTTGCGTGAGCAATCGCCTGAACTTGTGCGCTTTCTCATCGAACTTTCTGGGCATTGGGTTGAATCTGCCTTTTTTGACAGTGAGTATATAGACGAAAATGTAGTTTGGCCTGTGGAGATTGCATTTGATTATAAAGGGATGTATAGGCCACTTTTGAACACACTTTCGCCTATAAAACCTATTTGGACAGTAGAAGCGTGGGAAGGGATGCAACAGACTTTGTCGCCGATTCATTACAATCAATTGCCCGAACTTGTCATTGAGCTTACCCCCATCTGCCAAGACGAGTTTCCCGAATACCGTGTTGTTTTTCAATTGCAAACCGAACGTATCGACAACATAACGCTTTATATCGGAGATACAGCACATCAGTTAAGGCGTCATGATGACATATGGATAGATGCATCTCGCTATACGATACAGGCACTGCAAGGCGGCGGCGTTCTACTTAGATATATCCCCCGTCGCTGGTTTTTTTCAAACCCCGAAGAAGCAGATATACGAGTGTATCGCATAACAGATGGACAACGTGAGTTGATTCACAGGCAAACAGGGGTGATAGAAAATGACCGAATCATGTTTGAGTTTATTGACCAAAACCCGGTACCCGGAGTAATCCACTACTATGAAATTGCACGTATGAATCAAGGCCGGATGGAGCTTGCAACAGACCCTATCCGCGTTGATGTATATGGGCTTTTAAGTTCTCTCGCAGAAGAAGCAGCAAATGCCGATGTTCCGCTGAATAATTCCGATATCACCGAGCCAAACGATTATCCCGAACAAGGTAATTATACAAATGAGGATACTCATGATGATGAACCCAATATCGCCCCCAACCATTCCGGAGTAATCATGCGGATTGTTATTGCAACAACTGTGATTGGTGCGGTTTTTACATTCATTATAAAAAAATATCGCAGTTAACGAGTTGTTTCTATACTTAAACTTAATAGGCATTGGTGGCGTTATTTACATCTTTCATAGTTTGTGTTGTATGGCTTTAAGGGCATTGTCCCACAACGAATGTAGTACGTGCAAAAATTAATTAGGAACGTTGCTCGTTTGAGGGAGGACAAAATGCGTACAGCGATTATATCGGATATACATGGTAATTACCCTGCATTAATGAAGGTGTTGGAAGACGCGCGTACGGAACATGTAGATAATTATATTTTCTTGGGTGATTATTGCACTTATGATTTTCCGTGGCCCAACGAGGTTGCGCAAAAATTAATGAAAATAGAAAACTCATATTCCATTAGGGGTAACAAAGAAAGGATTTTGAAAGAATTGCGGGAAGCCCCCGATGAAATAATAAACCACCGAAATGCAAGTCTTTACTTTTCTCCCAAAGAATTAACGCAAGATGCATATGAATATTTATACGGCTTGGAAGATGAAATGTATATCCGGCTAGGCACCAACACTTTAGTATACGCCAAACATTATTTGCCTATAAGTGCAGACCTAGCAAACGATGGCAGGCATCTACCTAATAAATTTAGCAATCCCTACTTCTATCGCGAAGCTATGATGGAAAAGCCGTTTACCCATGAGGAAAACCTGATAGAATACCACAATTACATCAATTCAGATATTTGTTTGTCTTATATTCAAAGTGTTGACGCAAATATAATTATGTATGCCCACAATCACTTGCAAATGTACGCATATTGTGGAGACAAATTAATCATTAATCCTGGTTCGGTTGGGCAGCCCACTGATTGCAATAATAAAGCCGCATATACAATTTTAGAAGTGACAAGTAGCGGATTTAATGTAATCGAAAAAAGGGTTGCTTACGACATAGAAGCTGTAATCGCTTACACAAGAGCATCCAAGTTATATAAAAAAGCAAGAATCATAACCGAATTAAATATCCACGATTTGCGGGCCGGTAGTCTGAATGATCACATTTTAACGGATATCATAAGAGAAGTTTCTGCCAAGAAAAACGAAGAATACGTTGGACTTTGGCGCTGCAGCGATTCCACATGGGTTGAAGCAGGGGAGCTTTTTATTGCGAAATATGGGGGGTAACTATCACAATGAGTGGTATAAGCATAAAGTAACGTTACTTCCACCCTTAACAGCGCACTTTGTATGGCTTTAAGGGTATTCATTTTACGCCATCACTTTATAGCGAAGAGTTTGGACTATATCTGAACCACATTCCCGCTTATTTTCAAGATTTCAAATTGACACTTCACTTGAATGAAATAAATATAAGAAAAGTAAAAAAGCATAATTCATAAGTAAGAGAGGTTACTATGTTAGATATCGCTTTGCTGGGCTGCGGCGGCATGATGCCGATGCCCGGACGTTTTTTGACTTCACTGTATATGCGCTACAATGGGCGTTTTGCACTTATTGACTGCGGTGAAGGCACACAAGTCAGCCTCAGGATATTGGGGTGGGGCTTTAAAAATATCGACGTGATTATGTTTACTCATTTTCATGCTGATCATATAGCCGGGTTGCCGGGGTTGTTGCTGACCATAGGCAATTCGGGCCGCGAAGAGCCTGTGACATTGATAGGGCCAAGAGGGTTGGGGGCTGTTGTAGCCGGGCTTACGGTCATTTCACGAGATATTCCGTTTGAGCTTAGGATATTGGAGATGGATGGGGCGTCGGAATTTGAGGTCTCGGGTTTTGTGATAAATTCTTTGCCCCTTGAGCATCGGACAAAATGCTATGCTTATACGCTTAACATTAAGCGTTTGGGTAAGTTTGACCTTGAAAGTGCGCTCGCGCTGAATATTCCCAAGCAGCTATGGTCGATTCTTCAGCGCGGTGAAAATGTTATCCATGAAGGAGAAATATATACGCCTGATATGGTGATGGGGGAGACGCGTAAGGGCATAAAAGTTGCTTATTGTACTGACACAAGGCCGGTGCGAGGGCTGCCTGACTTTGTAAGGGATTCGGACTTGTTTGTGTGCGAAGGAATTTATGGGGACAACGATAAAATTGACAAAGCCAAAGAATATAAGCATATGCTGTTTTCTGAGGCGGCTGAGATTGCGAAAAATGGTAAGGTCAAAGAGTTGTGGCTGACCCATTATAGCCCCTCTATGACAGCACCTCAGGAGTTTTTGCATAATGCAACAAGCATATTCCCGAACACTCTGCTTGGTTTTGACAGGAAAAATACGACGATAGGATTTGAGGAAGAGTAATCATGCAAAAATATTCGCATATAATATGGGACTGGAATGGGACGTTGTTTAATGATGTTGCGTGGTGCATACAAGTCATTAATACAATGCTTAAAAAACGGGGAATAAAAACGCTTGAAAATATTGCTGAATACCACAATGTTTTTGGTTTTCCAATCGTGGAGTATTATAAAAATGTAGGGTTGGATATGGAAAGCGAACGCTTTGAGGACTTAGCGGTGGAATGGCTTGAGTACTATCACTCGAACAACAGCGGTGGATGCGGGCTATATCCCGGTGCGGCTGCTGTTTTGGAGGCTGTTTCAAAAAGTGGCATTTCACAAGTTATCTTATCTGCCTCGGAGCAGAATAATTTAATGAGTCAAGTACGCGAGTTTGATATCACAAAATATTTTGATGAAATACTTGGAATTTCTGATATTTACGCCAAGAGCAAAGTTGCTGTGGGGCTGGATTATATAGCGCGAAGCAGTGTGAATAATGCCATTTTGGTTGGAGATACGAAGCATGATTATGAAGTTACGAAAGCACTTGGAATAGATTGTGTGCTGATTCCAAATGGACATCAGAGCAAAAATATGTTATTATTGCAGGGAGTGCCTGTTTTGGATGACATTACATGTGTTATTGAATATATAGTCAAACAACCCTAAAACAGTAACAAAAGCTTGTTTGTTTTTCGTAGCTCATTGTCGTCAGAACCCCGCTCGTGCGCCTTTAAGCACTGCGGGAACCTGACTCCGCAATCTACGAAAAAACACTGCGCTTTTCTGTTATTCTTTTAGGATAATTTGACTATATAAGGCGATAGTAGAAAGAGGGGGTGCGGCTATTGAGCAAACTAAAGACGATGAGTGATTATGAAATTATAAAAGCTTGCCTTGATGGGTGCGATGATTGCTTTTCAGAACTTGTATCCAGATATAAAAACCTGGTTTATTCGATTATATTGCGCATGGTAATTGATAAAGAGGAAGCGAATGACTTGGCGCAGGAAGTTTTTATCAAGGTTTACAGAAATTTGGATAAGTACTATCCCGAGTTCAAGTTCAGCACATGGATTATGCGTATAACCACGAACCATGTAATTGATGCAAGGCGCAAGAAAAAGCAGCAAACTGTGCCGATTGAAGAGATGGAGTATGCCCTTTGGGGTAGCCCGTCCCCGGAGACAAGATACATAGAAGAAGAAAGTGCAGCTGCTCTTCGCAAAATTATTGAGGACTTGCCTGAAATGTATAGAGTGCCTATTATTTTATATCACCAACAGGGGCTTAGCTATCAGGAGATAGCAGCTGTTATTGAAGAGCCTTTGTCAAAGGTGAAAAACAGAATTTTCCGTGGGCGCAAATTGCTTAGGGATGGCCTTTTGAGCATGAGAGAAGGTGAAGTTTATGGACTGTAGTAAAGCCTATGAGTATTTTATGAAACATATAGATAATTGCTTGAGTGACATGCAGTCTGAGTGGCTTGATCAGCACCTTATAAAGTGCGAAAAATGCAGGGAAGATTTCATGGCGTATGAAGCCGTTATGAGCGCTGTTTCGTCAGACGAGGAAGTTGAGTGTCCCTTTGATCTGGAGATTAAGATTATGGAGCAAATAAAAGCCACGCCTTCGCATGAGAATGCGCAAGAAGTGGCTCGCCAAGGCGTGAGCCGGGTGCCGATGAGGCTTTCCGTAGCATTTGCTGTGGTTATGCTGTTGCTCCCGGTTGTGTTCATGTATCTGGATGCGATTATGGAGTCACTTGTTTACTTGCGTGAAGAAGCGTATGACATCTATGCGGAGTTATTGGCGCCTTCATTATATTATGTGCAAATCTTTATGAGCAGTGTTGTGGCAGGAGCAGAGATGGCTTTCGCTGCGGTTGATATGCTTTTTGACAGATTAAGATATGTTATATTATTAGCGACAGCTGGCTTGGTATTTGCACAGCTTACTTTATGGAAAAGAGACGGAGTGCTTAGATAGTAAAGCACGAAGGTAGCTCAAGGTGATAGATTTTGGATAAAGACATTTTGATTCTTGGAATAGAAACTTCATGTGACGAAACAGCGGCCTCGGTGGTTAGAAACGGGCGAGAAGTCTTGTCTAATGTCATTTCGTCGCAGATTGATGTGCATCAAAAATATGGCGGTGTGGTTCCTGAAATTGCGTCAAGGAATCATATATATGATATATCAGGGGTTGTGGACGAGAGCCTTGCTCAGGCGAATATGAGTTTGAGTGATATTGACGCTGTGGCAGTGACCTATGGGCCGGGGCTTGTGGGTGCGCTTCTTGTGGGGCTGTCATATGCTAAGAGCCTGAGTTTTGCTATAGGTAAACCGCTTATTGGTGTTAACCATATTGAAGGGCATATATTTGCCAATTTTATAGAACATCTGAGTCTCGAACCGCCGCTTATATCGCTGGTGGTCTCTGGGGGGCATACTCATCTTGTGTATATGAATGATTACAGCGGCTTTGAAATATTGGGACATACTAAAGATGATGTCGCGGGTGAAGCCTATGATAAAGTAGCAAGGACGCTTGGTCTGGGCTATCCAGGCGGCCCAAAGTTAGAAATTTTAGCCAGGGAAGGGGATCCATATGCTCTGGATTTTCCGCGCGCGATGATAACTGAGAATAATTTTGACTTTTCATTTTCAGGGCTCAAGTCGGCTGTGATTAATTATATGAATAAAATGAACATGATGAAACAAGACATAAATAAAGCGAACGTTGCCGCGTCTTTTCAGCAGGCGGTCTGCGATGTTCTTGTGGCGAAGGCTATTGCCGCGTGTAAAGCAAATAATGTTGACAAACTGGCATTTTGCGGTGGAGTTGCGTGCAATTCATTTTTGAGGGATAATCTTGAGGCCGCGGCACAAAAAAACAATATCAACTTTTTTGTGCCCTCGAGGGTTCTATGTACAGACAATGCGGCCATGATAGCCGCAAGAGGATATTATAGCTTATTGGATAAGCGAATCCATGGCCTTTCATTGAACGCAACGCCGGCGCTTAAGATAGGCGAGGGGATGAACTGATTTTTATGAAAGGTAAGCTTGATGAAAGGCGGCGATTGAGTGTTAAGGTCATTAAAATGGGTATGCATAGGCCTGTTTTTAATTACTGCCGGTATTCTTATATTTCATTTGCTCGACTTTATGAGCGTTGAGGTTCCTGAAACCGCTATTAGGCAAGAAAGAGAGGCATATATTGTTAGTGTGCCTGAGGTGGAAACTGAAGAGCAAGAGCCTGATTTTGAGCCGGAGCAGGACGAATCTGCTACAACCTTCGAGTTGCTTCCCGGAATTCTACAACTGAGAGAGCAGTACAGCAATCCTGACATTGTAGGTTTTCTCACCATTCCAAATACTAATATTTCATATCCGGTTGCGCAGACCGGTAATAATGTGTTTTATCTTTATCATGATTTGAACTGGAATGTAAGTGGTGCAGGGTCTATCTTCTTGGATTATGAGAATAATCTGTATACATTGACAGACGATAATTTTATTATTTATGGGCATAACATGCGTAATGGCAGCAAGTTCCATAACTTGCGTTATTTTCACCGCGAAGACTTTTTTAGAGCACACACATATATATTGCTTGATACGCCTTATCAAGAAACAGTATGGGATATCTTCTCGTTCTTTCACACTACTATAGATTTTTGTTATCTCACTACGAATTTTCACTCCAGAGATGCATTTTATGAATTTCTTCTGAAGTTACAGCGCCGGTCTATATACACAACAGATATCGTCTTGTCGCAGGAAGATCAAATACTTATTCTTTCTACTTGCGGCGTCACCGGGGGAGATAATCGTTATGTAGTAGTTGCCAGGCTGCGCAGTGATTTATTTTAGGACCTGTTTGATACTCAAAGAAAAAGTTAAGGAGTGGATAAAATGATCTATCGGGATTTTGGCAGCACCGGTATAAAAGTGCCCCCTTTGGGCTTTGGATGTATGCGCTTGCCTATGATGCATACAGAAGGAGAGCCTAAAGTAGATGATAGTTTGGCGGCGCCTCTTTTGCAAAAAGCAGTGGAAATGGGCGTCAATTTCTTTGACACTCACTGGTTTTACTGCAATTATGACAGTCAGCGCGCTGTTGGCGCAGCACTTAGTTCGGTTAGAGATAAGATATATCTTTCGTCTAAGCTGCATTTGATGCTGGTCAAAAAAACAGAGGACTTTGATGAATACCTCAAGCGCTCGCTAGAACTTTTAGGGACGTCATATCTGGACTTTTATCATTTCCCTGCGTTATCCTATAAAACTTGGACAGATAAAGTGTTGGCATTAAAGCTTATAGACCGAGCAGAAAACGCTAAAGCCAAAGGGCTTATACGTCATATTTCCTTCTCTTTTCATAGTGATGCGGATAAAATGAGTGAGCTCATAGACACAGGAGTGTTTTCAACTGTGCTGGGTCAATACAGCTTGGTGGATAGGCGTAGTGAGGAAGTCTTTGCGTATGCAAAGGATAAGGGAATGGGCACTATGGTTATGGGGCCACTAATGGGCGGAATATTAACTGATGGTGGACAGGGCTTCCTGGATCGTATGCAGTCAAAGATTCCAACTGCTGCAGAGATGGGCCTTAGGTTCGCGTGGAGCTTGCCTACAGTTGACATGGTGCTGTCCGGAATATCTGATATGAAACAATTAGAAGAAAATGTAGAATATGCCGAAAGAGCCGGTGATATACCCGAACAGGAGCGCCAAGCTTTACTCGAGCGAAGCCATGAGCTTAGAGAGCTTAATGACTTATATTGCACGAGCTGTCATTATTGCAGTGGCTGCCCTGAGAACATTAGAATAGGACGTATTTTTCAATTATACATACAGCATAAGGTTTGGGGGCTTAGTGATACTGTGAAAAAACAGCTGGCGAACCCGGGGCCGTTCGGACCGGGAGGAAGTCCGGATAACTGCACTGCTTGTGGTGTTTGTGTGGTTAAATGCCCACAGAAAATTGACATACCAGGGGAACTAAAACGGGTTTGGCCTATTTTGAGTAATCTGTAGGAGATTTTTATTTGACTGTAAAGTATTATAAAGTTTGAGAGAAAAAGAATGGAATGCGTGCTTCCATCCTTTTTCTTTTTTTGCTTGACTTATATATTGTCAGAGTTTTCCCAAGAATCGTCAACCGCTTTTTCGTATATTTCACGCGGGAGGATTGGCTGTGTGAGTAACATTTGTGCTTCTTCGGAAATACCGCCAGCAGCAAACTCACTGCCCGCTCGGCGAACGATATCCAGATAAGCTTGTGTTAGCTCATCTGTTTCAGGAACCCCAAACATTCCACCTTGTCCGCAAAAGATGCTGAATTCTCTGTGATTAACGGTGCCACCGCGTTCAAATAATTTGATGATACTGTCATAGTTTCCTTCAGCGGTCCAAAAACCACAGGTGGAGATATAAAACCGGCGCTGCTTTGAGAGATCATAGCGTGACGGGTGGCCGCCAGCCTCCGCATCTTTGTCCATTTGTGGCATGGCAAGTGGCAGCATACGATCCATAAAACATTTCAACTGACCCGGGAAAAAGCAGCCATACAATGGAAATGATGTTATTACCACGTTAGCTTCAATCAATTTAGGTAAAATATCTATCATATCGTCACCTATCACGCACTTGCCGGGGGTTTTCTCCCAACAAGAAAAGCAGCCGGTGCAGCCTTTAACATTTATTTTCGATATATCAATGATTTCTGCATTACTCCAACCGGCACCTTCTAGGAATGCGTGCGTAAGGTGCATAGTTGCGCTTTGTTCACTTTTTGGTGATCCGTTAATAACTAAAACTTTCATATAAAATTCCTCCTGATTAGATAGCGTTGACATGAGTTATATTATATGTCTTTTCGGTTGATTTTTAGCCACTTTTCGTCGAGGACTTCAACACTTTTCACTTCGTGAAAAGCCGCACAACTAACTCATGCCAACACTATCTAGATGATTTAAAATGGTAGACTGACAAGCCCAAGTGCCAAAGCAACGCCGCCCAAAACAGCCAAGTGCAATGGGTAAGCAACATAAAATGCCCATTTCATAGGTTTGCCGCGTTCGCCATTATATCTCAATAGTATAAATGCGGCGGCAATGCAGCCGATAATAAACGTGGTGGATGCGCGTACAAAGTTAATATGCGTCCAATGGTAAGGTACTCCCATTTGAATGTTAGCGTCAGGATAGGCCTCAATTGCTCTTAGGCCCATAAACACTGCAACAGAAAGTACGAGCCAGAACAATCCCGCGACAATCGCAGGGACAACTCTCCTTTTCTTCTCATCTTTGATAGTGTAGGTGAGTAGTACAACAATAGGTCCGATGATAAACCAGTCAGTCACAAAAATGAATGTAATTAGCACCAAAGCAACGAACGTTACCCAAAAGAGTAGGCGGCTCTTCATCTTATCGTACAGCAGCAGTGCCACAAGGCTTAGTACTATAACAAATAAGATGTTGGGAGAAAATGCCCTAACCACTAAATAGTGGAACGGCATAGAAATCACCGCAAAAGTAAGAAGTCGCAGCATATACTTTTTTATGTTTGAAGTATGCCGATATCCATCAATTGTCAAATGCGCTATGATTGGGAATGTAAGCCCTCCGGCTGCATACAGAGGGAAAAGAAGCCAGGGCGGCAAAATCTCGAACCATGCATGGGCCATATGGTTAAGAGCCATGCCGATTATGGCAATCCATTTTAATGTGTAAGCGTCAAAAGTTTTCAATTTGTGTCCTCCTCTAATAGAGCGATGGCTTTGTCCGCCCATTCAATACTTGCCTTACTCATAATTTCGCCGCATAATGCTGTTAGTTTCCAAAACTTTGCATTTTCGGGACTCTCTCCATTTTTAACTTCAAAATTGCTTGGCTCGTCTATAATATCCTGTAGTTGCTTCGTATTGTTAATATGGAGCTCTCTGAACTCACGAAACAACCCAATTGTGCGTTCTGTGCTAAGTTTTCCGCCAAAGAATACACGCATCAAAAAGGGGCTCTTCATGCGCGGCACATCTTTCATGGGGTCAAGTGATGATAGCCACTCAATAAAAGCAACATTGCCGGCATTGGTAATTGAATAAACCCGCTTGTTTGGCTTTTCATCTTGTATAACACGCTCGCTTATGAGCAAACCATCTTGCTCCATTGCATCAAGTTCACGATATATCTGGCTGGATTTTGCCTGCCAAAAATGCCCCAGAGACTCATTGAACATTTTGTTAAGCTCATAACCTGTCATGGATTCATAACTCAAAAGGCCAAGCAGACCATGTTTTAAAGACATCATGATACCTCCTTTGTTTAATATTCAACAAGTGGATTATATAACAATGGCAATGAGATGTCAAGTATAATTTTCTTACTCTTGTTTAAACGGCGCTGACTTTAAGCTCTTCACAGCAATAAAAACAAGGCGTAGCCATGATGGCTGCGCCCTGTCAATTTTGCTTTAAGCGGGTTAAGTATAATTTTATTTATGAAATTCGGGTGTTGCTCATTTTCAAGTGATTGAGCACTTGAGTTACTTATGTTAGATTGCGTTGTGCGTGAAGCAAGCGATTGCTCTTGTTGGGATAACAGCAATGCTTCCAAATGGGTTGCCGCCAAAGAAGCCGTTGTTAAACGCGCCCATGCCAGAGTTACCGAATCCGAATGCGCCGTAGCCCATAGGTGATCCTGGGCCTACACAGCTGGAGCCGATAGCGCAAGCAGGAGCCATACCTACATCGCAAAGAAGTCTTACGCAGTTAATATCAGCGCTAACTAAAACGCCTGTAAAGCCGCTGCCGGACATACCGCCGCTAGTAGTATAAATAGTCACAGTTTGACCAACATGACGCAACATTGAATCCAAGCAGAATGGGAAACTATCAAAACCGTCCATCATTGTTTTATTCCTCCTTATTTTGTTGATACCAAAAGCTAAAACAAGGTATCTGATGTATCTTATGTAGGGAGGAAAGCTTGTGTTACAAATTGCTCATTTTTTTTGTACAGGTCTATATTGCGCTATATACACCCCAAACAAAGATATGTACCAATTGATTCCCGGCAGCGTATGCGGCTAATTTTGCCTCACTAAATTGCAATATGCGTAAAGCAAGCGATTGCTCTTGTTGGGATAACAGCAATGCTTCC
>Ga0123355_10010338_pt1 | contig 14290 bp, 8 predicted proteins | sample TergutEmb28metaG_3_FD_89872 | JGI IMG/M metagenome (GOLD analysis project Ga0123355, IMG submission 89872) | Embiratermes neotenicus P1 segment gut microbial communities from Petit-Saut dam, French Guiana - Emb289 P1 | ecosystem: Host-associated > Arthropoda: Insects > Digestive system > Gut ...
GCATCAGGCTTTCGCCCATTGTGCAATATTCCCCACTGCTGCCTCCCGTAGGAGTTTGGACCGTGTCTCAGTTCCAATGTGGCCGATTACCCTCTCAGGTCGGCTACTGATCGTTGCCTTGGTAAGCCGTTACCTTACCAACTAGCTAATCAGACGCAGGCCCATCCCATACCGATAAATCTTTGGCTACTCAAATATGCATATGTGTAGCATTATGAGGTTTTAATCCCGGTTTCCCGAGGCTATCCCTCTGTATGGGGCAGGTTGCCTACGCGTTACTCACCCGTCCGCCGCTCTCTATATCTTCCCTAGACCGAAGTTTCGTTCCAATATATACCGCTCGACTTGCATGTGTTAGGCACGCCGCCAGCGTTCATCCTGAGCCAGGATCAAACTCTTAGTTAATGGTATTTAAGACCAAAGGTCATTAAATCAAGTTTGTTATCCATGCTGGATAAAACGCTTTTGCGTTTGTTATATAATTCTGTATGAATTATTGTTTTTTTAAAGAAATTGTACGTTTGACCCGATACATTTACATGCATCAAATCTTACCAAACCTTAAATGGTTTGTTGTTGTACTTTAATCTTTCGGGCGGGTTTCCCCGTCCCTATGACTAAATTTCTACACTATGAAGTTTTCAAGGTTCAAACGGACTTTTAATCCGTTTTTTTTCGTTCTCCTCAGAGAGGGGAACATTAAACAGTTTACTACACTGTTTTATCGCTGTCAACTACTTTTTTCGGTTTTGGCTACTTTTTTTCAGAAACTTCACTTCCGTTTTTTTACTGGTTTAAAGTGCCTTTTTTTCGCTTCCAGTTTCGGCTGTTTTGCCGTGACAGCTTTTTCATATTAGCAGACTTACTTAACCATGTCAACTACTTTTTTTGTCTTTGCAAAAATTCTTTTTTGCCCTTGAAAAAACCTATGCAATAGGGCTTATATTTACCTTGCCGCATAGGTATGGGAAAATATCAAAGTTATTTAATCCGCGTCGATACAGACCGTGCTATAACAAAAATACCCGCAAGCATAGCTGCAATTGACATTCCCGTCATAAGCCCAGAGATAAAGTTTTGAAACCCTACTCCACCAATTACGTTCGAAAAACCCATTAACGCAAGTCCCATTACGACAAGCATAATCCCAATAGTTATATGGTTTTGCATTTCCAAACGCTGTACTCGCTCCATCATATAAAGCATGTGTCTGTCATCATATACTCGGATATTTTCTTTATCGTTTTCTTCCCCATCTAACAATTCCGACATGGAAATACTAAGGGTTTGGCATAAAGGCTCAATTATCGAATAATCTGGCATACATTTTCCTGTTTCCCATTTAGAAACAGACTTGTTTGATACATTCAACGCCTCTCCCAACTGCTCTTGTGTTAAATTTAATTCTCGCCTTTTTTTTGCGATAAACTTACCAATAATGACTTGATTCACATTACCCCTCCTTGTCGCTTCTGTGAGCGATTTGTTCTGCCAAAATGATAGCGTGTTTCATCTCCTTGCGACACCCACCACTGGTAGAATACAGGTGGAATCAGGCTAACTAGTTGATTCACCAATATATAAATTCACTACTCATTACTTCAAAACAAAGTTCCCATAGCTAACAAAATTACTCAACGTTAATTAGTATAACGAGAAGCAAAATGCTTAATGCTTATAATACAAACATCTCTATTTTAGGACAGATACCGAAATTATCAATATCTTCTAACGAGAATAACTCTTCAAAATAGAAAACCCTGTGCGGATAGTTGTCGGTGAATAACTTCATTGCAGAAAATGCCGCAATTTGTCCTGTAAGCAACGAGTTGTTATTTCCAATTGCACTTATACGACAAGAAACTTCCTTGCCGTTTTTCGCACCAACAGCATCGACTTGTATACTGTAAATATCTGTTCCAATTTTAGTTTTGCGAATAATCGGTAGGATTGCCGAAAAGATTTTTTCTATAAACCTATAAGTGATTTTGAATTTCAGCAAACCAAAGATACCTATACGCTTTAATATGCTGACATAGGCAGTTATCGCCTTTGAATCATAACAGAAATAAGATGAAACATTTTCAATTCGCAAAGTCTGCGGAACGATAAACTGATCGGCAAGGTTAAAGCGGTAAGCTGTCCTTTTTCCTAACGGTTCAATAAAGTCCGTCTTATGTTTTCCTATAAACGGTTTAATGCTCACCTTGCTACCATTTATGTTAAGAAAAAAGTTTTCATTAATATTGTCTAAAAGCCATTTAACTCCGTCTTTTCCGTGTTCTTCTCCTAAACCGAGCAACAAGGATATATTTACATTTTGTAAAACATCAACACTCTGGCTTAACTCTTTAACAAGCAAATTAGAAAGTCCCGGTGCCAATCCTACTCCGAGAACACAAGTAGAGGAGATGTTTTCGTTTCCGTGACTAAAAGTCTTCAAGTTTTGAGCAATATCGTTCGAGGGAGATATATCTATATAATGAACACCGTTTTTTATGCAATGCTCCGCAAAATCATTGTTTTTAGGCGACAAGCACATAACGACAACTTTTATATTTTTAAGAGCCTCCGCTCTTCTGTCAAAATCGTATATATCAAGTTTTAAAATTTCAAATGAGCCGCCGTGTTCTTGCAAGAATGAGTTTGCCTTTTCTAAACTTCTTCCCGCAACAACTACTTTGTTCGAGAATGTTTTGATCAGCTCAGATGTAACATATCTCCCCACTTGCCCATAGCCACCGACAATTAGTATTTTTTCGCTCACTAACATACCTCACATTATATAAATTTTATTCTCAATATGTTATCATATCGCACACGCGACCTAATGTTTATTAAGCGTATTTTAATTACGCGCACCACCAAAAAGTATTCTAAACTGAGAGATTGATGCAATTTCATTCAGATTACTTGAAATCATGGCTCTGACAACATTATCAAAGGATAATCCACTGTCATCAGTCAACACAACGAAATAGCTATCGACTTGAGAGTTTGGCACTCTGCCATCTAATTCAAGAATATAATCAAACTTGTGGTCAGTTAAATCATCAGAAAGTGAATGGAAAACCCTAAAACTTCCATCAACATAGAACAAGTCAAGAAAATATACAGTATCATCAAAGTTGTGCATTATTCTTATGCTTGAATTTATATTGTTACTAGAATTTTCTATAAAATTCTGCCAAGCCTTATTTCCTCCTAGTTCGCCCGCACCACTTCTAACATAGAATCCATTTTCAATTGCTTGCTCAATAGTGTAATTAAGTGTAACCGTGGTAAATCCTGTATAGTTACCCTCGCCATCAAAGTTGAATGGTAAAACAATATACTCATTACTTAGTGGTTCTTCCTGCCCAAGACACCCCGCAAGCAACATGAGCAAGCAAGAAAGGAGCAATACCGATATTTTCCTCATAATTAAACCCTCCACAAATATAAACTCACTACTCATTACTTAAAAACAAAGTTACCGTAGTAACAAAATTACTCCACCATAAATATTGTAGCATGTGACCTCAAACAGTTCCACACAATTCTACCAATATATTCGTATGTTTTCATTTGCTGTCTGTGCTTCTTTAATTCTTTTCGCTGACAGTTCTACTTCGTCGCTAAGCACAATGCTCTTATCTCCAAATGCGTTCTTTATGATAGGGTATCTTTTTCCTTTTCTATCTATCAAATATTCTTGATCCATGACATGTTCGGTAATCATCAGTGGTATCTTGCCAAAATTCCCCACTTCAATTTCCAGTGATTTTGAAGCAAGCACACTTACACCCTCAGAGATTAACACCGCACGAAAGGCTTCATTGGTGACATTTAGTCCGTAATCGCCATACACCACTACACCTTTTTCTGCAAACGCTTTAACCCAACTGATGTTTCCTATGGATATTCCGCAGTCCTTGCATCTATTAACTATTTCATCAAAGTTATCTCTTATGTAATTGTCCTCTGCACCTTTGCTTACGTTTGAAATATATGGAATTAGATTTGTTTTGTAGTCGCCATATACATCCTTGTTTGTATTATTATTTTCGCTAATTATATTATCAGTCGCATCGCCATTAATATAATCATATGAATTACTGTCCATGTTATCATCTGTATCATTATTCATACTGCTAATATTCATATTCATAAAATCACATAATGGAACAAATATTTTTATTTCATCGCAATTCACACCGAATTTTTCGAGCAGTGCAATTTTTTGTTTTATAATTTCGGGTTTTGCGAATTTTCCCTCGTGGAAAAAGAGCGAAACCGTCGGACGTAAATCAGAGTTCGCGTTCTGTGTATTAGTATCTGCGATTGCCGTATCAAGATTCCGTCTCATTTCTTCTTTCAACATCCGCTTCGCATCTTCCGCCAGCACCCGTTTCGCACTATTTATTTTCAACACTTCAAGCTCGCTCAATGCTTTACGCCTAAGGTCATTTATCTCCGCAAGCGACAGTGACACTTCTCCGACAACCTCTACCGTTATATAAGAAACTTCAAATGGAGTTTCGCCTGTTTTGCAAAGCTGTCTTGTTATAATTTCGTCTGTAATCGCCTTGCCTTCGGAATTTGCTAATGCATGCTCACCGTAAACGCATACTTTCTCGCCACAATCACACCAGACTTCAAGCATAGGTTTTTCACCACTTGCCGCCTTAAATTTCATGCTAACATTTGTTTTTCGCTCACGTCTCTTTTTGCCAAAAAACACAGCAGCTTCTTTCATTAATTCTTTATCGGTTATCTTATATACTTTATCGCCACTTTCTAGCTTACCTTTGATGTCACCTATACGCACTATCCCTTTTCCGAGCTTCTCGCAATATGTAACAATGTTTCCCGTAAGTTCTTTTGACCTGATTTCGACACCGTCACCTAGATTTATCGACATTTCTGGCAAAACATCAATATCCACCAAGTCATTTTTTCCATACTTAGAATGAACTTTCCCTATGTAAATGCCCTGATGCTTTGGCATATCAGTTGCCATCAGCCTTTTCTCTGGATTTCCGTCATAGTACCCAGATGTAAATCCACCTCTATTAAATACTTGTGCAAGTGCATGTTTGTCTTCTTTTGAAACTTCGTAAGATTTTTTCTCCATTGCAATGTCTAAATACTTTCTATAAATAGATGTAACAATCGCAACGTACTCTGGAGATTTCATCCTGCCTTCGATTTTGAGTGACGTAACATTTGTATCAAGAATTTTCCCAAGAAACTCTATTGCATTTAAATCTTTCGGGCTTAAATCATATGTGAGTTTTTTTGCATCAACTTCTTTTGCTCCTAAACCCTTCGAGAATTCTCTAATATTACTCTCATACGGAAGCCTACACGGCTGAGCACACGCCCCTTTGTTGCCACTTCGACCGCCGATATGTCTGCTCATCTGGCATTGTCCAGAATAGCAAAAGCATAACGCTCCATGCACGAATACTTCAGTTTCAATCCCCGCATCATCCGAAACCGCTCTTATCTCATCTAAGTTCATTTCCCTTGCGAGCACGACCCTCTTAAATCCTATTCTCTTTGCCGACATTGCCCCAAAAGTATTATAAACCGTTCCCTGCGTAGAAAGATGTAAATCTATCTCAAGCAAAGAACGGTTTATTAACATAGCCAATCCAAAATCTTGGACAATCAGTGCATCAGCACCTTCTTCATATAAAAAACTTGCGTACTCTAAAGCATCCGAAAGTTCCTCGTCAGTAAGCAAAGTATTCATGGCAACGTATACTTTAACGTCCCTAGTGTGAGCCAAGTCTATAGCATGCTTCATCTCATCGCGGTCAAAATTATAAGCGTTCGCCCTTGCACTAAAAAGCTTTCCGCCCACGTACACAGCATCTGCACCTGCATTGATTGCCGCTATCATCTCTGTTTTTCCACCTGCTGGAGCAAGTAGTTCACACTTTCTCAATTTGCTTACTTCCTCTTATGACCTATAACGTTTTACTCTTTATCAATACTCAAAATAGTGTTAAGTAGCACATTTGCACCTTTCCAGCACTGCTCAATCGGCGTGTACTCTGTAGGTCTGTGGCTGTAGCCCTTCTCACTTGGAACAAAGATCATAGTCGTTGGAATCACTTCCGACACAAACTGTGCATCATGCCCCGCCCCACTATTTATATACATGTTGGAGTAACCAAATTCATCAGTTACTTTCTTCACAGTTGCAACAAGCCCCTTGTCAAAATAAGCTGTATCTCTGCCCCATGCACGCTCTGTTTCGACCCTGCACTTCGCAATTTCTTTTGGTAGCGACTCGATTATCTTGACAACCTGTTTGATTATTTCTGGATTTTCATGCCTAGCATCTATCGAAAAATCCACAAAATTAGGAATTACTGTATGAACGCAAGGTTTGCAAACAATCTCACCTGTCGTATAAACAAGCGTAGGGTCAAGCTTGTCAAGTTCCTCATGTAATTTCATTATCAGCTGTGCTGCCGCATAAAGAGCATCCTGCCTAAAACTCATCGGCGTAGTTCCTGCATGGTTCGATTCACCGTAAGTCCTAATCCTATAATTGCACATTCCGATAACGCATGTCACGACCCCAATATCCTTCTTCTCAGCTTCAAGTACCGGTCCTTGCTCTATATGCATCTCTACCATCGCCTTGTAATCTTTCGCACTTAGTCTGTTCTTTTCATCGCCTTTGTACTTAAATTTATCGAGAGCTTCACCAAAAGTCACGCCATCCGCGCTTATCGATTGTAGCATTTTTTCTTTTTCAAATTTACCACACACCACACCAGATGACATCATCGCAGGTGGGTATAGCGACCCTTCTTCGTTTGTCCAAATCATCGCAGTGATAGGATGTCTATGCGGAATTTTTTCTGTTGCAATTGTTTCGAGAACTTCCATCGCCGCCATAACTCCAAGAATCCCATCGTAATTCCCGCCACTTCGCACAGAATCCGAATGCGAACCAGACACAATCCTCTTTAGCCCTGACTCTGAACCAGAAAGCGTGGCATACATATTTGCCATGTCATCGAAAGTTATCTCCGCACCAATCGCAGTCATACGCTTTGTGAATTCATCTCGAGCCATAAGCTCTGGCTCGGAAAGTGAAAACCTCGTAATTCCACCATTATCCTCTGCACCGAACTTGGAAAAAGTCTTGATTTTATCATCTAGCCTTTCTTTGTTTGTTGTAATCATTAGTTTACGCCTCCTTATATTTTAGTTAATATAATTTTCAGTTTAGTGTAATTTTAAGTTACTTCATATATGCAAACTTCGCAGACTGCGTGCTGATAAGTCGCCATTGACGTTCCATGTACGCTTTTAATTCTGCAACACCGCTTTTGTAATTTACATAAATTTGATGCAAGTCAAAATTAGATGCCTTTGAAATTGCATCTGCCGCAGCATACCCACAAGCAAGTGCTGACGATATCCCTTCGCCCATAGGGTTTAGGAATCCTGCCGCCTCTCCTGCAAATATTATTCTACCTTTAGTGCCATAGCTTATTGGACAACCCGGTGAAATTTGAGGCATCGTCCACTTTTCTGAGCTTTCCTGCCTATCAATACGCGCGTTATAATGTTGCTTCATATGTTTGATAAATTTAGCATAATAGTGATCTATCTTCCCTAAATGTGCACTTGCAACGCCGAAAATCAAATAGTCGTCCTTTACATTGAACCATGCGTTATATCCTGCAAGTTCGGGCTGCAAAAAGCTATAGAAATAATGCGGGTCAAGGTCAATCTCACCTCTGTTAAACGTTTGGTATGTAAATATATGCCCGTGAACGCCACTTGCTAACTTGTGCTTTATCGTGCCCATATTGCCATCGCATGAAATTACGAACTTCGCCTTTTCTGTGTATTCAGTTTCTCCGCTAAGCTTAACTTTTATATCTTCCTCACGTTCTTCGCAAGATATCGCGGCTGTGCCATCTCTAAACTCAACGCCTGCCTCTACAGCTTTACTTGCAAGCCAAAAGTCAAGTGCACTTCGTCTAACACTAAGGCCTTGTTGCTCATATTTGGATTCTTTTCCGTTGTCACTTATGAAAACCATGCCTTTGTTTTCACTTGGAATAGACATAACACTTTCTGGAATATCCTCACCAAAGTAGGTATTGATCAGGTCTACTGATTTTTTAATCAAAATCCCAGAGCATGATTTGTTTCTTGGCATCGTCAATCTCTCGACCATTAGCACTTTAAATCCGTCATTTGCAAGCTTAATTGCGGCACTACAACCTGCCGGACCTGCACCAATAACTATTACATCATACATGTTCATACCTCCTTTGTAATTGCAAGTATGTCTGCAAGGTAGTAAAATGCGAAAACCCAGTTATACGCTACGGGTTTTCGCATTTAAAATTCTCATATCAAAACATCGATTAAATCGAAATTATTGCAAATATAACTCCTGCTACTCCTACTAATGCTAGTGCAAACACTGGTTTGCTAGGCATATGTCCATCGTTTGACATAGCTTTACCAAACAAGAAGAATACAAACGGATGAACTAGGAATGGCATAGCGAAGATGAATGGAAGAAGTTCTGCTACTTCTGCACCGAACATTCCGCCCTGAGTTGCTGCAAACAGTCCAAAGTGTGACAGCGAAGATGTCGCCGCTACTGCAACGTGGTCAAGACGCATTCCAAACACGCTAAGTAGCACGAAACTACCAAACATAGCGAAAAGCTGCCAACCGAAAGCGAATTTCATAAGTCCTTTGATTTCTTTACTGTCCTTATGCTCTTGATTTTCAGCTGTTTCTACAGACCTAAGCGTCTTAAGAGACCAAATTGTAAGCACTGTACCTACTGCAAGTACTATGAATGCTGGAACAGCCATAAGCTGACCTCTCTCAGCACTAATTGCCAATATTGAAAATACGAAAATATGTGCAAGGAAAGGCATGTTAACAGTTATCGGAGTTCTCGCTTGTGCTAGATTTCCAAGGTCACCTGCTGTACACGCGCCTGTTAGTCCTGCGTGAGATAGTCCACCAGCAAGTGCTGGAGCTAAGTTACGAACGTGGTCAGTCTTTGCAAATATCATCATAAGTGCGATACCGCCAAACATCCATACAAGCTGTCCAAAGAATCCAAACGCCAGAACCGAAGTCATTCCGTCAACATCAAAAGCATTTGCCATTCTCGAACCACCAATCAGGAAGTTTCCTGCAAGTACTATCGGAAGTCCTGCAAACAGAAGCGATCTTATAGTAGGTCCAAATGACCACTTGTAGAACACTGCTCCTAAAGTACATGTTATTATCATTGCGAAGAAAATCTGTGGCAATGCAATAGCATATTCTCTTGCCCATTCAGAAATATAGTATGTAACTATAAGAATAGCACATATAGCTAATGTTTCGACAAGTCCTTTTCTTATGTATAATTTTTTACTTTGTATAATTGCTTTGTAATCAAGTATTATAATAGAGCCAACTATGCCGATATATGCAAGCAGTGGGAAAAATTGCGATAATGTTCCAGCACCACCAAGACCTACAACTGATCTGTACAATGTTTCTACGCCTAAAAGTAAAAAGAATGCGTGGAAAATGTAAGCAAACTGTGTTTTGTTTGTACCTACAGAGGCCTCTTCTTTTGAAATGGTGACTAAATCTTCATGCTCTACATTAGTCTTCCCAAATACTTTCCGCAGCTCCTGTCCTCCGACAAAGAAGGTTGCGATTAGTGCGATAATCGTGGTTCTACTGAGAAGGTCTACAATCTCAAACTGAGGCAGTCCTGCACCAGAAACTCCACTAGCAACTAAAAGATGACCCATCGCCAATCCGAAAACAACTACAATCAGTATAGGTGAATATCTCGTACCTGTAACGACTGTCCTTGCAATAAGTATTAGCGGAATCAAAAGGAAAAATGTTAGCCAAAATTGGCTGAAAATCTGCAACTTGGCAATTTCCATTAGTATAGTATCTTCCATATTTTACCCTTTCTCAAATTATAATATTTTATCGAAAAATCTAACTCATTATATATTTATTGCTCAAAAAATACAAGCACTTTGTTACAATTTAATCAAACTTATTCAATCACTCTTTAAAGCTTGTAAAGAGAAAAACCCCTTGTGCAAGGGATTCTCTCTTTGTAAAGTGTTAAATGATTATTTAGAAAGGAAAGTTAAAACTTCCTATTCTTGCAATTCAAGCTCTTTTCTTCTGTTTATAAACAATACTGCCATTCCTATTAGCGATAAGCCTAACATCGCCCAACTTAAAGCGTTGCTTCCCAAACCTGTTTGTGGAATCTGAACTACCCCAAGAGGTACTGGAATCTCTTCAAAAGTCCATTCTCCTGTCTCTTCATTCCACGTCCATTCGCCAAGAGGTGTTCCTTCATCGCCAACTACAATATTTCTATTCTCATCGTTACCGCCACCTGCGTTGCCGCCACCTATGTTGCCGCCGCCTGTGCCACCGCCATTGCCGTTGCCGCCACCGTTACCATTAGTTGGCGGTAAAACTTCCGGACGTTCAGGAGAACCTCCCTCAGTTGTAATACCGTTATACCTCACTATAAATCTGTTTATAAGCGTATTGTTAGGTGCATTTCCACCCACTACAAACGTAAGAACAATTTCATTCCCTTGTCCAAAACTAGCGGGTACATCACCGAAGAAAAATCCTATTTCTGTGTAATGCAAATTCCCTGACTGTGGTAAATTAAAGTTAAATGGACTGCTTGCATCTACGTTTGCTGCATATGTACGCCATTCATCGCTTCCTGCGATTCTGTACCTGATGTCATAAGTAATACCTACGCCATTTGCAAATGCCGGAAGTCTGCCTGATCTAAAGTTTAGACCTACTCCAGGTATATCTATGATTGTAAAATCGCTTACATAGCTGTCTGCTGGACTTTGGAAGCCTCTAAGCGTCCAGTTTATAGTTTCACCAACTCTTACAGCTGTTCTATCCGGATTCTTTATAAGTTGTGGGGTTTCAATCGTGCCACCGCTAACTGGTCTCCATTGTGCTTCAAAAGTCATGTTTTCTGTAACTACGATGCTTCCAACATTTGCTGATGAAACGTTTCCACCTGTTCCTGTCGGAATAGTTTGTAACCATCCTAGGAATACATACCCTTCTCGGCTTGGAGTTGCTACTAACCCACCGTCCGTGTAAACTGTTGCACCATCTGCTACCACTCTGTTATCAGGCATGCCTGTTACACCTGATGGTGCTCCAGATAGGAAAGTCACTGTTAGTAAAGCTCTACCCGAATAGTTAATATCAAAGTTATTAAGTGCATGAGTACCGAAAATACTTAACGTCTGCCAATCAACATTTTCAGGATTACCGCCTAGACCACCGCCACTGTTTGCGGCAAGAACATTACCAGAAACGCCACGATTAGCTATGCCGTGATCATGTGGAGCGTTAGCTGTATTCCCTGTAAAAATTACAGTATTAGCTATGTTTAGATTTTCGTACAGAGATGTCCAAATACCCCCACCATACTCAACTGCTGAATTGTTAGTGATTGTACCTGCACTTGCAGTCATTGTTGCATGTTCATAAACCCATACACCACCACCGTAAGTTGCAGCGTTGTTATCAATTTCACCACCATGCATAATGAAGCTACCTTCAAGCACAGCGATACCACCACCATACCAATATGCATCGTTATCGTAAATCAGACCATCATGCATTGTAAAGTCACTAAGCCAAACACGCACGCCTCCGCCATCATATTCGGTTGCTGTGTTGTCACTAATTTCACCGTCATTCATAACGAAAGTACTCTCATATAGAGACACGCCTCCGCCTATTCGTGCATCGTTTCCAGAAATCAAACCATTATGCATCGTAAAAGTGCTTAGCCAAGTACGCACGCCTCCACCATCATGAAATGCTGTGTTATTGCGAATTTCACCGTTATGCATGATAAATTCGCCATGTGCTACAACCACTCCGCCGCCCAGCGCTCCAGAATAATTGTCGTAAATCAAGCCATCATGCATGATAAAGTCACTCGCCCACACATGTACACCACCACCATAAGATGAGGTTGCAGGTGGCACTACATCTGCAGTAGCATTGTGACTGATAGTTCCGCCTTCCATAATAAAAGTACTGTCATTAAAAGCACCTACGCCACCACCGCTTAACCTTGCATTGTTGCCTGAAATCAGTCCGCCATGCATTGTAAATATTACGCTTCCATGATAGCCCTCAAGAAGCACGCCGCCGCCACTAGTAGTGAACGCTTCATTATTGATAATTTCACCGTTATACATAGTGAATTCAGAATCTCTCATAACGGCCACACCACCGCCAAAGTGCTGAGCATCATTGCCAGAGATCAAGCCATTATGCATAGTAAATTCACTATCTCCATAAATATAGACACCGCCACCAGTATGAACAGCTACATTGCCGCTTATTGTACCATTATGCATAGTTACTGTAGAGCTGAGTGCACTTACACCGCCACCAAATGTATTGGCAGTATTTCCTGTTATTGTGCCATTCCACATGATGAAGTTACTGTTATTCCAAAGAAATACTCCACCGCCCTCAAACGTATGCGACTCGTTTCCGCTTATTGTTCCGCCATGCATTGTAAATGTAGAACTATTCCACGCTTCTACTCCACCACCGTGAGCAGCCGCACCAGTGCTAGCAAACGCATCATTATTGGTAATAGTTCCATTGTGCATTGTAAAGGTGCTTCCACTATTGAGCCATACACCTCCGCCACCGTTTGCAGATCCATTGTAAGAGATTGTTCCGTTATGCATAACAAAGCTACTGCCAACGCCTGTAATTCCAACACCTCCGCCACTGCCATTTACTGCTGTGTTTCCACTAATCGTTCCGGAATCCATTACAAAGGTTCCCGTGTTGTTAACAGAAACACCTCCACCTGCAATGTTAGGAGCATGGGAAAAGTTTCCGCTAATTGCTCCACTTATCATATGAAGATTTCCACCCCAGACAGCCACGCCACCACCGACACCGTTATTTGTCAAAGCTGAATTTCCACTAATTGTTCCGCCATTCATTGTAAGAGTAGCACCAGCAGGAAGAGATACACCACCACCATTAGTTGTTGCACTATTACCGCTAATCTCTCCACCGTTCATCGTGAAGGTTCCATTTACGTCAACACGAACGCCACCACCAGCACCGGCAGTTGCATGGTTATTTGAAATTATTCCATCGTACATAGTAAAATTCGCAGCAGGTCTTATAAGTACGCCTCCACCAACGCCGGCAATTGAGTTGCCACTAATCGCACCACCATGTAATTCAAACGTACCTCCATCATTCACTAAAACACCACGACCTGCTCCTGTTATCGTGCCGCTTTCCATAAAGACAGAGCCACCGTTGTTTACAGTTACCGTGCCAGTGACGGTGTGGTTATTCACTAAAAACAAAGTACCGTTGACAGCAATGTTTCCTGTTATATTACCCGCAATATATCTATATGTGCCTGCTGCCACAGTACCGCTGGCAGTCATCGCTGTTGCATATGCAGGTACTACTATCGAGCTCATCGGTGCTACAGCAATCTGAGCATATTCATATTTTTCATCGTATTCATATTTTTCTTCAAGGCCATATTGATAGTCATCTTCTTTGTTATAGCCTAGATTGTAATCTTCTTCATTAGTTCCTAGTCCGCCATTTTCCGCCTTGTCGCCATTATATTTTTGTTCATTATCTTTTGGCTCACTTCCGGCGTCTTCACCTTCTGTATTTGCATCCTCAGTGCCTGCATCTACATCTCCTGTATTTGCATCTTCGGTGCCTGCGTCCGCATCTCCTATATCTGTGCTATCGCCACCAACATCAAAGCCACTATCGTAGCTTCCACCTTCACTGATAGATACATCAGCACCTGTTCCATATTCGCCTGCACTTTCACCTTCCGTTGCAAGTGCAACAAGGTTTAAACTGCTCAGCAGAATAGTAAAAGCAAATAAAATTGATAATAGTTTTCTTGCTCTTTTACTTCTCATAACAATCATTTTTACATTCCTCTTTCTCTTTTTATTTTTAAAATGGTTTTTTATATTAATATTCCATAAAACGGAATAATTCCATCGCTTCTATAGGTCTTGTGCCATTTCTAAAATGTTCAAACCTCATTCGCCATCTGCTACCATCTTCATACGTAGCCACGCCGATTAAAATGTCTCCACTTCCTTCGTTTGCCATATAAAATCTAAGTCTTTCTTCTGTAGATATTCGTATCTGGTCAACTAAAGTAAAACCAAAATAACTGATAACTCTATTCACATCA
>Ga0123355_10010339_pt1 | contig 14289 bp, 12 predicted proteins | sample TergutEmb28metaG_3_FD_89872 | JGI IMG/M metagenome (GOLD analysis project Ga0123355, IMG submission 89872) | Embiratermes neotenicus P1 segment gut microbial communities from Petit-Saut dam, French Guiana - Emb289 P1 | ecosystem: Host-associated > Arthropoda: Insects > Digestive system > Gut ...
GCCGGCGAACGCCGGCGGCGACTGCACCTGGTTGCCGCGCGAGATCATGCATTGCGCGTAGGCCATGTCGAAGCGCTGCTGCACGCTAGCCGCAGAGGCCTGGGCATTCCCGGCGCCGATCGCCGATCCGGCCAACAGGCCGGTGGCACCGCCGATCGCCGCGCCGGCACCCACCGCCCCACCAACGGATCCCAGCGCAGCACCCACCCCGGCACCCAATGCCGTGCCGAGCACCGCGCTGCCGACAGCCGCATTGTTTCCCGCCTGCGCCGACGTCATACCGCCCGTCTGGGAGAAGGCGAATTGCCGGCAGGCGAAGTCATCCTGCTGGAACTCGGCTTGGCTTTTGCCCTGTCCGGGCACGGCGAGCACAGTCGGCCCTTGCGGCGGCGCGACCGCACAGGCTCCCAGAGCCAGCACCGACACCAGACCAGCACACGTTGTAACGCGACGCATCGACGTCATCCCTTGCTTGGCCGTGCGGAGCATACGGCGCCTGACACTGCTTTGCCACGCCACGACCGGTCCCCTAACCCACAAAATGGTGTCGTTGCGTTGCATCATGCGCCGCGCGCTACAATTCGTTGCCATTCCATCGCCGCGTCGTTCGCGGCGGCATGATCGATGTGGCATGGATGCCGCGGATTTGTCCCATACGTCCGGCGGCGCTACGAGCCGTTGACCGGCGTCAACGCGACCCTAAGTTGCCGGCGGCATCAGGTACCCATGAACGAACGGCTGAACGACGGCAGACCGGATGGCATAGACGCCCTGGCCGCGCATGGCCGGGAAAAGTACCAGCGCGTGGTCGCGATGGCACAGCGGCTGCCGCCGGTCATCACCGCGGTGGTGCATCCGTGCGACGCAGTGTCGCTCGCCGGAGCGGTCGAAGCGCACCGGCTGAACCTGATTTCACCCGTGCTGGTCGCGCCGCAAGCGCGGCTACACGAGGTTGCGCGGCAGAACAACATCGATATCACCGGACTGCCGGTCATCGCCTCGGCGCACAGCCACGACTCCGCAGCCAGGGCCATCGCCGCGGTACGAGAAGGCAAGGCCGAAGCCTTGATGAAGGGCAGCCTGCACACCGACGAACTGATGGGCGCCGTCGTCGCGCATGACGGCGGCCTGCGTACTGAGCGGCGCATCAGCCACTGCTTCATCATGGACGTGCCGGGCTACGCGGCGCCGCTGATCATCACCGATGCCGCGGTGAACATCGCGCCGACGCTCGAAGAGAAAGCGGACATCGTCCAGAATGCCATCGACCTTGCCCACGCCATTGGCATCGAGCAGCCACTGGTGGCCATCCTGTCGGCGACCGAAACGGTGAATGCGAAAGTCCCCTCGACCGTCGACGCCGCCGCCTTGTGCAAGATGGCCGACCGCGGCCAGATCACCGGCGGCACGCTCGACGGACCGCTGGCGTTGGACAACGCCATCAGCCATGAGGCTGCTGCGATCAAGCATATCGTCTCGCCAGTCGCCGGCCGTGCCAACGTGCTGGTCGTGCCCGACCTCGAAGCCGGCAACATGCTGGCGAAGAGCCTCTCCTTTCTCGCCGGCGCCGACAGTGCGGGCATCGTGCTCGGCGCGCGCGTGCCGATCATCCTGACCAGCCGCGCCGATACGCTGGTGACGCGCATCGCCTCATCCGCCGTCGCCACACTGGTCGCCGCCGCCCGCCGGCGTGCCATGCAGAACGCGGCGCGCTGACCGAAACGCTCGCGCGCAATCGTGGCGTGGCGTTGTCTGCGATCGGGAAAGAGCCGGGAGGCGCGGCCCCTCGATATTCCACCAGGCGCTCGCTCATGGCGGCGATCAACGAAACAAGGACCGCATCAATGCAGGCGCGGGCGCAAAGCCCCCCCACCGATTCACGGCACGCGACATGGTGCCAATGTGAGCGAAAACGCCTGGGCGTTCGGATCAGCGCCGCGCCAAGCGGCGGGCGGTTCGCAGCAGGAGCTGGCGGTCGTCCGGTGGCAGTTCGCGATAGATCCGCAAGACAGACAGTTCGTCGCCACTGCCGGTGTGCGACGACGCCCGTCTGGTGCGGCCGTGGGTTAGATGTTCGATGCCTACGTCCAGCACCTCGGCAATGCGGGACAGGTGACCGGTGAGCTGACCGGCGCGGCCGGTCTCCCATTGCGCAACGGCGCTGCGCGAGACGCCGACCGATTCAGCCAAACGCTCCTGCGTCCAGCCCTTGTCCTGCCGCGCGTCGCGGATGCGCGCGCCGATCTGCACCGGGTCGCTCATGCGCTGCAGTGTACGTCAGCTTCGCTAACAACGCCAGAGGCAGACCAGCTGTTGCGCGGAAGCGTTTGACCAGAGCTGACGGCGTCGCCGTGCCAAACGGGGGAGCGGCCGGGCGGCGATCAACGCTGATCGGAACAGCTTGCAGGCGAGCGTTGCATTGACCTGTGAGGCTTGCTTCTTCGTTATTTGCAGTGACGATCGCAGACCCCAACGTTAGCATGACCACTGTCGTTTGCACGGCCTGCCACCAGCGGGTTGCCGTCGGGGTGTGCAGCTGGTCGATCGGATGGTCGGCTCTGGCCTGCCGTTCTTCCATTCCATCGTCGGCGCCTGACGTTGAGCCGGACGCCAGCCGGCACCCATTCCCTTGACGTCGCCTTGGCGCGGCGACGGACGTCGACGATAAGAGGCGCTGCCGTGGTGGCGGGCCCCGGCGTATCGAGATCATCGTATCGGTATCGAACACCCGGGAGCGTGCGCAGTCGTGGCGAGCAAATCGTGCTGACACCCATGGCACGGGCGATCGCCCAACTGGGCGATCGTGCCTTCCTGGACGTGTTGCTGCGCTGCCTCGCATGGTCGGCGATTTGTTTCATTGCGCTGCACGTGCTTGCCGTGTGGCTGGTCCAGCGCGTGCTGCAATGGCACGGCCCGCTGGGCTGGGCCGGCGACCTGCTCACGACCGTCGGCGCCACGCTTTTAACGCTGTGGCTGTTCCTGCCACTCGCCGCGGCGATCAGCACGCTCTATCTCGGCCGCATCGCGGCTGCCGTGGAGCGCCGTTATTATCCATTCCTGCCGCCGGCACAGGGCGCGTCAGTCGCTTCTCAGGCATGGGACGGTATTGTCCTCTGTGTGCGCATCCTGACCTTCAGCCTGATTTCTTTCGCTCTCGCCCTGATCTTGCCGGGTGCCGGCATCGTGCTGGCGTGGGCGATCGCCGCCTATGCGTTGGGCCGCGGCCTGTTTGTTGCCGTTTCGATGCGACGAATGCGACGCCCCGACGCCGAGGCACTCTATCGCCGGTTTCGTTGGCAGATCCTGGCGCAAGGCGGGCTGATGGCGGCGGCCGCCTGCCTGCCGGTGGTGAATCTGTTGATCCCGCTGCTGGGCACAGCGGCCATGGTGCACGTACTCGACGGTGCACTCTCGGAGGCCGGCGGCTTCATTCGTTCCTGACGTAGATCGTTGTGGAAAACTGCAAACAGCCGGTTGTTCCGGCGCGCGAGGACGTGTTAGCCCGGTCGCGTTTCGAGGGATTCGGCCCTTTCGCCAAGCCAATGGGGGGAACCTTGTTCAAACGCCGCAAGCTAGACGAGCCGAATTCTGGGCCCGGCGGAGCGCTGCCGGCGGCCCCGACCGGTGCTCCCGACGACAATTCCATGGAAAGCGCGGTCGAGAGTACGAGCTCCCCTGCAGAGAGACTCGGCGCAACACCCACATCGGGGGACACAGGACTTGGCGTGCCGCCGTTTCGTCCCGGCCCCCCCAAGGAGGTGCAAGCCATGGCCCGCCCGCCCTTCCCCACCGCGCCAGCCAGTCCCGCCACCGCTGTTCCGCCCTCCGGAATGCAGCGTCCCGGCATGCCCGGCCCAGGTGCACGCCCGGCCGGAACGCGCGAGCCGGGCGAGCGGCGCACCCTGGTGGTTGGTCGCGGCATCAGCGTGCAAGGCACGGTGCAGGATGCCGAGCGGCTGGTCGTGGAAGGCACGGTCGAGGCGAGCATGATCCACGCCACGGAGTTGTCGATCGCGCCGGGCGGCGTGTTCAAGGGCGAGGTCGAGGTCGAGGACGCGGAAATCGCCGGCACGATCGATGGCACGCTCACCGCACGCTCGGCGCTGATCGTGCGCGCCAGCGGCAAGGTCATGGGCAAGGCCCGCTGCCGACGGCTCCAGGTCGAGGACGGCGGCCAGCTGAGCGGCCAGATGGAGATGCTGACGGATGGGATGCGCAGCGAACCGTCGCGCCTAGCGCCCGAGCCGGCGGCCTGAGCGGACAAAACCACCGCCACCACTTCCCGCCGCAAGAGGTCGGGACGCGCAGCGTCGCCCGCGGCGCCCGCCAACCCTCGCGGCCGCGAGCGTGGTGTCTCGCCGTAACAGCACAGACTTGCGCCCGCGGGTCCCTCGCCCTTGCCGCGCGAAGCAAGCTGCAGTCCGGCCCGCCGCGTGCGGGAGAGATTTCACCTCCCGTAGTACAACGTCACCGTGTGCGTGGCCTCGGCGAAGAACAGCCAGCGTTCGACGTAGATTCCCGATGCCACCAGTGCCGCGGCGATACAAAGCGCGGCGGCGCCGGCGAAGCCACCAACCAGAGCCGCGGCAATCAGCAGCACGAGCGGAATAACGAACCCCGCCCATATCGCAACCCGGCGCAGTCGTGACGCATGCTTGCGCGCGATCACAAAGCCCATTTCACGCAGCAGAAAGTTCTCCTCGAGGTGCGGAGGTTCGAGCGACCGCACGGGCCCTAACCAGCCCAGCCCCGTTGCTTGTTCGATCGTCGCGACCGGCGCTGACGCATCGATCGAGCGCCAGTAGGCCAGCTTCACCACGGCAGCGCCGATGGCAAACACCACGGCGACCGCCGCCGGCAGCCGTGCCCTGACGGGATCGTACAACGCTACAGCCGCTGCCAGCCACACGGCCCCCGAGTACAGCGAGAGCAACAGGAAGTTCGGCAATACCAAACGGCTGCACCACTGCCGCACCGGCCTCAGCGTCGCGTAGATCATCGCCTGGCACGCAACGGTCGCGAGCCCGACTGTGGCACCGAGCAGACCGAATGCGACCGCAACGCCAGTGCCCCGGCCCGCGGCCCACCATGCCGCCGCGAACCCGACCGCCGGCAGAATGGCGAGCAGCGCTAGCACGCCCTCGCGTGACAGCCACGACGTCCGCCATTGTGACACCGCGCGCCACGCACGTTCCGGACGACCGAGATGGAACAGCGAAGCGACCATGCCAACGGCGCTGAGCACCAGCGCGACGAAGATCGACGCAACCCCGAATACCGGCGATGGCGGCAGCAGGCGGAGGGCGTTCAGTACGCCGAGCCATGCCAGCATACCGTAACCGACGCCCGATGCGGTCGTCAGCAGAATGACGGAGGGTGTCGGGTTCATCGTGACAATACGCGGTCAATCCAGCGCAGCACGCTATTGCCCGTGGTCGGGCGGCAGGATTCCGCCTGCGCTGTTGGCGCCGGTCGTCGGCGGGGCGGCAGGTATTTGTTCACCGGCTTGGTTCCCTGCTCCGGCATCAGGTCGAACCCACCGCGTTCCGCGACGAGCTTCGACACCGCGCTGTTGGGATCGCCGAGATCACCGAAATGCCGCGCACGCGCGGGGCACGTGTTGACGCAGGCGGGCAGGCGTTCGTGTTCGGGCAGATTGGTATTATAGATACGGTCGATGCACAGCGTGCACTTGCGCATGACGCCTTGGTCCGCGTCGAATTCGCGTGCGCCATAGGGACAGGCCCAGGAACACAACTTGCAGCCTATGCAGATGTCGGCATTGACGAGCACGATGCCGTCTTCCGCCCGCTTGTAGCTGGCGCCAGTGGGACAGACAGTGACGCAGGGCGGATCCTCGCAATGCAGACAGGAACGCGGGAAGTGCACTGTGCGGCTGTCCGCACCAGTCCCGGCTTCGTAGGTGTGGACGCGATTCAGCCACACCCCGTCGGGATGGTCCTGATAGGCGCCGAAGTCGGTGAGCGGTCCAGAATGGCCCGAGGTGTTCCACTCCTTGCAGTTCACCGCGCACGCGTGACAGCCGACGCAGGTGTCAAGATCGATGACGAGGCCGAGCTTCTTCGGGCCGGGAGGCGGGATCGCGGTCATGCTTATGATTCCCCCCGCCCCTCAGGCGAAGAGGTTGGCGGGAGACGTTGATGCGGTGATGGCTCGGCCTCCTCTTCTCTTCCCCCACCATCAAGAGACGGGGTGGCGCTGGTACGTGCCGCCATGACCGACCCCGTGACCGCATAACACACATTGCGTGGGGGTACCGGAATGCCTGGGGGACGATGCAACAGAGCCGGTCGGGGAGCCGTTTCTTCCGGTCCAGCCGCCTTTTCCACCCGGACGCACAGATCGTACCAGGCCGCCTGGCCCGTCACCGGATCGGCGTTCAACTGCCTTCCGCTGTCGAGAAATTCGGAAATCACCTGGTTCAGCAGGAACCCCTTCTTCGACTCCGGTGCGTCCTCCGACAGGTTCCACGCGCCACGACGCTTGCCGATCGCGTTCCAAGTCCACACCGTGGCGGGATTCACGCCATCCATAAGGCGCACCTGACATTTCAGCCGTCCATGGCGGCTGATCACCCACACCCATCGGTCGTCGTCGATGCCGAGCGCGGTCGCCGTGCCGCGATGCATATAAAGTCGGTTGTAACTGTAGATCTGGCGGAGCCACGCATTCTGCGAGTGCCAAGCATGATACATCGCCATCGGGCGCTGGGTGATAGCGTGCAATGGATAGGCCGCTTGTGCGGACCGTGATTGCTCGAACGGTGGATACCAAATCGGCAGCGGGTCAAAGTATTTACGGACCTGCTCACGCTTCGCCTCGGGCGGCTGAATTGCGCCATGCCCTTCGGCGGCGAGGCGGAACTTCTGCAACGGCTCGCTGTAAAGCTGCAGCACGATCTGCGCTGTGCTGTCGATCAATCCGAGGCGTTTCGCGTCTTCCAGGTACCCTGCATTGGCGTACTTGTAATACAGCGCCTCGGGCGCGTGATGGTACTGCCAAAAGCAGCCGTTCTCCACGTAGCGCTGAAGTTGCTCCGGATTCGGCGCGCCAACACCGGCCGACTGGCCGTCGGCGCCACGGAAGCCGGCCAGCGGTCCGATACCCGGGCGGCGTTCGTGATTGGCAATGTAGTCGGCATAGTCGCGATAGACCGGTATCCCATTGCCTTTGACGAAGCCGGGCAGTTGCAGCCGTACGGCGAGTTCGATCAACACGTCCGGAAACGCGCGCACGTCGCGGTCCGGCGCCAGCACGGGCTGGCGTATCGAGTCGGCGGGTCCTTCCGGACTGCTGATCGGGCGATCCAGCAGCGAGATGCAGTCCCAGCGTTCCAGATATGTCGTATCAGGCAGTATCAGGTCGGCGTAAGCGACGGTCTCGGAGAAATATGCATCGACGTAGATGACGTGCGGGATGACATATTCATCAGTGCCAGGATTCTTGTCGGCGAGCTTCCGCGCTGCCTCCTCGGGATTCATCGAGGAGTTCCAGGCCATGTTGGCCATGTACATAAAAAGCGTGTCAATCTTGTACGGATCGCCCGCGTGCGCATTGGCGATCACCGTGTGCATCAGCCCGTGCGCAGCGATCGGTGCATCCCAGCTATAGGCCTTGTCGATGCGAATGGCGTTGCCGTCATCGTCGACTAGCAGGTCTTCCGGACCACACGGGTTGCCGAGTGCCATGCCGGGCAGCATCTCGTTCGGCTTGCTATCTTTGCCGACTGGCTTCGGTCCCGGCGGAATCGGCCGCGGATACGGCGACTTGTAGCGCCACGAACCTGGGGTGTCGACTGCGCCCAACAGCATCTGCAGCAGATGAATCGCGCGGCAGGTGTGGAAGCCGTTGGAGTGCGCGGAAATGCCGCGCATCGCATGCATCGCCACGGGTCGGCCGACCATCTTGTCTTGTCGCCGTCCCAACGCGTCGGTCCACGGCTGATCCAGCTCGATCGCCTGGTTGAACGCGACATCGGCAAGCTCGCAGGCGATGCGGCGGATCGTCGCGGCGGGAACGCCGCAGATTTCTGCAACGACGTCCGGCGCGTAGCGGCCATCGAGATAACGTTCTGCGATCAAGTGGAACACCGGCAGAGCGTGGCGGCCGTCCGGCAGCGTAATCTGGCCGGCGATCTGCGGCTGCATGCCAGGCGTAGTGGCATCGATCGCAGCACCCGTCGCGCGGTCCCATGCGAGTAGCTTGCCGTCGGCATCACGCACGAACAATCCATCATCAGCCCCGCCCGGGTTCTGCACCACCAGCCAGGCAGCATTGGTGTAGCGAACGAGAAATTCCAGATCGATACGATCTGCCTGCAGCAGTTCGTGTACCAGCGACAACACGAATAAGCCGTCGGTGCCGGGGCGAAGGCCGATCCATTCGTCGGCGACCGCGGAGTAGCCGGTCTTCACGGGATTCACCGACACGAACTTCGCGCCACGCGCCTTCAGCGTGGCAATGCCCATCTTGATCGGGTTGGAATCGTGATCCTCGGCAACGCCGAACATCACCAGGTATTTCGTGCGGTCCCAGTCCGGATCGCCGAACTCCCAGAAGCTGCCACCAACGCTATAAAGCCCGCCCACTGCCATGTTGACGGAGCAAAACCCGCCATGCGCAGCGTAGTTTGGTGTACCAAACTGCTTCGCCCACCAGCCGGTAAAGCTCTGACTTTGGTCGCGACCGGTAAAAAACGCGAGTTTCCGCGGCTCGGTCGCACGAATGTCGCCAAGCCATTTCGTGGCCAGCGACAGCGCTGCCTCCCACTCGATCTCCCTGAAATCGCCGCTGCCGCGTTCTCCGGTGCGCAACAGCGGCTTGCGCAGCCGCGCCGGCGAGTAGTGGTTCATGATACCGGCGGAACCCTTGCCGCACAGCACCCCCTTGTTCACCGGATGGTCGGGGTTGCCCTCGATGTAGCGGATACGGCCGTCCTTCAAATGCACCCGGATGCCGCAGCGACAGGCGCACATGTAGCAGGTGGTGGTCTTGGTGGTGTCAGCGATGGCGGGGGATGTGTCGATGGTCTCCAACGGCCGGGCGAAGCCGCTGGTCCGCGAGATTGTTCTGGCCGCCAAGTCCGTCTCCTCCGGCAGGCGCGCAGTACCGGGCGGTGGGTGGCTCCGCCGCACGTTCCCGCACTGTCAGCTACGCCGCCGAGGGCCGGCGGCACGTCCGAGACTACCATGCCCCGTCGGGGATGAAATTTCTACCCACCGAGCCGAAGCAAGTGGGTTGTTGCGAATCGTCGCCGAATGGTGGGGAGAATGCTTCCATTACGGTGTAGGAATGTACTGTCGCGTGTCGCGAAGGCGCCCGATGGAGTGGATCGCCGGCTAAACCGCCATGCCGAGACCGCAACATCAGCTGCGGCGAATGCGCTTAAGAGACTGGCGAAAATTCTAGCCGCCGCTCGGGGTGTACTGGCTGATCGCTCTTAAACCTGTGCAATGGGTTTATGGAGGTCGTGGGCCACCTCCACAATTTCGAAGTGGTGCCTTAATTTCATGGTTCTTTTCTATGTCATGTCTCGCCCAACCCACGGGTTGATCCACGACTTGGCGGAGATGCATGGCTGGAAAGCGTCAGAAGGGGGGCGTGTGGACCGATGCGCAACATCCCGGCCGTCATGGCGCAGGCCATCGAGGGCATGGCGACGGCCTCGCTGGCGGGCGTTTCAACTGACGATGAAGGCTCACCAACAGCATCGCTGTCAGGCTCACAGAGGAACTGATAAATACCGGCTGCCTCGTCCAATAATCCTTAACGATAGCGGCCAAGACTGGACAGAACGTTGCAAGGGTCGAAAGTCCGAGCAAGGTTTGCGCCGGTCGCCGTGATGCCGAGCATACCAACCGCTACACACGAACCGCAGCCCTCCGGTTCGGAGAATTCTGGCAATGGGCACAGCGACCGGACATGACTTGAACCGCGAAGTCGAAGCGGCTCGGCGAGGCTTTGCTGAGCAAGCGCTTTGTAGCTCACTCACCGGCGGTGGTGAAGGCCCTTGCAATAGTACCGCGCGAGCGATTCCTTGGACCTGGTCCATGGCGAAATCGAAGCGCGATGAACGGGGAGCACAATACTGGAAAACCGAAGATGCGGACCCGCGCCACGACCATGACGTGCTGATCGCCCTCGACGAGAACCGCGGTATCAACAACCGGTAGCCAAGTCTGTGGGCCCCGCTCTTTGATCAAATGAACCTGCACCAGTCTTCCCACCCGCGTTACACGGCAGACGGTTCTTGGAACCAGGATCGTGAACCGACTGTCCCGTCACATCCTTCCGCTTCGGCCACCATCGGCCGTCCGGTGGAACCGCAGCGCTTCAACAGACTAAAGGAGAACGGGTGGTGAGCGGTCGTTCGAGGCGAGACAACAGGGCGACGAGGTTGCGCCGAAACTCGACGTTCTGCTGCCTCGAACGGTAAATCGCACCGCGAGGCTCGAGTGCCGTCGCCGATGATGCGAGTGTGGCCCGATCATTTGATCGGCGAGAGCGACGTTGAGCTGGTGGGCGACTTGATCAAACTCCAGGGCGACGCGCACAGAGACGATCGTCCGGCAACCAAGGAGCGGGGAATGGCGAAGCGATTCAGTCGGCGGCGCCTGCTTGAGATCGTCGCTGGACTTCCGTTGATGAGCGGCCTTGCGCCTGTCACGGCTGCTGCGGCCCAGCCGAAAACGCGCGTCCGTCCCGGCGACCCGGCATGGCCGTCGGAGGCCGCATGGGATCAGCTCAGCCGCGAAGTGGAGGGGCGCCTCATCAAGGTGCAGTCGCCGCTCGCCGCCTGCGTCGGCGGATCGTCCGGCGCGGACTGCGCGCGAGTCTTCAAAGAGCTGAAAAACCCCTACTATCTCGGCGACGAGGTCGGGCTCACCCAGTCGCTCGGCTGGGTCGGGGCATGGACGTCGTGCCCGAGCGTCTACGCCGTCGCCGCCGAGACGACGCAGGATGTGGTCGCCGCGGTCAATTTCGCCCGGGCGAACAATCTGCGGCTGGTGGTGAAGGGCGGCGGCCACAGCTACCAGGGATCGTCGAACGCGGCCGACTCGCTGCTCATCTGGACCCGCCACATGAATGCGGTGACGCTGCACGACGCGTTCGTCGGTGCGGGTTGCGAGGGCCGCACCGGGCCGCAGCCGGCCGCGTCGGTCGAGCCTGGCGCAATCTGGGGACATGTCTATAACGAGGTGACAACCCGAGCGGGCCGCTATGTGCAGGGCGGCGGGTGCCTGACGGTCGGCGTCGCCGGCATCATCCTAGGTGGGGGCTTCGGCAGCTTTTCGAAGGCCTATGGACTGGCTGGGGCGAACCTCATTGAAGCGGAAGTCGTGACCGCTGACGGTGAGGTCAGAATCGCCAGCGCGTGCTCGAATCCCGATCTTTTCTGGGCGTTGAAAGGCGGCGGCGGTGGCTTCGGCGTCGTCACCCGCGTGACGGTGCGCACGCACCCGCTTCCCGAATTCTTCGGCGCTGTGTCCGCGATATTCAAGGCGACCTCCGACGACGCTTACCGGCGCCTGATAACCAGAACCGTCGAATTCTACGCGGATGCGCTCTTCAATCCGCATTGGGGCGAGCAGATCCTGATCGGGCGCGGCTACCTAAAGATTTCGATGGTCTTCCAGGGGCTCGATCGGCAACAGGCGGAGGCGGTGTGGAAACCGTTGTTCGATTGGGTCACCGCTTCGCCGCAGGATTTTGCCATCGTGTCGGCGCCGAAAATCGTCGCCGCGCGGATGCGGCATTACTGGGATCCTTCGCTGCTCAAGACGGTGCCCGGCGACGTGATAGGTGATGACCGCCCGGGCGCGCCGGCAGACAACATATTCTGGACCGGCAACCTCGGCGAGGCGGGTGCGGTCTGGTATGCGTTCCAATCCGCTTGGCTACCGGCTTCGCTGCTCGAAGCGGACCGGCGCCAAAGCCTCGTGGACGCGTTGTTTGCGGCGGCGAAGCATCTGGGCGTGGAGCTGCATTGCAACAAGGGGCTTGCAGGCGCGCCCGCGGACGTAATCGCCGCGGCAAAAGATACGGCGATGAACCCAGCGGTCACGGACGCTTTCGCGCTGGCGATCACCGGCGCCTTGGGACAGCCCGCCTATCCCGGCGTCCCCGGCCATGAACCGGACGACGCGGCGGCACGGAGCCAGGCTGCGCCCGTCGAAGCCTCGATGAACGAAATCCGCAAGCTCCTGCCACGCGTTGGCTCCTATGTGTGGGAGACCGACTTCTTCCAGCCGAATTGGCAGGACGCCTTCTGGGGCGAGAACTACGCCCGGCTCCGCGCGGTCAAGGACAAATACGATCCCGGCGGCCTCTTCTTCCTCCATCACGGCGTCGGCAGTGAGGACTGGAGCGCGGACGGATTTACGCGAATGAACTGAGGCCGGCGGAACCGGGGAAGCCCCGCGTGACCGTCACGCCGGGCCGTGCGCGCCGACGATCAGGATCGGTACGTTACGGCTATTTGTCGTTCTCGAGGGGAACCTTAAGGCGCAAGCCCGCGCCTGATGAGGAGTAGCGATAGTCTCCCGTCGTCGCTTGAGAAGAGCCACCGACCCTGGAATCCAGTCCGACAGACCCCATGGAAATCGTGCCAGGAGCTCCATTCTGGGTCTGTACATCGATTGATAGATCCCGCCCCTCGACCGGGGCAGCCTGATTTTGGGCAGCACCGCTGCGGTCATAGCGGTCGTTGCCGCGTTGCGGCGGGTGGGAGTCGCTGGTCGCCCACTGAGACGGCGCGAGTGAAAGATCCAGCCTCTGCTGGGCGCCCGCTGAAGCCGCCATTACGTTGAAGGAGATCGCCAAAAAACCAGCAGCGCGAATGAGCATGCTCGCATCCCCTCCTTTTTTTGCCCCAGTGAGGAGCGGACGACAGGGGCCGAAACAGGGTCAAGACACGATTTTTTACTAGAGGTTTCTGCACCACAGACGCTGATGTGGAAGCACGTTACCGACTTAAAAAACCATGCAGATTTTGATCGATGCAGCGGACGACGCGATGATCGGCTCGCAGCACTGGCTCAACATCTGCGCTATCGCACGTGACTGCGACGGACGCCGGGTGCACATGTGCGACTCTGTCGTCATCTTGATCGCGGCGTGCTGACAGTGGATGCGCCCGGTGGGGAGCCTGCTACGGAGCGGCCGTTTTCCGCCGCCCAATTCATTGAAATCATTGAGAATGTCGAGCGCCGAGCGGCGGCGCCCAATGCCAATGCTTCCAACCGGATAATGGAGCATCCGGGTGCAGATCGGCTGGCGATTTTCAAGCGCATTGCGCGCCGATTGGCAGCCGTGCCGAACAGCTGCCCGGCAGGTTCCGGACGACCACAAGGACATCCAGCCGCGGTTTGGCCGGCGCACCGCCAAGCGCGGGCCAGACCCCTCTATCGCATACGTCCGCACGCGCCCGAGCCGGCTGCGCAGATTCGACTTGACAAACTGCATCCCAGGCGCACCTGTATGACAGTTGTCATACAGGCATACGGTGTAGCTGCTCAGTGCTGAATTCCCTGCGAATCGAGCGAACAGGTGTGCCGATCTATGTCCAGATCCGCGAGCAGGTCCTCCGTGCGATAGGCGCCGGTGTCGTCCGTCCGGGTGAACAAATGCCCACCATGCGCCAGGTGGCCGTGGCTCTGCGGGTTGACCTCAACACGGTGAGGCATGCTTACGACGCGCTTGCTCGAATTGGTGCGATCACCATTCAGCCCGCGCGCGGGACATTCGTTTCGGAACGGCCACCACCAACAGACACGACTGCGGATGCTAAACGCATCGACGACTTGGCGCTGCGTACTGTCGCGGCTGCGCGCGCAAGCGGACTCGAACCAAGAGACATCGCATACCGCATCCTCGCAATCGCGAAGCAACAGGATGACGAAACATGAAGAACTTCCTAACCGGCAAAGAAGCCAATCCCTTTGCTGCCCTGCTCTCTCTGGTCCTGGTCCTCATTGCCGCCCTCATTGCGGTAATAGGGTATTTTTCGAAGCTGCCCACGGCCTATTTCGGTACGGGCGTGCTGGTGCTCCTAGGACTCCTGCTGCCGCGCGCCCTAATAGTCGCTAATCAGTGGGAGCGGATGGTGATTCTCCGCCTGGGAAAGCTCAGGGCGATCAAAGGGCCGGGCTTGTTCCTCATCATACCGTTTGTCGATACCGTCGCCGCTACAATCGACCAACGCATTCAGACGACCGGGTTCAACGCAGAGCGAACGTTGACACGAGACACCGTGCCGGTGAACGTCGA
>Ga0123355_10010340_pt1 | contig 14289 bp, 13 predicted proteins | sample TergutEmb28metaG_3_FD_89872 | JGI IMG/M metagenome (GOLD analysis project Ga0123355, IMG submission 89872) | Embiratermes neotenicus P1 segment gut microbial communities from Petit-Saut dam, French Guiana - Emb289 P1 | ecosystem: Host-associated > Arthropoda: Insects > Digestive system > Gut ...
GCACAGTACGTGCTGAAGCAGCTCGCGTCCTTTCAGAGCAACATGCGTAACGTGGCGATCATGCACGGCGTCGCGCAGAATCTGCGCCTTCCCGAGATGGAAGCCGTCGCCGCTTACCTGGAAGCCCAGCCCTAGAGGCGATCAGCGCTCGCAGCGAACGCGGCGACCCCTGAAGACAACCGCGGCCTTCGGCAGCGCCGGCGGACCGTTGCGGAAGATACGTAGTGCGTGCAAGCCGTTACTTTGTGCAGACTTGAAATTGCCGTTCGCCTACCAACGGAGCACCGGTGGCCTCACATGCGACCGTCCGAGAACAGGCGCTGCGGGCGATCCTGGATGCCGCAGTAGACGGCGCAGTGCTCATCGACGATCGCGGCCTGATCAAGGCCTTCAACCGCAGCGCGGAACGCCTCTTCGGTTATACCGCTGCCGAGGTTCTTGGCCGCAGCGTCGGCATCCTCATGAGCGAGACCGAGGCGGCGCGGCACGAGCAGCACATCAGGCGCTATCTGGAAAGCGGCGTCCCCCACATCATCGGACGCGGACGCGAAGTATTCGCGCAGCGCAAGGGAGGCGTGTCCTTCCCGATCTTCCTTTCGGTCGGTGCGCTCTCAGACGGTGAGACGGCGCAGTTCCTCGGGTTCATCCATGACCTCACGCCCGAGCTCGAGGCACAGGAACAGCAGCAGCGACTGCGCGAGCGGCTGATAATCGTGTCGCGGCTGGCGATGGTCGGGGAGATCGCCGCGGGACTCGCCCACGAGGTGAATCAGCCGCTCGCGGCCATCACCAATTACGCCTCCGCAGCTCAGCGGCTGCTCACCCGGAGCGACCCCGACATCGCTGAAGCGCGCGGCGCGCTCGAGGAGATCGCCACCCAGGCGGTGCGCGCCGGGGACATCATCCGGCGGCTGCGCGCCCTGGCGCGCGGTCCGGACATGCGGCGCGAAGCCACCAGCCTCAACTCGCTCGTCGGCGAGCTCGCCGAGATGGCGCGCAGGGAGGCGCAGCGCTACGACGTCGTCTATGAGCTCGACCTGGCTGTGGACCTGCCATCCCTCGACATCGATGGCGATCAGATCCAGCAGGCGCTGCTCAATCTGCTGTGGAACGCGCTGCACGCACTGAATGGCAGCACGGTCAGCCCCAAACAGGTGCACATACGCACCCGGCTGAACGCCGCGCGCCAGGTCGAGATCGATGTCTGTGACAACGGTCCGGGCATCCCCGCGGCGCTCGCGCCGCGGCTGTTCGAGCCATTCTTCACGACCAAGCAGAATGGTACCGGGCTGGGACTGGCGATGAGCCGGACGATTGCCGAGGCACACGGGGGCACGCTCGAGTACCGCGCCAACACCCCGGATGGCGCGTGCTTCGTCATGCGGCTACCTGCGGATTGAGTGCGCGCCTCACACCACCTTGACGCGCACGAGCTCGACACCGTGCGGGTCCATCACGTGCACGGCGCAGGCGAGGCAGGGATCGAAGCTATGGATGGTGCGCAGGATTTCGATCGGCTGCTTGGGATCGGCCAGCCTGTGGCCGACAAGAGCCGCTTCGTAGGCACCTGGCTGCCCCTGGCTGTCGCGCGGACCCGCATTCCAGGTGCTCGGCACCACGGCCTGATAGTTGGCGATCCTGCCATCGCGGATGACGATCCAGTGCGACAGCGCACCGCGCGGCGCCTCCATGTAACCCGCGCCCTTCGCCTCGGCCGGCCAGCGGGCGGGCTCCCAGCGTGAGCGATCGAAGGTCTGGGTGTCGCCCGCCTTGATGTTGGCAACCAATCCGTCGTACATGCCCTGCATGGCATCCGCGATGATCTTGGTCTCGAGCGTGCGCGCGGCCGTGCGGCCGAGAGTCGAATACAGCGCGGTCACCGGTATGTCGAGCTTCGCGAGGGTCGCATCGACCAGCTCGCGAGTCTGGGCATGACCCTTCGCGTACAGCACGAGCACGCGGGCCAGCGGTCCCACCTCCATCGCGTGACCGCGCCAGCGCGGTGACTTGAGCCATGAGTAGCTCTTCTCGACGTCGAGCTGCTCGAAGGGCGGAGTGGGCCCGGTGTAGTTGAGCGCCGTCTCGCCACTGAAAGGATGGAGTCCGCTGTTCTTGCCGCCGCTGTAGTCGTAATACGAGTGTGCGACGAACTCCTGTACCTGTGCCGCGTCGCGCAGATCAACCTCCTGCAGCTCGGCGAGGTTGCGATTGAGGATGGCACCGCGCGGGATGAGAAGCTTGTCGAGCTCACTCATCTGCCCGGTGGGGAACTCGCCGTAGGTCATGAAGTTGCCAAGCCCTTCACCACGAGTGGCCCAATCCTTGTAGAAGCCGGCGATGGTGAGCGTATCGGGCACGTACACCTGATTGACGAACGCGCGCATCTGCGCAACGATCTGCCCGACCTGCTCCAGACGCTTGGCGTTGAGCGCCGAATCGGAGTTGAGGTCGATCGGGCTCGGTGCACCGCCGACCAGTAACATCGGATGCGGGTTCTTGCCGCCGAAGATGGCGTGCAGCTGCGCCACGTCCCTCTGCCACTCGAGCGCATCCAGGTAATGGGCAACGGCCATGAGGTTCGCCTCCGGCGGCAACTTGTACGCCGGGTGCCCCCAATACGCGTTGGCAAAGATGCCGAGCTGACCGGACTCGACGAGGTTCCTGAGCCTCGCCTGCACGTCGGCGAAATAACCGGGAGAGCTGCGGGCGTAGGGACTGGTCGACTGCGCCAGTGTCGCGGTGGCCGCCGGCTGCGCATTTAGCGCATTCACCACGTCCACCCAGTCGAGGGCGTGCAGGTGGTAGAAGTGCATCACGTGGTCGTGAACGTACTGGGCCGCGATCATGAGGTTGCGGATCGCCTGCGCATTGCGTGGTACGGGAATCTGCAGCGCATCTTCCACGGCACGCACCGCGGCCATGCCATGCACCAGCGTGCAGACTCCGCAGATCCGCTGGGCAAACGCCCAGGCATCACGCGGGTCGCGGCCGCGCAGGATGATCTCGATGCCACGCACCATCGTCCCGGAGGAGTACGCCTGCGCGATGGTGTCGCCCTCGAGCTGCGCCTCGATGCGCAGGTGCCCCTCGATGCGGGTCACCGGGTCGACGACCAGACGGGAGGTTTGGGCACTCATCGGCAGGCTCCCTCTATCAGTCCGCGAGCTGACTACCGACCAGCTCGACGAGGCTCTTCACCTCGGTATGCCAGTTCGCATCCGCCGCACCGGCAAGGAAGTTGTAACGACAACAGTTGCAGGCAGTGACTACCGCTTTGGCGCCGCTATCGTCGGCCTCGTGCATCTTGATCTCGAAGGTGCGCTGGCGCAGACGTGCGGCGCGCCCGATGAGAAACTGACCGCCGCCGCCGCCGCAGCAGTAGCCGGTGCGCGCGTGCGATTCCATCTCGTGGAGCTCGAGACCGAGCGCCTGGACGGCGATGCGCGGCTCCTCGAACACCCCGCCATGACGGCCGATCTTGCATGGGTCGTGATAAGTGACCCTGAGGTTTCCTGCGATGGGCTCGAGTTTCAGTTTGCCGTCCCTTATCTGCCGCCCCAGGTATTCACTGATGGTCAGCACCTCGAACGGCAGCTCGCGGCCGATCACGTTGGCCGCCTCGAAGCGCAGCCGTGGGTAAGCGTGTCCGCACTCGGGCAGGATCACGATCCTGGCAGCGCGCGCTTCGGCCTCGGCAACGATCCGCTTTACATCCACTTCGCTGCTCGACTCGCCCGTGCCAATCAACTCGGCACTCGCGCCGAGCAACGTCCACGAGGCGCCGAGTCGATTGAAGATCCGCGCGGCATTCTTGAGCGAATCCGGAAACAGCCGCACATCCAGCGGTGTGGCAAAGTACAGGATGTCGGCGGGCGCGGCATCGACCGGCACGCTCACGCCCTCGGCGCTCAAGCGGGAGGCGAGCGCGGTGATCTCCGCGCGCCCGACGCCGAGATCCGTGTGATGTGTCGCCTGCTCGGCCTTGAGTGCACGAAACTCCGGCGGCGCAAGCTCGGCAGCGGTGAGCGCCTCGCGCATGATGTTGATCATGGGTGAGATCTGAATGCCCATCGGGCACATCAGGTCGCAGCGCCCGCATTCCGTGCAGGAGTCGAAAACCAGCTCCTGGAAGGACTCGAGTTGGGAGACAGTGATGTCGCGGCTCACCAGCCTGAAGAGCCAGCGCAGCGGACCGATCTCGCGCTTGTACACCCGCCGCAGCGGTGCCACCTTCTCGATCGGGGTGTACTTCGCGTCCCCGGTGCCGAGGTAGAAGTGGCACGCCTCGGCGCACATGCCGCAATGCAGACACGTCTCCAGATACGCGGCGTCCGCGGCGCCGACCCGCCGCCGCATGACCTGCTTCGCCCGGGCGACGCGCTCGGAGTCAGTGAGTGTCGGGCGGGGGGCGCGCGCGGCCAGGCCCGTGAGCTCCTCCCTAAAGGCATCGAGCGTCGTAGCGTTCATGCTTCCACCCCCTTGCGTTGCAGCAGCGCCCCGGCCTGAAAGCGGGCAGGGAAGGCGAGGAACAGGTGCATGAGCTTGCCGAACGGGAACCAGATGAGCAGCGCACACACCGACAGCAGGTGCACGGCGAGCAGCTGCTCGTAGCGCACGCCGAACAACAGGAGGTGTGCGCTCGCGGCGATGCCGGTGATGAGCGGCAGCATGGTGACGATCACGCTGATGTAGTCGTCCGGGGAGCTGATGACCCTCAGCACCGGCGACACCATGCGGCGAACGAGCAGCACGAGCAGCAGGGCGAGCGCAATCACCGCGAACGCGAGCGCCCAGGGGTTCGGCAGGGTGGGCCAGGAAAACCCGAGGAACTGCCGGATGAGGGGTATGTGCGGCGCAAACAGCAGGAAGGCCGCAAAGTAGGCGATATGCCACGCGTAGCCGCTGATGTGCTGGAAGACGACGTGCTTCTCGAGCTCGTGCGGCGGGAGCGAGCGCATGAGAATCGCGCGCAGGCCGCCGCCGATCAGGCCGCCGCTGCGGGGCCGCGAGTAGTCGCGGCCGCGGCGCAGAAGCAATATGCCCACCAGACGCCAACTGATGCCGAACACGAACACCAGGATGGCCACGTGGAAGGCCGGGCCGCGGGCAAAGTCCAGCAGACTCATGATGACGGCTCCTCTGCCTTGCGGGCCGCTGCCGCCGAGCGCGCCGCCAGCGCTGCAGCGGCACCGACCGCCGCCCCGGCTGCCGCGGCCACGCCAACCTGCGACCAGCCGCCCCAGCTCGTGGTCGAGAGCGGCTCATAGAAGCCGCCCGCATCCCAGAAGTTCGGCTCCGAGCAGCCGATGCAGCCGTGACCGGCCTCGATCGGGAAGCTCGTGCCACTGTTCCACTTGACGGTCGCGCAGGCGTTGTAGGTGGTGGGGCCCTTGCAGCCGAGCTTGAACAGGCACCAGCCTTTCCTCGCCCCCTCGTCGTCGAAGCTCTCGGCAAACTCGCCCCGCTCGTAGAACGGCCGGCGGTAGCAGCGATCATGTATGGTCTGGCCGAAGAACACCTTCGGCCGGCGGTGCGCATCGAGCTCCGGCAGCTGACCGAAGACCAGAAACTGTGCCAACACCGCGGTGATGGCCACCGGCAGCGGTGGGCAACCCGAGATGTTGACGATCGGTTTGTCCTTGATGATGTCCCCCACGCTGACAGCTCCGGTCGGGTTCGGATGCGCCATGGGCAAGCCGCCAAAGGCGGCACAGCTGCCGACGGCGACGATGGCCTTGGCACCCCTGGCGACCTCCTTCAGCAGCTCGAGGTTGCTCACCCCGCCGATGGTCGAGTACCCGGGATTGCCAAGGGCGACTGAGCCATCCACCGCGAGCAGGTAGTTGCCCCAATTGGCCCGCATCGCGGCATTGCGCGCCTGCTCGGCCGCTGAGCCGGCGGCGGCCATAACCGTCTCCTGGTAGTCGAGCGAGATGGTCTCGAAGATCAGGGCCTCGAGCGTCGGGGCATTCGAGCGCGTGAGCGACTCGGTGCAACCCGTGCACTCCTGGAAGGGCAGCCAGATGAGGGATGGGCGCCTCGCCTTCTCGAGCGCCGCCGCAATCGTGGGCACGAGAGTTGGGGGCAGGGCCAGAAGCGAGGCGGTGGTCGCGCAGAACTTCAGGAACGCGCGCCGGCTGACACCGCGCGTCGCGAGAGCTTCGGCAACGGTTCGCTGGGTGAGATCCATGGCTGCTTCCTTCGGGTAGGACGAGCGCGCTGATGTACCGTCAGGCGGTGCGAGGCTCCGCGGCGCTCGCCGACTGCGTCGCCGCGAGTGATCGCCGCAGCCGATCGAGTCCCTGGACGACGTCCGGCCGCTGCGAGGCGAGCAGCGCGGGCATGAACGTGACCTCGATGAAGCGACCCACGACCGCACCGGCCAAATCATGGTGGGTGATGCACCAGATACCCGGGTAGCCACACTCGCTAATCTCGCTGTGCCCCTGGGCTTCGAGCTCGGCGCTGAGCTCGCCCTTCCCGAGCGCGCGCAGTAGCCGCTCCTCCTCGCCGGGCGCCAGCGGAATCGCGCGCAGGTCGATCGCATGCACCGTACCGTCCTCGAGCAACCTCTCGAGCGCGTGGCGCAGCTCGTTCAGAAGCAGCGGCACGTTGCCGGAGTCGAACTCGACGGCCACGGCTATGGTGCCGAGCCTCGACCGCTCAGCAGTCATCGGCCACCTCTGCGATTGAGCAGGCGACGTGCCATTGGGCCAGCAGCTCGCGCACGCGCGTGGCGGCCAGCGGCACAGCACTCGCAACAGCAGGAGTACACTCGACGCCCCACTCCACCGCGGCAGGCTCTATACCGACCAGCGCCCGCCGCGCCGGCAAGCACCCTGACAGCCGTGCCATGGCAAGCAGGTCCGCGACCCCGACGTCGTGTACGGTGCGGCCGCGGCGGCACACGAAAGCATCCATCGCGGGGCCTTCACGTACAGTCACGCTTCCCGCTGGCAGTCCCTCGCGTGCCGCATCGACGACGATGAGCGCGGCACAAGTCTGTACCGCGGGCAAGAGCGCGAACCCCAGCGTCCCCGCATCCAGTACCCGCACCGCTTCGCTTTCGACGCCGGCCGTTTTCAGCTGCATCGCCACAAGCACGCCCGCGCCGTCGTCCCTGAGCAGCGTATTGCCAACTCCAAGTACGAGTGCCGTCGACACCGCTCCGCCCCTGAGTTTAGGCTATGTTACCTGCGGCCAAAGTGGCGAGCATACGCATTTCAACGTACGCCGCGCACGCCTGCGGCGCGTACACTGCAGCAGTTGGCGCAAAAGGGCCCGGCCCGGCGAGGGTTTCATGTGCCTTGCGATTCCCATGCGGATCAAGCGCATAACCGGCTTCGTCGCAACCTGCGAGGCGAAGGGGGTCGAGCGTGAGGTTAGCCTGTTCATGCTGCAGGGCGAGCCCGTCGCAGCGGGTGATCAGGTCCTGGTACACGTCGGGTATGCGATCCAGAAGGTCACTGCGCAGGAAGCCAGTACCGCCTGGGAGCTGCTCGATCAGATCGCTGCCGAGTGCTGAGGGTTTCTCGTGCACGAGCTTGCCATTTGCCTCGCGCTGCTCGATCAGGTCGAAGGCATCGTGCGCGAGCAGCAGGCGAAGCGCGTGCGTGGCCTGGTGCTGCGCATCGGGCCGCTGGCAGGGGTCGAGACCGAGGCACTGCAACGGGCCTATTCGGTCGCGAGCGCCGGCACCTCTGCTGCGCAGGCGCAGCTGCTCATCGAGCGCTCGAGCGTGCGCATACGCTGTCTCGAGTGCGCCGTCGAGACGGAGGTACCGGGTCATCGGCTCCTGTGCGGCGCCTGCGGCAGCTGGCACATCCGCGTGGTGAGTGGCGATGAGCTGCTGCTCGTGCGCGTCGATCTGGACAGGGAGCTCGTGGATCATGTGTGAAACCTGCGGCTGTAGCGTTACGCCCGCCAATGCGCATCTGGTTAATGACGGCGGCGCCCTGGCGCGGGCCGCCGATGGCACGCGCTCGGTGCTGCTGTTGCGCAACCTGCTCGCGGAGAACGATCACGTCGCAGCGCACAACCGCGAGCATTTCGATGCGCACGCGGTGCTCGCCGTGAATGTGATGTCGGCGCCCGGTGCCGGCAAGACCGCACTCCTCGAGCGCACCATCGATGCGCTCGGCAAGCGGCTGCGAGTCGGCGTGATCGAGGGCGACCTTGCGACCGAGAACGACGCGCAGCGCATCCGCGCCAGGGGCGTGCCGGCGGTGCAGATCACTACCGGCAGCGCCTGTCACCTCGATGCGCACATGATCCACGACGCGTTGCACGAGCTCGACCTGCAGCGCTTCGATGTGCTCTTCATCGAGAACGTCGGCAACCTCGTCTGTCCGGCGAGCTTCGATCTCGGCCAGCATCTGAACGTGACCCTGCTGTCGGTCACCGAAGGAGACGACAAGCCGCAGAAGTACCCGGTAATGTTTCGCGCCACCGATGTACTCGTCCTCTCCAAGTGCGATCTGCTGGCGCACGTCCCGGAGTTCGACTGCGCACGCGCACAGGGCTGCCTGCGCGAGCTCGGCAATCCTGCGCCCGTGCTGCAGGTCTCGGCGCGAGCTGGCGGCGATGTCGGCAGCTGGTGTGACTGGCTCACACGGCAATTTACCGCGCACCGCCAGGGCCTGGCGCAGGGCAGGACGCGCCGGCCCGCGCTCGCCCCCGACGGCGCGGTACTGCACGCCATGAAGTAGCCCGCAATGGCCGTCAGCGCGCACGAGTGGTTGCGGCGCATCCGCGCGCTGGATCTGCCCGAGCACGTGAAGATCCTGAACGTGTGCGGCGGACACGAGCGCACCATCAGTGCCGCGGGTCTGCGCGCCGCGCTCCCGACACAGATCGAGCTCATTCCCGGCCCGGGATGTCCAGTGTGTGTCTGTCCGGAAGAGGACGTCTACGAGGCGATCCAGCTGGCGCTGCACGCGGACGTGACGCTGCTCGCCTTCGGCGACATGCTGCGCGTACCCGTCAACGTACCCAAGCGCGAGCCACGCACGCTGCAGCAGGCGCGCGCCGCCGGCGCTGACGTGCGGCCGATCGCCAGCCCCGCCGAGGCCGTGCACGTCGCCTCGAGTCAACCCCGCCGAACGGTGGTGTTGTTCGCCGCCGGGTTCGAGACGACGACCGCGCCGGTGGCGGCGATGCTCGCGCAAGGCGTGCCCGCGAATCTCTATGTGCTGCTCTCCGGACGGCTCACCTGGCCCGCCGTGGCGATGCTGCTCGAGTCGGGCAGTCGCGGGTTCGATGCGCTCATCGCGCCGGGACATGTGTCGACGGTGATGGGGCCGGAGGAATGGGAGTTCGTGCCGGCCCGGCATGCCGTACCGGCAGCGATTGCCGGTTTTCGGCCGGATTCGCTGCTGGCGGCGACCTACAGCGTGCTGTGCCAGCTGCGTGAGGGAGCGGCGCGTCTGGAGAACTGCTATCCCGAGGCCGTGCGTCCGGGCGGAAACCGCCACGCGCGCGCGCTGCTTGCCGAGGTGACGGAGGTGGTCGATGCGAACTGGCGTGGCATCGGCACGATTGCCCGCTCGGGGTTCGCGCTCTCGCGCGCCTACGCGCAGCGCGACGCCCGGCGGCAGTTGCCGAGTCATCACGATCCGGAGCGCAAGCGCATCGGTGAGATGCCCCCGGGCTGTGACTGCGCGGGCGTCGTGCTCGGCAAGCTCTACCCCGACCAGTGCCGCCTGTTCGGCATCGCCTGCACACCGCGTACGCCTATCGGCCCGTGCATGGTGTCCGATGAGGGGGCTTGCCACATCTGGTGGATGAGCGGACGACGCAACCATGAGCGCGCGAGCCGAGCCCAGGCTGCATCCGTCTGATGCGCTCACTGCGCGGCGGCTGCGCCTGAAGGGACGCGTGCAGGGCGTAGGCTTTCGCCCGTTCGTCTATCGCCTGGCGCGCGAGCTTGCGCTTGCCGGCACGGTGCGCAACCTGCGCGGCGAGGTCGAGATCTTCGTGCAAGGCAGCGCGCGACAGGTCGACCGCTTCCTGCGCGAGGTGCTCGACCGTGCGCCACCGCTCGCGGCACCCGAGTTGCTCGCGAGTGACCGCGCAGAGCTCGAGCCGCGGCAGGATTTCACGATTCTCGACAGCGCCGCGGGCGAGGGTGCGCAGATCACCGTGCCTGCGGATCAGTGCATCTGTGCCGCATGCTTGGGTGAGCTCGCCACGCCTTCGGACCGTCGTTACCGTTACCCCTTCATCAACTGCACGCAGTGTGGCCCGCGCTACACGCTGATCAGGGCACTCCCCTACGATCGAGCCAACACCACCATGGCGGCATTCCCGCTGTGCGCGGCCTGTCGTCGCGAGTACCGGGCGCCGCTCGACCGCCGCTTCCATGCCGAGCCGATCGCCTGTCCCCAGTGCGGTCCGCGCGTGTGGCTGGAGGTGAACGCGTCGGCGCCGTACGGCGCCGGCAAGCCGCCGCTCGAGAACGAGTCGGCGCTCACGCACGCCGTCGAGCTGCTGCGCAACGGCGGCATTCTGGCGGTCAAGGGTATCGGCGGCTATCACCTGATGTGTGATGCGACCGACGCTGCAGCGGTAGGGCGCCTGCGTGCGCGCAAGCAGCGGCCCCACAAGCCGCTCGCGGTGATGTTCCCGGCACGAGGCGCGGACGGTCTGGCCGCCGTGCGGCGCGAAGCTCAGCTCGCGGACGCTGAAGCGGCGCTGCTCAATGCACCCACGCGACCGATCGTCCTGCTCGCGAAACGCCCGCACACGCGGCTTGCGGAGTCGGTCGCGCCGGATCTGCGCGAAATCGGCGCACTGCTGCCCTACAGTCCACTGCACCAGCTGCTGCTCGCGGATTTCGGCGGGCCCCTGGTCGCCACTTCGGCGAACCGAAGCGGCGAGCCGGTACTCACCGAGGTCGCGGCCGCACGCGCGGCGCTCTCCTGTGTGGCGGACGCCTTCCTGCATCACGATCGACCGATCATCCGGCCGGCCGACGACTCGCTCGTGCGCGTCACGCTCGGCCGGGCGATGACGTTGCGCCTCGGGCGAGGACTCGCGCCCTGCGAGCTGACACTGCCCTGGCGGCTGCCCCGGCCAGTCATTGCCGTCGGCGGACACCTGAAGGTCACCATCGCCCTCGCATTCGAGGACCGCGTCGTCATCTCCCCGCACGTGGCGGACCTCGGCACCGTGCGCAGCGAGACCGTCTTCACGCAGGTCATCGAGGATCTGCAGCGGCTTTATGGCGTGACCGCGGCACGGGTCGCCTGCGATGCCCATCCGAATTACGCCAGCTCGCGCTGGGCCGCGCGCTGCGGGCTGCCGGTGAGCCGCATCTGGCATCACTACGCCCACGCCTCCGCGCTCGCCGGCGAGTACGCCGTGGAAAGGGAAATCTCTCGCGACAGAGAGATGTTGGTATTCACCTGGGATGGCAGCGGCTACGGTGCAGATCGCACGCTTTGGGGAGGCGAGGCGTTGCTCGGCCGCGCCGGAGACTGGCGGCGCGTCGCCAGCGTGAGGCGCTTTCGGGTACCCGGCGGAGAGCGTGCCGGCCGCGCGCCCTGGCGCAGCGCTGCGGCGCTGTGCTGGGAGCTTGGGCGGGAGCTGCCGGATCGCGCCGACGCCGAGGCGCTGGTGCGTCAGGCGTGGCAGCATCAGCTCAATTGCCCGGCAACGAGCTCCGTCGGGCGATTGTTCGATGCCGCCGCGGCGCTGCTGCTCGGCGTGCGCGAGACCTCGCACGAGGGCGAAGGTCCCATGATGCTCGAGGCAGCCGCTGCGGAGGCCGGGGGCGCAGCGCTGGCGAGCGGCACCGATGCGCTGCCGCTGGAACGCGACGCCGATGGCGTGCTGCGCTTTGACTGGAGTCCCCTGGTCACGCTGCTGTTGGATCAGTCCGGGCCCCTCGCCGTGCGTGCCGCCCGCTTTCACGGCGTGCTCGCGGCAACCCTCTGCGCGGTCGCGTGCGAGGAGCGCGCGAGAAGTGGCGTCGACTGCGTAGGCTTGACAGGCGGGGTGTTCCAGAATGCCGTTCTGACACGGCTCGCGCACCAGAGCCTGGCGCAAGCCGGTTTTCGGGTACTGCTCGCGGGGCAGATTCCCTGCAACGACGGCGGCTTGAGCTTCGGTCAGGTGATCGAGCTTGCCGCAGCCGCGCAGCACGGCGTCCCGACGCGAGCGATGCAATCGTGACGCTACCGGACACTCACATCTCGCTCGCGCACGGTAACGGCGGCCGCTTCATGCGCGAGCTGATCGAGAGCGTATTCGCGCGGCTGCTGCGCAGTGACACGCTCGACACGCAGGCGGACGCGGTGGCGCTTCCGTGGGACAGCGCACAGGGCGACCTCATCTTCACAACCGACGGCTTCACCGTGCAGCCGCTCGAGTTCCCAGGTGGTGACATCGGCGCGCTCGCCGTCCACGGCACCATCAACGATCTCGCCGTGAGCGGGGCGACGCCACGCTACCTGGCACTGAACGTGTTCGTGGAGGAGGGGTTCGAGATCGCACGCATCGAGCGGCTCATGGGGAGCCTCGCGCGTGCCGCGCTCGAGGCCGGGGTGCAGGTAGCGACCGGCGACACCAAGGTGTTGCCACGCGGTGAAGGCGGCGGGCTGTACCTCGCCACCACGGGTATCGGCGTGCGCCCGCACGGACTCGAGCTGGGTCTCCACCAGGTGCGTGCCGGCGATTCCGTGCTCGTAAGCGGTCCGATCGGTGCGCACGGTGTGGCGGTGCTGCTCGCGCGCGAGCAGTTCGGGCTGCGCGGGGATCTCAAATCCGACTCCGCAAGCGTCCTGCCGTTCACGCTGACGTTGCGCGGCATGCGCGGGCTGCGCTTCATGCGCGATCCGACTCGTGGCGGCCTTGCAACGGTCGTCAACGAAATCGCTGGCGCGACAAGTCTCGGTATCAGGTTGCGCGAAGCCGCCATCCCCGTACAGCCCGCGGTGCAGTCCGTGTGCGAGATGCTGGGCTATGACGCCTACTACCTCGCCTGCGAAGGTCGAGTGGTCGCGGTTGTAGCGGCCGATGAGGCTCCCGCTGCGCTTACGCGCTGGCGGCAGCTGCCCGGTGGCGAAGCGGCTGCAATCATCGGCGAGGTGCACGCTAATCCGTCCGCGCGCGTCGTACTCGAGACGCTCCTGGGCGGGGAGCGCTACCTCGAGGAGCTCGAGGACGATCCACTGCCCCGTATCTGTTGAGAATTGATCTGTTAAGCATTGCAACAGAGCTGCAATGGTCGTGCGCGACCTTGGCAGGACTATCTCGGAAAACACTTAGCTCGCCGCCGGTTCTGCCTTGCTAAACTCTGCGTGGGAGCAAAGCGTCGGGAGAACCGCCTCCAATCGAGGGCGGAAGTGCATCACATGACGATCTGACCACAACCGCGGGGTCGCTCTATGAGCACGGCCGCTCAATGGAGGCGTGTCCCGCACAGACGGGGTGTCTGCGTACAAAAGGGAATCCGTATGGTCCGCACATCCGCGCCCCTCTCACACGCGATGATTCGAGTTGTCCATTGCTCGCTCGCCGTTCTCGGCGTGGCGATCCTGCTCACCGCATGCAGCGGCAGTACCGGCCGGGCCGGAGCGACCGGCCCCCCTGGACCCCCAGGCCCCTCCGGACCTCCGGGCGCCGGCGTCTCGGCGCTCGATGTGACCTCGGCCAGCGCCATCACGGGCACGATCAGCAGTGTTACGATCAGCGGGCCGCCGGTGGTGAAATTCTCGCTCGCCGATGAGAACGGCGCGCCGCTCAAGGGCTTGTCGGCCGCGTCCATCGGCTGGGTGATCGCCAAACTCACGCCGGGTGTGAACGGCGAGTCGAGCGCCTGGCAATCCTACATCTATCAAACCGTCACCCCCGCGGGCTGCGCCACAGGTGCCACGGGCTGCCTCACGGCCCCCGCGACGCAGGCGACGACCGAGAACGGCGCCGCGGGCGCCCTGGTCGACCACGGCGACGGGACCTATCAGTACACATTCATGAAGGACATCACCAAGGATCCGAACGTGCCCTACAACGCGACGCTGACCCATCGCGTGGGCTTCGAGATCCGCGGATTGGCACCGGCCAACAATGGCGTCTATACGTTCCAGCCCTCGACCGGCGCGACGACCGGCATCTTCATGCGCGAGATCATCGAGCTGCAGACCTGCGACGGCTGCCACACGAAGCTTGCGGCACACGGGGGTGCCCGTGTGGAGACGCAGTACTGCGTGATGTGCCACAACCCGAGCACGACCGATCCCTACAGCGGCAACCCGCTCAACTTCACGCAGATGATCCACAAGATCCACA
>Ga0123355_10010341_pt1 | contig 14288 bp, 8 predicted proteins | sample TergutEmb28metaG_3_FD_89872 | JGI IMG/M metagenome (GOLD analysis project Ga0123355, IMG submission 89872) | Embiratermes neotenicus P1 segment gut microbial communities from Petit-Saut dam, French Guiana - Emb289 P1 | ecosystem: Host-associated > Arthropoda: Insects > Digestive system > Gut ...
ACCAATTTAAATGGACTAGTCCGTTTCGCTGAAAGACCAAATCTGGTTTCTGTGCGTGTGCCATCATGTTTCAAACGTGCTCTACGAGGTGCTACCCAAAAATTCGGGGAATTTCAACAGCGCGCCCGAATCGGTTGTCGTATGCCCTTCCGCCGCTAGATGTGGCTAGCAGTATGCTTTGTGAATCAGTGTGCCAACAGCTGTCAAGCTGACAGGACGTGTTATTTAGTTCAGTGCGTTTTTGTGAGGTTATGTTTTAGTGACCCGGCGAATTTTTTTACAACTGATATGACGGATTTTAAGGAGCAAATAATCTGCATCAAATTTTGTTTCAGTCTTTAAAAAAACTGCTGCAGAAACTCACCGAATGCCAAAGGAAGCCTTCGGAGACACTACCACGAGCCAAAGCAAAACTTTTGTGTAGTACAGTACAAACGCTTCAAGGACGGACGGACGAACGTCTGACGACGATGGGTGTTCTGGACGACCGTCGACAGGCACAACACAGGAATACAGTGCAAAAGTTCGCGAGGCTATCCTTGCAGATCGCAGGCAAACTATCCACGATGTTTGTGAGATAGTAGGACTGTTATAAGGGACCGTTCAACGTATTCTGGCGGACAATTTGAACATGAGAAGCATTTCTGCGAGATTTGTGCCAAGACTGCTGAGCGTTTCTGTCTGCAGGGAACTCAAAACAAGCCAGAGACGACCCCAACTTCATCTCCAATATCATAACCGGTGATGAAACACGGGTGTATGGTTATGACCCTGAGACTAAGCAGCAGTCGTCGCAGTGGAAGTCGCCAAATTCACCGCGGCCGAAAAAAAGCGCATGAAGTTCGCAACAATGTCAAGTCCATGTTGATTGTTTTTTTCCGACATCCAAGGTACTGTCCACAAGGAATTCGTACCCTCTGGTCAAATCGTCAATGGCAAGTTTTACTGTGAGGTTTTGAAGCGGCTGAGAGTGGGCACTCGGCGCAAAAGTCCAGACAAGTGGGAAAACACCATGACAATGCGCCCGCTCTCACATTACTCGTTGTTCGACAATTCCTGACTTACATAAACATTACAGTGATTCCCCACCCCCAGCCCCTCTCGCCTGACCTCGCCCCCTGCGACTTTTTCCTGCTCCCCAAGATGAAATTACGGCTGAAAGGGCGTCGTTTTGACACGACCTAGGAGATCCACGCAGCATCGCAAGAGGTTATCGACATACATTTTAGAACTTCCAGTGATGCATGAAATCATGGGAAACACGCTAGGATCGCTGTATACATGCCCAACGGGACTACTTCGAAGGATACGATGGAAACTAGGGGTTTTTTATGGTCAAATTCCCCGAATTTTTGGGTAGCACCTTGTAAAAGGTCTTTGTAACAGGAAAGCGATGCGTTCGTCATGACGTCAGCATCAAATAACATACAGATAATGCAACGACCTTTTTTCAGTTACAAGGCTTTTATTGTACGTCCGGTCTTGCGTACCTGTTAATGATTCTTCAGTTACCACAAATGAGTGGACGGGGCATACGAAACTATAAGTTGTTCAGGACAAAGTTCAGTGACACACACCTGTGCAACTTCGGGATTCATAAATAACTTGGGCTTTCTTGCACATCTGAGCTACTATCCGCTTATCAAAGACTCTTCCATCATTAAAGAAAATATCTCAAATGTTCGCCTTCTAGTACAATGTATTCCGGTAGATACATAATTCCGAATATATCTCAAGTACAAAGAAACATGTTACAAAACACCTTCCAGGGTACATTTTGATCGCAACTCGAACTACGTTCTTAGGCTGTTTTCGGAGACACTGAAATCCATAAAGCGCCGAGTCAAACGTTTTGTTTCCATTCTACATGCACAGTAGTCCTGTATACAAAACAGACGCATCCAGCCGCAAGCAAAATGTGTTTTTTTTTCGAGCAATTAAAACGCGACTTCGCTATTAAAAGGCAACCAAATTCAATTCCACTCAATCCTACCCCACCCCACCCCATCCTATCCCGCGTTTTCCCCACCCTTCCATTCTGTCACAAAACTGAAAACACGAATGACATTGAATTGAAAAAACAAGCATTACAGCCAACCAAAATCGTAACATAAAGCCCCGTCATAACAGTTTTGTCATTTCAAACACCCCACCCCAAACCCGCGAAATATGTCGCTTACATTTAAAACGTACGGTGTGAATGTTGGTTATTATCCACGTTCTTTTTATTAACCATTTAAAATCTGAAGTTAAAATTATATTTAAAAATGCAGTTCCTACCTCACAGACAACACAGAATATCGCCATTATATACAAACCAGTTAATGGTATTTTGTGAAATCACTAATTACTGTGAAAAATAAAACGGAAAAAAATACTGTGTAAAAATGCAGCAACTGTGTTTCGAAGAGTCAGTACACGTGTGAATGATTTTGGTTGTTCTCTTTCAAATAATGTACAGATAATAATGTTCAATAATATATCCCAATATTACGGTGCACAGCATTACACGTCAATCCGCAAGCTCCTTGCAACTGCGTGTTTCATTTTAAATGACCATCTGCGGCAAAACACAATTTTAAAACAATGGGGCAGTAATGAAGGTTTCAAAATTAATAAAACACATTCAAACACATATCAAGTCATGTTCCAATCACAATGCCTCAATACACCGTTTATGTAGATTGAAAATTCTTACGAAGAAAGGGGCGCAAAAAAATTGTCCCAGGCTTAAGAAATCGTGCTAAAATGTATGGGGAAACATTTCAGTTACGAACGTTGAAAATTCTCTCGAAAGTTCTTACATCCTGCCGGTGTCATATACTGGAACAGCAGTAGGTGCACACAGCAGTAGGTGCATATAGTAGGCGCATGCAGCAGTAGGTGCATACAGCAGTGGGCGCATTAGACAGTAGGTGCATACAGCAGTAGGGGCACACAGCAGCAGATTCATACAGCAGTAGATGCATACAGCAGTACGTGCACACAGCAGTAGGTGCATACAGCAGTAGATGCATACAGCAGCGGGTGCATACAGCAGTAGGTGCACACAGCAGTAGATGCATACAGCAGACCCGCTTCGTTTGTTGGTTCGCGCATCGCGGTTTCACTTATGCACGAAAAAATCATTGCAACCCTCCGGATACCGCTACGTACGCGTAGTTACCTCATTTATTCGCGATCGCGCTTTCGTCGTTCAAACCCAAGAGACTGTATTTACCCATGTGTCTCAATAGCTACCAAGATATCGCATAATACGGAATGCAATTCTCATGTACTCACAAGTTTTATAACTAATTATTGCCCTCGTATTTTAACTACGTCTGAAAAGGATGAAGAAACCCCAAACCGCAAAATGGGAAGTAAAGTGATGTCTCTGTTAGAAGAAGAGGTGTTGGATAAGTTGGGCAAGAGAGGGAGAGAGAGAATACTGCTGCGGTCCAACGCGGTTATAGTGTAAACCAGTTCCAGTAAGGACCCAAAGTATTGTAATGGCTCTTTCTTGCGCCCCCGAAGAAAGAAATAAAGAGAGATGTAAGATAAACGACATTAATCAGTGTAAGATATGTGATACTTGATTTAATGAGATGAAGATACAAAAGTCTACTGTGAAATTATTATGCAAACATTTGTCTCGTAACCCGCTCAGAACAGAATCGCAACCAAATCTTCGGCCGCGACCCGAAGGTGCGGCAATGCCAGTGTAAACGCACCAGCGATTCGTTTAATCTATCCTGAAGATGGAGATATCAGGTTCTTCCGAAACGCTGGTTAACAACCTACTAGACTGGACGGTGTCAGCGATCTGAAGGCCAGAACCCAGACCTACGACGCCGTAAAGCTTGTCCTCGTGTAATTCAATACAAGCAAGACTCCTGAAGCTTAGCGATTTTTGATGACTCTCAGTCTGTGGTAGTGACAGTTAAACGCGACGATATTTTTAAAAGAGTTATACGCATGAAGTTAATAATGTATAATGGAAAACTAGCTCCATGACCACAACACGCCACAAAGATGTACAGATGGAGTGTCGGTACAGCTCGAGGCATGCCTGACGTCGGTTCTCTGCATAAATATGTGAAGAAAGGCCCCTGCTACTGAGGCCTCAGGAAAACAGCCCTTGATATCCATCTGATACGATACGGAGTGGACCTGACAACTGCCCTTCACGCGGCGGAGACCACGGAAAATTGTGTCCGGCCAAAGTGGGTCACACTGAGATGTGTCTTGGTGATGACTAGCGCCCCGCCCCGACATGCTGCCGTACGACGGACAAAGATACAATGAAAATATGGGCCTTCGGCTCGAACTACGACACAAGCCCGCCACAGTGCATGACACAGACGAGTTTCCAATATTATGAGGCAATCGGCCGTGTAAAATCGTAATGAAACCCTTCCCGCAGCTCCACTTCCAAAGACTACCTATCATATACGCTGCAGAAATGAACCCCCATGTTAAATACAATCCCTGAAGCGATCCTGCCAACTAGCACGGTGTGGCGGGATACTAATGACTTCTTAAAGACAACTGCGTGTTCCCCTTTACCAGTCCGAGCGGCCATCAAAAGAACCTGGTACACATGCCCCAAACACACTCTCATCTCATCTGCCTTGCTGAACGTGTGGATGCAACCCGACACGTTTTCCCTTGACCATTGGTGAACTGCAATGCGCGCTGCGATGCGAAGCAGCAAGATATTAATCCTTCAAAGAACGCTGGTAACTATATGTACCATCTTCTTTAACATTAGAACTTCGTAATCCGTCCATAAAATGTACTCATACTTAAGTGTTTGTTATGATTCTCATGACGTCAAGTAGCTCGTCTTTGTCTCGGAAGAGCAATGTCGCTCTGCGGGTGGTATGTTGCATTATGCAGATAATGTCCGCTATATTACATAGCGCGTTAAACAGTAGCATTTCTTAACACAGTAACAATGGGGCTAAATTGCAAGAATTTAGACTTCCGCGACGGCGTAGTTAATGTCTCCGTCCTTCTAGGAAGGGGGTCATGTCACTGGGTAATTGGTGACAGACGTTTCCGGACCACCGCGTTACCTAAAAATTTCGGGCACTAATTACCCAATGACGCAGCGCCACATATCCTCCAGGAATGAACTGTAATACCAAAAAATATCGACTTTCTGCCAAGACCGGTTAACGTTTCGGCTATCACACACGGAACTCAAAATTCCGCGCCAAGTTCCGCACAGCACGCATTATTATTATTATTATTATTATTATGCCACCTTTATGCAGAATGTTTACCATTACAAACTTGGAACAAACTATGTTTCTACAGTATATAGTGTAGCAGCTTTTCTGTGGTTACAATATACGGTATAGTACATGTAATGTTATTTCTCGTGATACACGTTTCGTAATTATTGCTGTTGATATTATTATCATCATCATCATCGTCATCATCATCGTCGTCGTCGTCGTCGTCGTCGTCGTCGTCGCTGTTGTCGCTGTTGTGCAAAAAACGTACGGAGTACAGATTCTACGAGTACGTAAATTACATTTCTCGGATATATGAATATAACTCAAAAGTTTCTCGCCTTGTCGCCATGACAGCAATTGAACGTCATAACCTCGCGCGCCCGTCGCAACAATGCGACGGGCGCGCGAGCGCACAACATGCAAGCGCGCGCACAGTTATATCGTACGCCTACTTCACTTTCCGTATTAGGAAAGATATGCTAGAACTATCTAAGATCGTGACGATAATGCTGTCTGACTACTGTCCATGCGGATCTCACACGAAGTTTAAAAAGATCTGAAATTTCAACTGCAGCTTTTCACGACATATTGATTAAGTTCAGTCAGGTGGTATGAGTCCAACGCATTATATACCGTTTCCCCTCTTGTTTTTACAACTACGACAAAAGTTCATAGTTTAAATTAGATCTCTTCTTTCTAGCAAACTAGGCACTGATTCTGACAGTTTCATATCTAGCTCTTGACAGCGTCAGCGCATCTCCGATTGCTTTAAATCGAGGCAATTCCGATCTCATAATACCATCTATTTAATTAAGGGTACAATAGGTCTCCCTGTGTAAAGGCGATTCGAGAAATAATAAAGAGCCATAAAAGGTTAAGAATTTCCAGAAAAGGTAAAATTTACTTTCAGTCTAGTGGGCATTCGATTCCCAGCAGAAGCAACACATTTCCTCCGCCCGGAGGGCCCAGACCAACTCTTGGATCATCCAGCCTCCTATATAATGAATATCAACGGCTCTTTCCCCTGTGTAAAGCGGACGGGTGTGACGTTAAGCACTCACCCCTCTCCAGCAAGAAGGTTGTGAAAAGGCCTACGCGAGGTCACAGCATTCTGCTCTCCATACACCTTCGTGGCGGTAATTAGCGAGACATAAGACAAATTTTACAGCCTAACGACCAGACGCAAGATACCATCTTCTTCATTCCATTTCGTTATGGATAGGGTTATTGCTTTCACTGAGACGAAGTTGTTTAACTTCTTCACAACTCTTGCATTTACCGTGAATACCGGCAAGAACACAGAACATTCTTGATTTCAAACTTTCGCCGTCTTCTGGATGTTCTATTTTTTTCTTTTGGGTGACGCCCTGCCGTCTGAATTTTATGTGCCGAAGTTTCGGAAAACACTGTTCCCACCACCTATGAAGATGGAAGTGTGTGTTCTGAAACGTCGGTACATAAAATTCAGACGCCGGGGAATCACCCAAAAGAACCGAACATGTTTCATTACATCTTCGGGCGTTCTCTATTAGGCCCGCGATAGAAAGCTGGCCGAAAAGTTGCACTGAATTATGCAAGTGTGCGTGTGCATGCGTGCGTATGTGTGTAGTTTTTCCGTATCAACATATAGCTGTACTTTATACCTCGTGTGTTGTCTGTTACTATATCCGTGACAGGAACAAAAAATAGTTTTATACAGAGTAAGTACACACAGTAATTACATAGTAGAACTTCATTACGTATCACTCCTGTCGGTCTATTCTGAAGGTTCGAGCAAGCGAGGTGGGATGGCTATTACTGAAACAGGTAAAAGCACCGTAACGTGTTGACATTTAAACGAATCAGTGGCGGTCAATCTTCCACACTTTTTTTAGAGTATCCTGTCTTTCGGGGCTGTTAATTCTTTTTGTAAAAATAAATGTTTGGGGCGTGTGGCAGCAGAGTTTTATCACATTTTAAAAATGCAAGCCCGCGTGCGCAGTCGTCACATCTCACACACATACGAGATACAGGGTTAGTGCGCAAAGGTGTTTAATTATTTAACGCGAGAAGTGCGATATGGCGCACTTCACAATAGCTCAGTGCTATTGTGTCTGTCTGTCTTAGCGGCAATCTCGATCTCAAAACAGCCGTTTCGCTTCGACTATCTTTCACAAAACAGCATAAGCTTACCCGGCATATAACACTATTGGCCTTAACAAGTTCCTCCAAGGAAATGCAGGAAAAACACTATACAATGCAGTCAGATGAAATTCCCACTTCAACGTTCATGGAAGTCAGCTAACCTGAAAATGGAGGACACCCTCTAACAAGACGTGGGTAAAATATTAACGGACTAGAGCACATCAACTTATCATTACACATGGACCAGAAAACTCCAGCAGCAGCAGTTTTCTGGTGGTCACGCCACCCGCTGAGTTGTCCTTGGCTTCGAAGCCAAGTAGGACTGTTAGTCCTATGCTGGTCTGCTGTATGTTTATACTGCTGAGCCAAAATAATAAACACTTAACACTTCAACTCCTACCTCGCAGTAAACACGCTGCACCTCCACTGCAAACATGAAACAGTTAATGTTGATCATGGAAATTATCGCTGTTTACTATCAGATTGTTCCGATATATTTTGTCACAAGTCAGACTTGAAGAGTAACGACACGCCAAGAGCATCTATGAGCACACAGACAAACAGTATTCTTACAATAAAAGCCAACAAGATGCACTATTTCTCAACTTAATTTTGGTAAAGAACTCTACGTGTTTCGGACAGACTTATTGTCCATCATCAGGAGTCTTAATAGTATTCACAGCAATTAGTATTTGTCATACTAGTTACGTTGACTGTCTGCTAGCAAGCAAATACCAATTGCTGTGAATACAGTATTAAGACCCCTGATGATGGACATTAAGTCTGTCCGAAACATGTAGAGTTCTTTACCAAAATAAAGGTGAGAAAGAGTGCATCTTGTTGGCTTTTATTATAAGAATGTATCACGACAAACAGCCTTCTGAATGTCAAAGACATACCAGACTGTATCAAAATAAACTCCACGCCAGTTACAAAAACGTCTGACACCATGGGGCAAAACCCACACCCAGCAGGGAGTCCTTAGGCCTTGGGCTTCAAGAACCACGCATCCATGAATGCGTGAAGCGTGATGCGTAACTCCGTGACCCTGAAAAATCTGACTGAAAGATATTGTGCGGTTGTGGTGTGTTAGAGACCACGTGGGTTTTTTTTTTTTTCATGAGACCACGCATGCGTTATCACTACGTCACGCGGCGCTTGCATTTCATTTGAATTCTGATTGCCATGCAAACCTGTTGTGAGTAGATTCAAGGTCTACTGCCCATGAAATTTAATGGTATTTTTGTTAAAAATGTATCTGATTAAGTAACAATGCAACCTGATCTGTCCCAGCTCAGTCATAAAAGTAAATACTGTATGGAACAAACCACGAGACCGTAGTGTGAGCGGAACCTGGCCAGCTTTACCGACGAAATGATAACATGCACACACACACACACACACACACATGCCTCGCGTCTTCCTCTCCTTCTCAATGCCCAAGTCCATAATCGCACTAGCCTAGCGAGGATTCTCCAGTTATCAACACACTGCAATGAAAATGACGCTGTGACGCACACAGAGAAGGCGTCTATTAAAACAATACCCCAAGCGCAATCACGTATCACGAATCGTACATGTACAGTACCGAAGCTGTTAGTCTTGGAAACTGAGCATTACGGTAGTCCTGAAATTCTCCGCATTTAATGGTACTGGAAGGTTCACGACCGTGCGTACAAGAGTCCGCATTTGTTCCTACCCTATGCCCGACTATCCAGTCCACCCCTTCACCGTATATCTCGTTACAATTTTTTTATGATCCCATCTAGGCTCATGTTTTCCAAGTGGTATCTTTCCCACACGTTTGCTCGAGCAATTTTGAAATGTTAGTGTCCCTCCAAAACATCTGAACTCTGCCACAATTCCAAAGGATTTATTCGACACATTTAAGTCGTAGCTCTGCCCTGCATTCTGTTCACAAGACCTGTCATATACTTCACTTTCCCAGTATTTACTTCTAGGTCAGCTCCCTCACTGGCGGGTAATAAGCTTTATGTTTCTAGATACGGCAGCTAAAACAAACCCCCCCCAAAAAAAAGCTTTTATTTACAATATGTACGCTTTTACCCGATGAATTTTTCATAGTCAGTACAGACCAGAAATTGGTTTGTTCCATTAAATCTTAATCCATCCTGGTTTTCTTCGACCTTCCCCCTAATACATTCTAAATCGAAGCTGAAAAGCACTAGCGACAAAGCATCTCCTTATTTCAGACCATTCTGAATAGGTAATGTATCAATGTTTGCCTGTCCCGACTTTACCATGGGTTTCACTTAACAAATTTTTATCAAGCTAACTAGATGCATGGGTATACAATGGAGGTGTTACACAAAAGCTGCCTCCTAACCGAACCGCAGGCTTTCAAATAATAGCGACACAAAAACTGATTAAACAGTCTAAGAGTTCGTTTATAATGTATTCCCCCTGTTCCCACGGGATAACACGTCTCCTTCAGGTACCAAAAACCTAAACAAACCGTTTTCTTTCCAAATGTGCTCACATTTTTTAAATTAACACGCTACTTTCACAACTTATGGTGTAGTTGTACATCACCCTACTTTAACGTATAACATCACCTAAGCGCGTTCGAACCTATGTATTCTAGACTCTACTCGGTTGGCCATACAATTTCATCTACTGTGTTCACACTTTTTGTTACTGCACATACGTCTAGAAGCAATGGGTAGTTGGTACTATTAATGCGGTCTGTTACCACATTTTGTTTAATACCCTATAACTTACACGTCTATGCCGATTTTGTCTATGCTCAATTTGTCGGTCACACGTAATTCCAAAATTTCACCCCGTTGAAGTATTGTGCAAATGCTGCCTCAAAATATTTCGTACACAGTGTGTGTGCATTGACAATTCATGTACATAACAATATTCCTAATCTCAGGCAAAACCAGTAAATATTACAAAGTATGATTGCATGTTTGTGTTTCCTTAATTCTGCGTAACGTAAACTGCATCACGAATAAAATCAGTAACGGGAGAGAAATGTGACTAAGGGCACGAATACAACGTCACTGGATTAGTACGTCACACCGTAACAAATTTCATGCACTTGTACGTGACTCCAGACTAAGCAATTACAATCAAGTACACACAAACATTATGACTGTGCCTGTATTCTTGCCTCAGTTATTTGGCATACAAATCCCGTCTACACGCCTCCGTGTTGTACCTTATCATCAACTGTATTTCCGTGCACTGGTCTTGTAAACAAATGTACGTGTACGTTGGCCTGCTTCCGGTGTGAATGAAACTTCAATTTGGTTCACAGGTTTCAGTAAAAATTCCCGCTACAAAACATTTCGAAAATTCTTTCAGTGGGAGTCGAACAATTCCAAGCGGAGGGACATGCATGACGAAGTTACTATCTGTAGTCGCTTTTCGCAGCATTTTTTACCAACACGCCTAAAAATCAGTACTCTCATCACACGGCAAATATTTTTTATGCGTCTCGCAAAATAGCATCAACCGGTAGGTCTTTATGAGGGAGATGGAACGTTATGTGTCGGACAGGAAATGCATTCTAAAATTCAGAACCAAGACAGACGTGTTTGTTTATTGCCATTCCGGTTCGGTGGCTTAAACTCAGAGATGAACTTAGGCGCAGTCGGTGTAAACAACCGACTTCAAGACCAAGGAATCGTGGTTCGATGCTGGGAGTGTAACAAGAACTCCTTTTGTCCTCAAAGTTAAGATCGACCATGAGGTCCACCCAGGATTCTACCCAATGGATACTGATGGCGGTTTCCGCAGGTATGCCTATAAAGCGACTGTGGTATGATTTAAGCTAATTGCCTCTCAGGCGCGGAGCTAAAGCTTGACTCAATCCGTCTGCACGTAGTGATGCTTAATTAAGCACAGTGCCAATTTTAGGTTATTCTCTTTGAACGATGCGCGTTTAAACGTCGCCCATGTTCGCGAATCTGCGCCATCCCCCACCAAGAGGACGCAATAACTGTGACTCCAGCTGACTAATGGGTGCGGATTACTCTGAGCTCCACTGAGTGGCAGCACAGGCTAGACAGGCCACATGATAAAAACTTCATGCAGATTAATGGCACTACTTTCATCTCCTAATTACATGAATACAGACCGTGGATTTACTGTTGAGAAGCAAAACACACACACACACACACCAAGTGGCACACTTTAAAACGGAAGTAAGCTGAGCTTTTATTCATTTATTTATTCATTTATTCATTCATTCATTCATTAAGGAAACCGCTCATCTCAGATTATGCAGTGTTAAATGACTGTAGGGCGAGTGATTAATGATTTGGAAAATATGCGGAACAAATCGTCCGTGATATAATTTGATACATATACAAGCGACTACGTGTATATACAGGGACGGAGAAAAGACACGAGCAAACTCAACACACAACATTTCAACCCCGTATCCCCCAGATACAAATTAGACTGCTACCCACTCGACCCGGACGGTCACTAACGATGCACAAACAATCTGATGATAAATCACTTGACAGCCTAAAAGTATCTCGAAGCAAGAGGAATGGGATTCGCGATTAAATCGGCAAATTATAAGCGTGGAAATGTTTTAAATCGGTGGTTCATACCAGGTGCAACAAAGTGCATTTTGCTCCCTACAGGGCCGACCGGTCTTCCTACTGGGAATGTAATATGTTCTCTGTAACAAAGAGTCTGAATTCTTTCAACTAATGCGAATTAATTTTTGTCTTCAAAAACCGTACCATGACTCTGGCGGTTATTCGCCGACGTCTCTTTGCTGAGGTCATCTTGGGCTGATTCACGTGAGATAAAGGTATGAGGTGAACTAAGTGATACCACGACACACATTTTTCCCCAAGTACATCGGTTTCCCCTGTCAGTATCACTCCACCAATGTCCGTACTCTCTTCACCTTGATAATACTCTTTATCAGGAGAAGTAAAAAAAAGTATCAAGTTGTATTCTTTTATGTTGTTTGTTTATCACTGAAGCCCAGTGGCTATTATATGTACCATCGCGTTTTACATTCAAAACCCCTATATTCTGCCAACAGAATACAGTTTTACGTTTCGTATGACTTTCACAAAAAGGTATTTCCCTGTTACACAATGTGCGTGCAGCGTATTTACTGCGCGGTGCGAACTGGATTTGCACATGCAGTGCAAATTAAATTCAGTCCTCAAAGGACACAGATCCACTCTGACAAACGTTATCTCCACAAAACAATGACAATCACAAAATGAATAACGCAGTCCGTTGTTATGTATCAGTTTCGTACACGATAGCCAGCATTAAAGGAAGGGCAACTTTAAAGCGAACAACTGAAAAATAAAGCCAACTCAAGATGCCCCTCTGCATGTCAAGCAGGTACACAACTGTGTGATCAGCTTCACGCCACTTTACCGCTGTGCAACAGCCATGATACCTACCGAACAAGAGGCCAGGTGGAACCCGGGTCGGTCATGACGTTTCGGTGGGTACAAAGGAGAGGCGGAATCTCATAAACGCGTCGAAAAGGGATCAACTGAGCTATTAGGTTAGCACGTGAAAGATGTGTGATTTATACCTGTCACCTAGTGTTGTCTGCGAAGTGAAATTTCGGTTACGATGGGCTAGGTATGTGGCCGGAACAGATGTCGCACAATGGAGAACCCTGCTTCATACGCGTCAATCTTTATAAGGTGGACATCCAATTGTTATCGTATGGTAACTATACGAATTATAAGTTACCACAACTACGTTTTAGGGTTTGTTAACATAATCTTTCGAACCACGTGTGTTATCTTCAGGCTAAATACTACCTACACGTAAAACACTGAACCGCAGTATACACTGCTGTCTGTGGATCAGTACCTCAGCTGTCCTACTAGCAACACCACCGACGGCAACCTACCGCCTGATAACGACGTTGCTACATCTCTTGCGTACGCCGCCGCCGCCGCCGCCGCCGCCGCCACCACCACCACCACCACCGCCACCGCCACCGCCGCCGCCGCCGCCGCCACCACTTTTAATTAGATCGGCTTTGAATAGTTATTTTAACACATAATTTAATAATGTAACAAATTTGCAAAATGGATATCTCAGTATTCACAGACAGCAATATATACTACCTTTAAGCGTTTTACATGTACTTAGCCTGAAAATTACTCACGTCGTTCGAAACATGTTGCTTTAATAACCATCAACACTTTGTTGTGTTGATGATTATAATTTGAACAGCTATCATGCACGTTACCCGGTGTCTCAACGGTAGTGACACGGCTGGTTACGATGGGCTGGGTATGTAGCCAGAATGGATACTATGTGGTGGGAAGGTGTGCCATTTAGACAGGCCACCTGCTGTCGTCCAACGGAGGTTACGATGGGCTGGGCATGTAACTGTAATGGATACTGCGTACAGAGAAGTGTGTGTGGTTCATGCGGTTACTTGCGGGGATGCAACGTCAGCGAAATGCAGGTTATGACAGATTGGGTATGTAGTGGGAATGGCTATTACATAACGAGGAAGTGTGCGATTTAAACACTGATCCTGAAGGAGATCCAAGTTCCTGCATAGATCGTAGAGTCAGTGAAGACAGGAGGTGGAGCGGGGGAGATTTATACAGGTCGCCTGTTGTTCACTGTTTGCATGCACTTGTGCCATACGAGAGGTATTTAGTAGATATATGTTGGTTTATCTGCACAACAATGGTTTATTACATATTATAATTATTATTACATATGTATAGGTAATTAATTATAACAATAAATCATCTAGTACATGTTTCGACCTGCATAGGTAATTTTTGGTGGGGAAACCTGACGAGAAAGAGACTATTTGGGAGACCCAGGCATAGATGGGAGGATAATATTAAGATACATCTTCAGAAAGTGGGATGTGAGGGTATAGACTGGATCGATCTGGCTCAGGATAGGAACAGGTGGCGGGCACTTGTGAATGCGGTAATGAAC
>Ga0123355_10010345_pt1 | contig 14287 bp, 13 predicted proteins | sample TergutEmb28metaG_3_FD_89872 | JGI IMG/M metagenome (GOLD analysis project Ga0123355, IMG submission 89872) | Embiratermes neotenicus P1 segment gut microbial communities from Petit-Saut dam, French Guiana - Emb289 P1 | ecosystem: Host-associated > Arthropoda: Insects > Digestive system > Gut ...
GAGCGTGGTTGGCGACCACCCCGGGGAACGCGGCCACGAATGCGATCAGCAGCAGGATCAGGGTCCCGACCGTCGCCTTGCGGTTGTGGATGACCGCGCGCAGCAAGCGCTGGGAGCCGGCGGCCGTGCCGATCTCGGGCTGGTCAGCCTGCGCGATCTCGGCCACCGCCATTCAGGCCTCCCGGGTCCGCGGGTCGAGCATCGCCGTGGCGATGTCGGCGATCAGTACGCAGACGAGCACGGCAGCCGTATAGAACAGGAACAGCCCCTGCATCAGCGGCAGGTCGTGGTCGGTGGTGGCCGTGTAGAAGAGGTAGCCGAGTCCGGGGTAGGAGAACAGATACTCGACCAGGATCGCGCCGCCCAGCACGTAGCCAAGCTGCATCGCGAAACCGGTCAGGTTCGGCAGCACCGCATTGCGGGCGGCGTAGTCGAACATCACGCGCCGGCTCGGCAGGCCCTTGGCGCGGCCCATCTTCACGTAGTCCTCCTCGATCGTCGTGATCATGTTGTTCCGCATCGAGTAGACCCACAGGCCAGCGGTAACGACCGTGAGGCTGATCGCGGGAAGGATCGCGTGCTTCAGAACGTCTCCGATGAAGGACAGCGAGAACGACGGCGTCGCGCCGATCGTGTAGTTGGAGCCGAGCGGGAGCCAGTTGAGCTTGACGGCGAAGACGTAGATCAGGAGCAGGCCGACGAAGAAAACCGGGATCGTCGAGAGGATGAACAGCGAGGGAGGGAGGATCGCGTCGACCCGGCTGCCCCGTCGCCACGCGCTGATCACGCCGACGAGCGTCCCGACCACGAACGCAAGCACCGTCGTCGCCCCGACCAGGCCGAGCGTCCACGGTAGCTTCGAGGTGATCTCGTTGATCACCGGCACGTTCTGGATCGTCACCCCGAGCTGACCGGTCAGGGTGTTGCCCAGGTACTGGAAGTACGAGGCCAGCAGGTTCTGGTGGGCACCGACCCCGAACTCGATGTTGAGCGCGTGCAGCGCCGCCGGATTGACGTTCCGCATCGTGCTCAGCACGGCCTCGGCCTCATTCCCCGGCATCACCCGGGGAATGATGAAGTTGACCGTCATCGCGGCCCACAGGGTCACGATGAACAGACCCAGGCGCCGCGTGAGATAGCTCATCTTCAGAGCCTCCGGATCTCAGCGGCGCCGGAGTCCCCGTGGCTCACTTGATGGGATACAAGTGAGCCACGACCTGGCCGTTGTCCGGGAACGAATATGGCGACGGTTGCGCATACGGATTGGACTGCGTCGGCCAACCGCCGATCTTGCTCGTGTCGTACTGGTACCAGTCGACGCCCTCCGTCGTTGGGATGAAGGGGACATCGTCGACCATCACCTTCTGGATCTTATGGATGATCTGGAGCTGCTTGGCGTGGCTCGCCGCGGAATACGAGTTGAAAAGCGCGTCCACGGCGCCGTTCTTGAAGCGCGAGTAGTCGGTCGAGCCGATGTTGCCGCTGAACAGCCATCCGCGGAGCTCGTAGTACGGGCTCGGTCCGGGTGAAGCCGCCGGGCCGCCGCTGCCCGCGTACGCAAGCTGGAACTTCCCACTCTGGATGTCCGCGGTGTACGGGGTGCTGTTCTCATCCTGAACCGTCACCGCGATCCCGACGGCCTTCAGCTCCTGGGTGATGATCTGCAGCGAGGCATCCCAGTCCGAATAGCCGCTGATCGTCTTGATCGTGAAGGACAGCGGCTGGCCGCTCTTGGACTTGTAGATCCCGTTGGAGCCCTTCTTGAAGCCGGCTGCGGCCAGCAGGTGCTTGGCCTTGCTCGGGTTGTAGGTCTGGGCCTTCAGGGAGGTGTCGGACCAACTCTTGAACGTCGGTGTGATCAGACCGGTCTGGTTGGCCGCCTGCTGCTCGCCGCCCTCGCCGAGCCGCGCGATCGACGGCCGGTTCAGGGCGTAGGCGATCGCCTCGCGGACCGCAAGCTTGCCCAGCAGCGGGTTGGTCAGGTTCGGGACCAGGGCGACGTTCAGGACCGGCGGGTACCAGATGTGGCGGTGGGAGGGATCCTTGCCGACGTAGAACGAATTCACGTTCGGGATGTACTGGCCGCCCCACTGTGCCTGGCCCTGCGCCAGGAACAGGTTGGCGGGGGTGTTGCTGAGGAACGCGGGGTAGTCGATCTCCTGGATCCGCGGCACCGGATTGCTGGGCGTGCTCTTCCAGTAGTTGGGATTGCGCAGGTACTTGATGTTCTGACCTGAGCAGCTCGAGACCAGGTAGGGACCGGTGCCGACCGGTTGCGCGTCAGCGTAGGACTGAAGCTTGCTCTGGTTCAGCTTCGACCAGATGTGCTGCGGAACGATCGGGGTCAGGTTGGCGACGTAGTAGAAGTACGGCTGCGACGGCGCGTCGAACTTGAGCACGACGTGGTTGCTGCCCTTCAGCGCCACGCTCGTCAGCGGGCCGCCGTCGGCCTTCCAGAGCGCGTTCAGGTCGATCACCTTGTCCTTCTTCATCGCGTTGAAGGAGTAGACGACGTCGGCGGCGCTGAACGGCTTGCCGTCCGACCACTTCACTCCGTGGCGGATCGTGAACGTGAGCTGTTTGAAGCCATCGGACCACTTCGACGAGGACGCCAGCATTGGCGCCGGGGCCGCGCTGCTCTGGAGGATGTTGACGAACTGCAGCGGCTCGTAGACCAGGCCGAACGTGATGCCCGGGCCTTCGTCCGCCGCGTCGAATGGATTGAACTGACACGGCCACGTCCCCCCGGACTCGTTGTCGATGACGAGCTTGCCGCCGATCTTGGCGGCGCCGCTCGACTTCGACGACCTGAGCGAGGTCTTGGACGACCCAGCGGAGGCGGCAACCAGGCTGCACGCCACAACCAAACAGATGAGCAAACCAAAGCGCTTCACAGCGACCCTCCGTTCCCCGACCTGTTTCGGCGACTCCCACGCCGCCGGATCGGCATCGACCCTCCGGCCCGCGCGCTGCCGATCAGACGCGAGCCATTTGGGAAATGATTGAACAAAATTACTGTATCCCGTGGACCTGTTGATTGCAACCTTTTACAGAAGATCGGACTGGGCTTGCCAGATCGGGCGGGCGGTTCGAGCTCTCGTTCCGGCGCCGTGCGATAGGAGCATCGCACGAGCGGCCTGCAGCGCGACCGCGATCGCACCCTGCAGGGCGGCTCGTTCAGCCAGCAGGCTGGTCTCGATCCGGGCGGTGATCGGGACCAGCGCCGCCGCCGAGCCGCGGACCGGGCGCAGCAGCAGGGGACTCGCGCCGATCCCTCCCCCGAGCACGACCAGTTCGGGGTCGAGAATCGCACACGCCGTCCCGATCGCAGCCCCCAATCGCGCCGCGACGTTGTCGACCACGGAGCGCGCCGTGACGTTCCCGGCGCCGGCGAGCTGGAACAGCTCGGAGACCGATGCCACGGCGGGATCCGTGGGGCGGCGGCGTTCCCTGAACGCCGCCAGGATCCCGGTCGCACCGACCTCGTCCTCCAGTCCTCCGTGGAGCCGGTGCAGGGGGTCGAACGGATCGCCGGCCGAGGGCAGGTAGCCGATCTCGCCCGCCGCGCCATGCGCTCCGCGAACAAGCTCGTCGTCGATGATGATTCCCATGCCGATGCCGGCGCCGATCGAGATGAACAAGATCGTCGAGACTCCCCGCGCAAGGCCGAACCACTTTTCGCCGACGGCGGCCAGGTTGACGTTGTTCTCGATGATCACGGGCAGGTCGAAGCGATCGCGGATCAACTCGACTGGATCGAAGCCGCCCTCCGGCACGACGTTGTAGGCCAATGACGTGACCCGGCCGCTGGACTGGTCCACGATCCCGGGCGCGGAGATCCCCAACGCCAGTGGACGCCCATGCACCGCGCTGCTCTGATCGATCACCTCGCTGACCATCTCGAGGACCTGCACCCCGATTGCGCGCCTCCCGTCCTTGGCCGTCGGCTGGGTCAAATCGAACAGTGGCTCGCCGAACAGGTCGGCGGACGCCACCCGGACGTTGCTGCCGCCGATGTCCGTGCCCACGACGAAGCCGGCGCGAGAGCTGACCACGTATGCGACCGGCGTTCGCCCACGCTGGCCTCTGCGCCGGCCCGACGCGCGAACCAGCCCCTCGCGTTCGAGGCGATTGACCGCAGCCGAGACGGTTGGCTTCGAGAGGGTCGTGACCGTCGCGATCTCAGGCCGGGTGATCGGACCGCCGCGGAAGATCGTCTCGAGCACCGCCTGCTCCCCGAGCTCCCGCAGAAGACTCAGACGCGAGGCGGCTCTGGGGGCCAGGGCCAGCCCGCCACTGCCGTCCTCGTTTGGACCAAGTATTGAGGTCATCCTTTTATGAATTCGCGGTCCGTTGACCCGAGAGAATAGGCATCGTATCGTGGATAAGGCAAGGTCCTTTCAAAATGAAGACTTGACGGCGGTGGAACCGATGAAGCTGGCCGTGATCGGAGCGGGTTCGACGTACACGCCGGAGCTCGTTTCGGGGCTGATGCGCGAGCAGCGGCGACTTGCCGTGCGCGAACTGGTGCTGCACGACATCGACGGCGCGCGGCTCGAGGTGGTCGGCGGCCTGGCACGACGGATGCTCGACCGCCAGGATTACCGCGGAGGGTTTGCGCTGACAGGTGAGCTAGATCGCGCGCTCGATGGTGCCGAGTTCGTCCTGATCCAGCTGCGCGTCGGCGGGCAGGCGGCCCGCCTACGTGACGAGACGATCCCCGCCGCGTGTGGGTGTGTCGGTCAGGAGACCACCGGCGCCGGCGGCCTGGCCAAGGCGATGCGAACCGTGCCCGTGGTCCTTCAGATCGCGGAGCGGGCTCGGCAGCTGGCGGCCGGCGGAGCATGGATCATCGACTTCACCAATCCCGTCGGGATCGTCACCCGGGCATTGCTCGATGCGGGCCACCGGGCAATCGGCCTGTGCAATGTCGCGATCACCTTCGAGCGCCACATCGCTGCGCATCTGCGGGTCGCTCCTGAGCGGGTGCTGGTCGATCAGGTCGGTCTCAACCACCTCACCTGGATCCGGGCCGTGCGCGTTGACGGCGAAGACGTTTTGCCTGAGCTGCTGCAGTCGTTCGGCGATGAGCTTGCCCGGGAGATCGAGCTGCCACGGGCGCTGCTCGACGAGCTCGGCGCGATCCCCTCCTATTACCTCCGCTACTTCTACGCCGAGCGAGAGGTCGTCGGCGAGCAGCGGGTCGAGCCGCCTCGGGCTCAGGTGGTGGCCGAGATCGAGCGGCAGCTGCTCGAGCTCTACCGGGACCCGGCGCTGACAGAGAAGCCGGCGCTACTGGACCAGCGGGGTGGTGCCTACTACAGCGAGGCCGCTGTCGCGCTCGTCGCGTCGCTCGCCACAGACACGGGCGATACACAGGTCGTGGACATGTACAACCGGGGTACCCTTGCCGGGCTGGCCGACGACGATGTCGTCGAGGTGCCTGCTCGCATCGGCAGCACGGGGGCCGAACCGCTTCCGCAGCAACCGCTCGCCCCGGAGCTGCTGGGACTGGTCCAACACGTTGCGGCGTATGAGCGACTCGCCGCCGAGGCAGCCGCGGCGGGTGATCTGCGAATCGCCCGCAAGGCGCTGATGACCAATCCACTGGTCCGGGAGTACGCGCTGGCCGACGACCTGCTCGAGCCAATGCTCGCTGACCAGACCGCTTCGGCTGCCGTGCCCACCCGGGTGGCCAGGTGAGCCCGTACCGGGACGGCGAGCGGGTGCTGGCGGTAGACGGGGGCGGCGCCAAGACCGACCTGGCGCTGCTTAGCTGCACCGAAGGCCTGCTCGCGTTCGTGCGCGGCGGCAGAAGCCACGCCCATTACCTGGGCGTCGACGGCTCGATTGCGGTGATCGAGGGGCTGCTCGAGAGCGCGATCGCCCGCGCCGGGCTCGATCCCGTGGATCGCCCGTTCGCGTCGACCGCGTACGTCCTGCTCGCTGGTGCGGACCTTCCGGAGGAGCGTTCGACGATCCAGGCCAGAGTCGAGCAGCGCAGGTGGAGCACGCAGCTGGTCGTGGACAACGACACGCTGGCGCTGCTGCGTGCCGGCACGGCCCGGGGCTGGGGGGTCGCCGTGGTGTGCGGCGCCGGGATCAACTGCGTCGGGCGCGGACCCGACGGTCGTGAGGCGCGGTTCCTTTCGCTCGGCGAGCTGACCGGCGATTGGGGCGGTGGGGGCGATTTGGGTATGGCTGCACTGTCGGCGGCCGCGCGCAGCGTCGACGGTCGCGGGCCCAGAACCGTGCTTGAGACGTCCGTCCCGGCGCACTTCGGGCTCGATGATCCGCTTGAGCTGGCGAGTGCGATGCATCTGCAGCTGATTCCCGAGACCCGGCTCGGTGAGCTGGCCCCGGTGGTGCTCGCCGCGAGCGCTGAGGATCCTGTCGCGGCGGGCATCGTCGAGCGCCTGAGCGACGAAGTGATCGCGTTCGCGAGCGCCGCGCTGAGGCGGCTCGAGCTGACCGAGGCAGACGCGGATGTGATCCTCGGCGGGGGGATCCTCTCCTCGCTCGCCCCGAGGGTCATCGAGGTGATCGCGGCGGGAGTCGGCGAGGTGGCGCCGGAGGCTCGCGTCCGGCTTGCCCCGAGCGAGCCGATCGTCGGCGCTGCCCTGCTTGGGCTCGACGCGCTCGGCGCGGGCGCGGATTCAAAGGCGCGCGCGCGAGATCAGCTCGATGCGGCGGTCGCCGAAGCACAGCACGAGGCGGCTACGCCCGACCCGCTACCCGCCGGACCGAGATCGTCGCTTCGACGGCCGGCAACTCGCTGACCTATCGGCCGGCGGTGTGCCGGTACCGCTGCACCGCCAGCGGCGAGAACACCACGAGGATGAACACGACCCAGGCGAACGCGTGCCACAGCTGGTCGGGGGAGGGCTGGCCGGTCCATAGCCAGCGCAGCTCGTTGACGACGATCGTGAACGGGTTGACATCGGCGAACTGCCGCAGCGGTGTCGGCAGCGTCTCCCCGGGAACGAAGGCCGAGGAGATGAACGTCAGCGGGAAGACCGCGATGAACCCGACTGAGTTGGCCGCCTCGGGCGTCTTGACGAGCAGGCCGAGGAACGCGAACACCCACGAGAACGCGTAGCCGAAGGTCAGCGCGAGCACCACGCCGACGATCACGTGCAGCACGCTCGTATGGAACGAAAACCCGATGATCAGCCCGGTGACGACGAGGATCAGCATCGACAGGCCGTTCGTGATCACGTCCGCCGTCGTCCGGCCCGCGAGGACGGCGGCGCGCGCCATCGGCAGCGAGCGGAAGCGGTCGATCAACCCCTTGTGCATGTCCTCGTTGAGGCCGAGGGCCGTGACGAACCCGCCGAAGGCGATGTTCTGGACGACGATCCCGGGGATCAGGAACTCCGCGTACGAGCCCCCCGGCACTGCGATCGCGCCGCCGAACACGTACCGGAACAGCAGCACGAACATGATCGGCTGGACCGTGAACGCGAGCAGCAACTCGGGGGCGCGCGGGAGCCGGATCAGGTTGCGCTCGGTCACCACCAGCGTGTCTGACAGCAGGCGTCTCATTCCGGGCTGTCCTCCTCGGCCGCGTGGCCCGTCAGCGCCAGGAAGACGTCGTCGAGCGTCGGACGCCGCAGCGCGATGTCATCGACGCCGACGCCCGCCTCGTCGAGCCGGCGGACCGCTTCGATGATCGCCCCGCTGGTCTGCCTGACCCCGATTCGGACCAGCCCGTCGTCCGTCGCCGGCTCCTCGGCGCACATCGGCGCCAGCGCGCGAATTGCCGCCTCGGCCTGGGAGGAATCCTCCAGGTGGACCTCGAGGCGCTCCCCGCCGACCCGGTCCTTGAGCTCGTCGGAGGTCCCCTCGGCGATCACGCGCCCATGGTCGATCACCGCGATCCGGTCCGCGAGCCGGTCAGCCTCGTCCAGGTACTGGGTGGTGAGCAGCACGGTCGCCCCCTCGCTCACGAGCGTCTCGATCACGTCCCACAGGTCCAGGCGGCTGCGCGGATCGAGTCCCGTAGTCGGCTCATCCAGGAACAGAACGGGGGGCTTCGCAACCAGGGCGGCGGCCAGGTCCAGGCGCCGGCGCATGCCGCCGGAGTAGGTCTTCACCGTTCGGTTGGCGGCGTCCGTCAGGTCGAACTGTCCAAGTAACTCCTCGCCGCGAGCCCTGGCGGCAGTGCGCGCCGATCCGTACAGCCGTCCCACCATCGTCAGGTTCTCGAGGCCGGTCAGGTTCTCATCGACGGCGGCATACTGGCCGGCCAGCCCGATCCGTTCGCGCAGGCTGGCTTCCTGACCCAGAACGTCGAGGCCCGCGACCTGAGCGGACCCGGAGTCCGGCCGCAGCAGCGTGGTCAGGATTCGCACCAGCGTCGTCTTCCCGGCGCCATTCGGGCCGAGCAGGCCGAGGACGGTCCCGCGCGCGACGTCGAGGTCGACTTCGATCAGTGCGCGCACCTCACCGAAGGACTTGGAGACGCGCCGGACACTGATCGCGGCGTCGCTATTCAGCCTCGGCCGGGCGTCGCCCGGCGCGGCACTCTCTGCCTCGGGTCCCACGAACGACACTATGCCGAACTGGGTGGAACGCCCCCGAGCTGGTGGCGCGCTACCGTGCCACTCGACTGATGCCACGCCTGGTTGGGATCAACCACATCGCGCTTGAGGTGGGCGATATTGACGAAGCACTCGCCTGGTACTCGAGCGTTTTCGAGTTTGAGGTGAGCGGGCGCCACGGCGATCGGATGGCGTTCATCGACATGGGGGACCAGTTCATCGCGCTCGCCTCCGGTCGCACACAGGCGCCGGACGGCTCGCGGCACTTCGGGCTGGTGGTCGATGACAAGGAGGCCGTGCGCGAGCGGCTAAGAGACCGGGGCGTCGCGGTGCCGGCCGACGGGTCGCTTGACTTCAGCGACCCGTGGGGCAACCACGTCCAGGTGGTCGACTACCGCGACATTCAGTTCACCAAGACGCCGGCAGTGCTCAGCGGGATGAAGCTCGGTGCGCTCAGCAAGAGCGAACAGGCGCTTGCCGAACTCCGGGCCAAGGGCCTCGGCGCGGGCTGACGGCACTCCGCTCCCGGCGGCGGCAAACGCTATCCGCCGACGGTTGTCCGGTAGTGCCAGGTCCGGCCGCCGTCGCTCGAGACGTACTGCCAGACATTGCTGCCGCCAAACGACCCGACAAATGCCAGCAGTCGGCCTCTGAGGTCATGGACGACGGCGATCGGCGAGCCGTTGGTGAACAGTGTTGAGTACCAGGCTCTGCCGCCATTGCCGGTCGTGTCGATCACCTGACCGCCACCCCACGCCACCAACGTCCTGCGATCGACGGCACCGCTGAAGACGACCGCCAGGGGAGCCTGTGCGGCATCCAGGTGCAGCGCCGGTCCGTCGGTCTTCCATGTCTTGCCGCGATTGCCCGTCGCGACTGAATAGTCCGCGCCGGACACCGATGCCAGCGCGAATCCGTGCTCGGCGTCGATGAAGACCCGCTGGCCGGATACGTCAGCCGGACGAACCGGGCTGCCCGGCGCGAGTGTGCCGGGCCGACGGGTGATTCGGGTTGCGGTCACGGTCTTGGAGGGTGTCGCTGCCGCCGCGGCGAGACGCGTCGCCGCCCTGGATGCATCGCTCAGCAAACCGAGCATCGCGATGCCGATCAGGGCCGCCGCCACGCGGCTTCCGCCCGAGGAAATGGATCGCATTGGGAACTCCTCCTGAAATCGCCTCGATTGCTGACCAGACATCGTGCCCTGGTCATGAGAGCGATACTCACGCCCCCTGGCCAGTTTGCCATCCGGTGTCTACGCCGAAACGTGACGTGGAGAACTACGACAGCGTCATGTTGGACGCGTGACCGTAGGGGCTGATGAGCGTGAAGGAGACACAGTCAAGCTCTACCGCTCCAACTGACCCAGCCGTACCAGGAGAACCGCGTTCACGATCACGACGGCGCCGAACCCGGCCGCGATGCCGGTACGGCCGGCCGCAACGAGCGCGCCGCCGGCAAGTGCAAAGACGCCAAGTTCGAACGGCACCCGGAGCCGAGTTGGAAGTCGGCGAGCTGAGGTTGGAGCGCAGAACACCCCCCATAGCGCGACAGCTGCCGCCGGCGCTGCGACGCCAACGAGCACCGCGACCAAGACCCCCGGTAGCTGCGAGCCCCAGTAGGCGAAGGCAGCGATGGCGATCAGCTCGAGGACGAACTTGACGGCGAGATTCGCGTCTTTGAGTGCGGACATTCGGTTCTGATGTCACAGCGGTGGGCGATCGCCGCAACTAAGGGTATGAGCACCGACGCGACAGCGCTGTGGAGCGCGGTGCAAGAGCCGACCGGTCGCATGTCCTAAACGGTTGTCGCCGGGCGAGCCCGGCGACGAAAGGAGCAGTACATGGCTAAGTTCACAGGAATCCTCCGGCGTCCGCGGGCGCTTGCGGGTGGCTCGCTCGGCCTGGCAGGCGTCGCCACGGCGCTCGTGCTGAGCCTCGGCGGGACCGCGGCGACCGCGCCGTCGGCGTTCGCGGTGACGAGGAGCAACCATGCAGTTCAGGTGGAGTTGAACTACGTCTCCAACCAGAACCTTCCGCAGGTGAACGCGAAGCTCGCCGCGATGGGGACCGGCGAGGCAGTCGAGATCCAGATGGCGTCCGGGGCGGCTACCGCTGCCGGGCCTGTCACCTGCACCCCGGCGCCGGGTGTATCGGGGCCGACGCTCAAGGTCCTGGTGGGCTCTGGCGGCACCGAGACGATCGGGCCGGGCCAGTCGGCAGGCAATACGGCCGAGGGCAGCTTCCACCTGGCCAGCTGCGAGGCCGTAAGCAGCAGCGCCTCCGGCAACTCGGGCGCCTGATCCGGTGATCGTCGCTGGCGCTCGTCGGTCCGTCCGGTCGCCCTAGGCGGCGGGCGTCAGCGATAACCCTGTCTAGTGTTGTCAGCGACGATGAGGCGAGAGTGAGCATGACCACTGACGCAAGCACGCTCGTGGGGAGGGTGCGCGGGCTACCGATTGCGGCGACCGGCCGGTCGCCGCGACGCCCGTCGAGGTCGTCGCTTGACGAATTCGAGCAGGTCTACTTGCGCAACGTCGATGCCCTCATGGGCTACTTTGCGCGCCGGTGTCGTGAGCCACAGACGGTCGCGGATCTCACCTCGGAGACGTTCGTTCGGGCTGTCGGCGGCTTCGCCGGGTTCGACCCGCGCCGGGGATCGGACCGGGCCTGGCTGTTCGGCATCGCTGCGCGTGTGTTCGCGCAGCACTGCGAGCAATCCGCGGGTGGCCGGGACGCGATCGCGCGCCTCGGGGGACAGCGGCCGCTCGATGACGATGAGATCGAGGAGCTGGCTGGCCGGATCGATGCCGAGCGCGAGGGCGCGGCGCTGCTGCGGCAGTGCGCCCGGCTGCCGGACGTAGAGCGAGCCGCGATCGAGTTGGTCCACGTGGATTGGCTCACCCCCAGGGAGGCGGCGCTGGCGCTTGGCGTGTCTCGCGTTGCGTTTCGTCAACGGCTGTCCCGGGCTCGGGCCCGGTTGAGAAGGGAGTATCAGGGGCGATGAGTAAGTTCACGGACAATCTCTGGCGGGACCTCGTTCGCGAGCACGGCGCGACCCTGTCGCAGGTCGATCGACCCGACACGGGCCGCGCGGGGCGCGCGATGATCCTCCTTCGGCGCCCGCGCGTTCTCGCGGGTGGCTCGCTTGGTCTGGCGGGGGTCGGTGCGGCGCTCGTGCTCGCCCTCGGTGGGACCGCGGCAACCGCCCCGGCGGCGTTCGCCGTCACGCGGCACATGGACGGCTCCGTGCTGGTGCAGTTGAATTACTTCACCAGGCAGGATCTCCCGCAACTGAACGCGAAGCTCGCCGCGCTGGGCACCGGCGAGGCAGTCACGATCAGGATGGAGCGCGGACCGGCGGCCGTTCCCGGTCCAGTCAGCTGCACCCCGGGCGCGGGTGTGCCGGGGCCTCCCGTGAAGGTGCTCGTGGACCCGGACGGCACCGAGGTCATCCGCTGGGGCCAGTCGGCGGGCAACACGGCCGAGGGCACCTACCACCTGGAAAGCTGCGTCACCTCGAGCACGACCGGCACGGGCAACTCGGGCGCCGGTTGATCCGGTGACCGTCACCGCCGCTCGCTCATCGCGGGCGTCGAGTTTGGAGCGGCGCGGGGTCCGGTCCCCGCCACTGTCGGGCGGGGGCCGGATCAGCACGTGGTGGCCGTTGCTGCTCGTCGTCGCGGCGGTTGGGTGGAACCTCGCAAGCTTGCGGACGGTCACGGTCGGCGTTCCGTACCTCAACGACAGCTCGCTGCACGAGCAGATGGTCCGCTTCGCGACCTCACAGCTGCGCGCCGGACACCTGCCGCTGACGAGCTGGTTCCCGTTCCTCGGCGAGGGGTCACCGCAGTTCCTTCACTACCAGAGCCTGCCGGCGATCATCACCGGCGCGGCGGGCTTGCTGGTCGGGCCCGACGTGGCGTTTCGCTGGTCGCTGTACCTGCTCCTGTCGCTGTGGCCGATCAGCGTCTACGTTGCGGCCCGCGCGTTCGGCGCGGGCAGGCCGGCGGCGGCCGCCTCGGCCGCGATGTCCCCGTTCCTCGTCAGCGCCGTCACCTACGGCGTCGGCTACGAGCAGAACGCCTACGTGTGGACGGGGTACGGCGTCTGGACGCAGCTGTGGGCGATGTGGACGCTGCCGCTCGCGTGGGGGTTCAGCTGGCGAGCGATCCGCGACGGCCGCGGCTACTTCAGGGCGGTGCTGCTGACGGCGCTAACCGCTGCGCTGCATTTCGAGACCGGCTACCTCGCGCTGTCGGTACTGCTCTTCTGGCCGCTGGTCGCCGGCCGACCGATCGTGACCCGGTTGCGTCGAGCCGCGGTCATCCTCGGTGGCTCGCTGCTCGCGGCGGCGTGGGTGATCGTCCCGCTCCTGCAGCAACGGTCGTGGGCGGCGGTGAACGAGCCGCTGCAGCACACCTTCGACGTCAATGGGTACGGCGCGCACCAGGTGCTCGAGTGGCTCGTCTCGGGACAGCTGCTCGATCACGGGCGGCTTCCGATCGTGACCGTGTTCGCGGCGCTCGGCTTCGGGCTGGCCTGGCTTGCCTGGTCATCGGACCACGACGGCCGCGCCCTGCTGGTCGCGCTCGCGGTGTGCCTGCTGCTCGCGTTCGGTCGGACGACGTTCGGGTCACTGGTCGATCTGATCCCGGGCAGCGGCGATGTCTTCTTCCGGCGCTTCATGATGGGCGTGCAACTCGCCTCGCTACTGCTCGCCGGCCGGGGGGCGGCCTGGCTCGCTGCCGGAGGCGTGCGGATGCTGACTGCCCGGGTCCGGCGCTGGCGCCCCGGGTTTTCGGTCGCCGCTGTGCTCGCGGGGGCGGTCGCCGTGCTCGCGCCCGCCTGGCTTCAGCTTGGCAGCTACGACCACCGCGACCGCGCCTATATCGCGGCACAGCGCAGTGCGGACCACGGCGCGGGCGCCCGGCTCGACCGCCTGATCACGGTGATCAAGCGCCACGGCGGCGGCCGGACGTACGCCGGCACGCCGTACAACTGGGGCAACACCTTCACGGTCGGGCAGGTGCCGGTGTTCAAGTACCTGGAGAGCCGCGACGTCGACGAGGTCGGCTACACGCTGCGGACGGCGTCGCTGATGACCGATCCGGAGGCGCAGTTTGACGATCGAGATCCTTCGGACTACCGGCTGTTCGGGATCCGCTATCTGATCCGTCCCGCCGGGGAGAGGCCGCCGGTGCCTGCGCATCTGGCGATGCGCTCGGGGCAGTACTGGCTATGGACGATCGACAACTCCGGCTACGTCCAGGTCGGCCGGATCGTCGGCGGGATCTCGGCAAACCGGACGAACGTCGGCACCCGTAGCAGACCGCTGCTTCACTCCGGGCTGGCCGCGGACGACGCGTATCTCAGCGTCAGCTGGGGGTCCGTCGGTGGCGGGAGCGGCCGCCTGCCGATGGTGCGAGGCCACTCAGCCGCCGGCGTGGTCCGCACTGGGCCCGCCGATCTGGGGGGCGGCCGGGCGTCGGCGACGGTACGGATGCGCCGTCCCGGAGTCGCGGTGCTCAGCGCCTCCTATGACCCCGGGTGGACGGCAACCGTGAACGGTCGACCGGAACCGACGCGGATGGTGGCGCCGGCGCTCGTCGCCGTCGACGTACCGGCGGGCGCCGACCACGTCGTGTTCCGCTTCGACGGGTACGGCGGATACCCGGTGTTGCTGGCGCTGAGCGGCGCCGTGCTCGCGATCATCGCCGTGGCGCCGGTGTTCGTGCGCCGCGCGAA
>Ga0123355_10010346_pt1 | contig 14286 bp, 12 predicted proteins | sample TergutEmb28metaG_3_FD_89872 | JGI IMG/M metagenome (GOLD analysis project Ga0123355, IMG submission 89872) | Embiratermes neotenicus P1 segment gut microbial communities from Petit-Saut dam, French Guiana - Emb289 P1 | ecosystem: Host-associated > Arthropoda: Insects > Digestive system > Gut ...
CCAAAAGGCTGCCAGATTATCTAGCAAATTCTGGCGAACAAAGTTCGCCCCTACTATAACCAACTCAAATTACCAATATATCTCCCAATCAATACTAAGCCGCGTTATAAGTTCTAACCAGAAATAATCGCCCCACAGCGTGCATTCGTCCACACCCCAATCACCCCTTGCGTTATATGGCGAGCGCTTGTTATATACGCCGTACAGCAAAAGGCCGTTGGACTCTTCCGGGTTTGGCAAATATCCGCGTACAAGCGATCCCGCCATCTTCTTTGCCATGCTGACATAATACGCCGCTTCATCGGACGGCAAATACTTCGCCATCTCAAGCATTCCGCAGCAGGCTATCGCCGCTGCAGACGAGTCTTTCGGCTCGTTATCTGCATCGGTAAAGCATAGATCCCAGCAAGGTATCAAATCCGCATTGCCTTTTTCCACGCTATCAATGTAAAAACCCGTAATTTTCTTAAAAAGGTCAATACATTTTGGATCTTTTGTATAAATGTACGATAAAGCCGTACCGTACACGCCCCATGCCTGCCCGCGCGCCCACGGAGACGAGTCTTTATACCCTTGCGCCGTAACGCCCCTGTCCGGTGCACCTGTCTCCGTATCGAAATAATATGTGTGGTATGTGGAGTAATCCGGACGTATAAGGTTTTTAAGGGAAGTCTCGGTATGAAGAAGGGCTATCTGTTTGTATTTATCGTCACCAGTCTCTTCCGTTGCCCAGTATAGAAGCGGCAGATTCATAAGACAGTCGATAATCAACCTGTAATTATCCTTTGCACCAAGCTGTCCCCAAGCTTGAATAAAGTTGCCGACTTTATGGAAGCGCGTAGTCAATTGATCCGCCGCCAAAATTGCGGCCTCACGCCCAACGGTGCTACCCGCTAGCCGCCACGCCGCCACTCCGCTGAGGGTATATAAAAAGCCCATATCGTGATGCGCAACGCCGATTTTCTCACGTATCCTGTTATCGAAAGAATCCACCTGCACAAGGGCAGCATTCTTAAACGCCTCGTCACCCGTAAGCTCGTACGCAAGCCAGTATTGGCCAGTCAAAAACCCTGGCGTCCATTCCAAATTTTCACTTGGTGTGTAAACATTGTTCTTACTGCACTCCGGCTTAAATTTATGGGTAAACTCGCCTAAGTGCTTCTTAAGAACAAAAGTCGCAGTGTCCCTTGCATGTTTTAGCTCGGATGGCGTGATTTCATGTATGTTAGAAATATCTATCACCGCTTTCTAAAATTCCCCTCCTAGGAGGGGTGGCTGCGGGTGATTTTCCCGCAGACGGGGTGGTTATGGCTGTTTGCCGATATATGCCAATATCCCGCCATCAACGTAAAGGATATGTCCATTGACAAAGTCCGACGCGGGAGACGCAAGGAAAACTGCTGGGCCTTTCAAATCGTCAGTCCTCCCCCAACGGTTTGCGGGGGTTTTTGCGAGTATAAAGTTGTTGAACGGGTGGCCCGGTTCGCGTAGCGGCGCGGTCTGTGGCGTCTCGATGTACCCTGGTCCAAGGCCGTTGCATTGAATATTAAGGTGACCGAATTCGCTGGCAATATTCTTCGTCAGCATTTTAAGGCCACCCTTAGCCGCTGCGTATGCGGAGACTGTCTCACGCCCAAGTTCGCTCATCATACTGCAAATGTTAATTATCTTGCCGCCACCCTTTTTTACCATTGACGGTATAACTGTTTTCGCCATGATAAACGGAGCGTTAAGGTCTACGTCTACGACCTTGCGGAAATCCTCCGCACTCATTTCCGTCATTGGTATGCGTTTTATCATACCCGCGTTGTTTACCAAAATGTCGATAACGCCAACTTCCTCTTCAATTTGTGTAACCATTGCCTGTACGGCGGCCTCATCGGTTACGTCACATACGTAACCATTTACTTTAATGTCGGCTTTCGAGTATGCCGCAAGCCCATTGTCTACAAGCACTTGGTTCAAATCGTTAAAAACGACGCGCGCACCAGCCTCCGCAAGCGCGGATGCAATAGCAAAGCCGATGCCGTAAGAACCACCCGTAACTAACGCAACCTTGCCATTTAAAGAAAAGATGTCCATAAATTACCTCGATTCATTTTATAATATTTCTCGGAAAAATGCTTGCAATTTGAATTGTGGTGTTGTATAATAAAGATATGGGGAAAGCCGCAAAAGCGGTGGCCACCAACTTTATGGTTAAATATAAAGAAATAACCGCAAGATTGTTGAGGCCTTAGCGGTTATTTTCTTTTAGAAAACATGTCTATAATTACTATCATTAAACCGATTAATGTGACAATAAAACCCATTGCCGCAAAAATAACCAATATTATCTGATATGTAGACACAGCCCCACCTCCTTCCGAAGGCGGTAACCACCGCTTCTGTGCTTTTGGGATTTCCCCGCACATATTATACCATATTTTTTATATAATTACAATATAATTTACGCCATTTCCGTAGGTTTAACAACGTCCATATCCGTAAATTCCTGGTTTTCTCCGCCCATAGCCCAGATGAATGTATAGCTGGAGGTACCGCACCCCGCATGGATGCTCCAACTTGGGCTGATAACGGCCTCCTCATTCTTAACAACGATGTGGCGGGTTTCTGTCGGCTCACCCATCATATGGAAAACAACGTTACCTTCAGGGATGTTAAAGTACGTATAAATCTCCATACGGCGTTCGTGCGTATGCGGCGGCATCGTGTTCCACACACTACCCGGCTCAAGCGTCGTCATCCCCATCATAAGCTGGCATGTTTCAAGCACTTCCGGGTGGATATATTGCGCTATCACCCGTTTATTCGCCGTCTCTACCGCGCCGAGCGGGTTTTGCTTTGCGTCTCCAGCGGTAATATGCTTCGTAACGCAGGCTTTATGCGCCGGAGCGGACACAATATAAAACTTAGCAGGGTTGTTTTTGTCGCTGCTCTCAAACGTAACATCTTTTGTACCTCTCGTTATGTATAAACAGTCCTTATATCCCATTTCATAACGCACGCCATCGGCCACAACGGCACCTGCACCACCGATGTTAAACATACCCAACTCACGCCGCTCCAAGAAAAACTTGGTGCCGAAACTTGCCCAAACGTCCATCCCCTTATCTATTGACACAACTTCACCTACGGGCATACAGCCAAGTGTTACCATCCTATCAACATGCGAGTACACGGCAATGACCGCATTTGGCTGGTATAGGTTTTGGATCAAAAACTCCTCGCGGATTTCCTCCGTCGTATAAACGGGGAAATCCCGTTGGTTTACTGAATACCTAATATCCATGTTTGTTACTCCTCTCATTTAGTATGGTTATTATATATCATAATTCCAAAAAACACAATAGAGGGGACATACCCATATATGAGTATGTCCCCATATGAGGAGATTATATAGCTGTTATTCCTCTTCAACCTCTTCTTCGACTTCTTCATACTCATCGTCAACCAAACCGAAGAACTCATTTACAAAATCTTGGCGTTCCTGTCTCCAAAACTCAACCGCTTGCGCAACCGTCATCTCACCAAGGAACCAAGCATCAATCATATTGTTGTGATATGCGCCTACGACACCTATTAAAGAACCAAGATCCAAACGAGATTGGTTAAGTCCAATATCAAACAGCCTGTGGAGGCTTGCTTCGTCTGGCATAAACGCCGCTGCCCATGAATCCCTATCAAATGTGTACTCTAACTCGTACCAATCATCACCGGACCATTTGAAGAGCTCATCAATAATCCAGAGGAGGTATTCCGGGTCTTCCGCACCTTCAAGCACCATAACGGCGTTACGAAGACCGCCTGATGTCGTAAATCCGCTGGTATTGTTCGGCCCCATCGGGAAAGACATGAAGGTCAAATTTGTAGTCAAGCCCTGATTGACAGGCATATCACGTATCATCGACGGCCAGCCGATACCCATTGCGGAGCGGCCTTCGCCGAAGAAGTTGGCGTTAGTGCCGCCGCGGGCCGGGTTGGCGTGTTCAGGATCACTTGTCGTCCACCAGTTATTCATAATTTCGTAAAGAAATTCAAGTGCTTCCATAACTTCGGGGTCGGTATAGCCGAGAAGGAGCGTTTCTTCATGTAGGAAGAAACCGTCGTTACCGATGATTAAACTACCGATGAGCGTACCAAGATCGCCCGTAAGACCCCAATGATCAATGTTACCGTCCCCCGTCGTGTCTTGGGTCGTAGCAACCATAATTTCACGGAAGGTATCCCAGTTCCATTCACCCGCTTCGTATGCTTCGATCGGGCAAGGTGCGCCAAACGCCTCAATTAAATCAAGGTTTACGACAATACCGAACGGTGACCCGACGGGAAGCGGGCGGCCTATGGACCATACATTGCCGAAGAATTCAAGCCATGGCCATGTATGATGCCTATCCGTCATAAAGCTGAGCAATGCGGCGTTCGTTTCATAAAGGTTTGCGGCAAGCACATCAAGGGCGTGGATATAACCGCTATGAGCCGCCGTAAACTGTTGCGCCTGGCTGTTTTCTACGATATCTGCAAGAAGTTCGCCGGCAAGTGCAGCTTCCCTATAGCGGTTGATGAACTGACCGCCGGGTACATGTATCGGTTCGATAATAATATTGAACATTTCCTCAACGCGCAAACGGTTTGCTATTTGCAATTGCAGTCTATGATAGTTGCCGTCTTCCGGATTGGCGTCAATAAACTCGTTTTCCGTCGCGTGGAGCGGGCCAAGGAAGCCAAACGCGCCGCGCTCTTGTGTACCGATGCGGATAACGCGCCCGCCAAGGTCAGGAACAACAACCTCACGCGGTTCAATTAAGCCAAAGAAGTTGTCAACAAAATCTTGGCGTTCCTGTCTCCAAAACTCAACGGCTTGCGCAACAGTCATCTCTCCAAGGAACCATGCGTCTATCATGTTGTTGTGGTATGCACCAACAACACCGATAAGCTGGCCGAGGTCAAGACGCATTTGGCGCAAACCAATGTCAAAAAGCCTGTCAAGGCTTGCTTGGTCTGGCATGAAAGACGCCGCCCATCCGTCTCTGTCAAATGTGTACTCAAGCTCGTACCAATCTTCGCCCGGCCATGCAAACAGTTCGTCTATTATCCATGCAAGGATTTCAGGGTCTTCAGCTCCATCAAGCACCATAACCGCATTACGCAACATACCCGTTGTCGTAAACCCGCTTGTATTGTTTGGCCCCATTGGCATGGACATGAATGTTAGGTTTGTTGTTAACCCTTGATTTATCGGCATGTCGCGTATCATGGATGGCCAACCGATACCCATAGCCGACCTGCCCTCGCCGAAGAATTGCGCATTAGTGCCTCCGCGAGCTGGGTTAGCATGATCCGGGTCGCTGGTCGTCCACCAATTGTTCATAATTTCATACAGAAATTCCAGGGCTTCCATGGCTTCCGGATCAGTGTAACCGAGTAGAAGTGTGTCGTCATGAAGCATAAATCCGTCGTTACCAACAATCAAGTGCCCGATAAGCGACCCCAAATCACCGGTTAACCCCCAATGGTCTATATTGCCATCGCCCGTTGTGTCTTGGGTTGTGGCAACCATAATTTCGCGGAAGGTATCCCAGTTCCATTCGCCGCGGTCATACGCCTCAACGGGGCAAGGTGCGCCGAACGCCTCAATTAGGTCAAGGTTTACGACAATACCCGCAGGCGGCGACGCAACTGGAAGCGGGCGGCCGACAGACCAGATATGTCCAAATATTTCAAGCCATGGCCAAGCTGTCGTCTGCTCGTTTACAAAGTTCAGCCTTACGCCAAACTGCTCGTATGCCTGCGCGGCAAGCACGTCAAGGGGAAGGATGTAGCCGCTGTTAGCCGCTGTAAACTGTTGGGCTTGGCTGTTTTCCACGATATCCGCCAATAACTCACCAGCCAAAGCAGCTTCTCTATAACGGTTAATAAATTGGCCGCCTGGAATGTGAACCGGATCAATCACGATGTTGAACATTTCCTCAACGCGTATGCGGTTGGCGATTTGTAATTGCAACCTGTGGTAATTTGCGTCTTCTGGGTCTGCGTCGATAAACTCATCATCCGTGGGATGAAGCGGGCCCATAAACCCGAACCCGCCGCGCTCCTGCGTAGCGATGCGGATAACGCGCCCGCCAAGGTCGGGGATAATGATCCCATCTTCTTCCGCGCGTACGGTTACGGCAAATGGTGCAAGCGAAGCAAGAAGCATAGCCGCCGCCACCACACATGCCGCAAGTGGCCTCATAAAGCCTTTTTTCATACTTTGTACCTCCTGTTTATTTTGTTTTATTATTAACCTCCCAAACAAGGGATTAAATAATCTCATTTCTGTATTATCCCGTAATCCCGCTCCGCTCAATGCCTTCGATAAAATACCGCTGCAAGAATGCGTATATAACAAGCATCGGGGCGATAACAAGCAACACTCCGGCGTACGTAATCATCTGCGCGATGAGCTGTTCCGCGTCGCCTACGTTAATGGCAACGCCTTGCTCGTTAATATAACGCGAGAAGATACCTTGGGCGGCGACGTGAATGAAGCGCGTCTCGCGGAGGAACATGCCGCTGTAGAACGTATCGCCGTAATGCCAAACCAAAGACAGTAACAACACCGTTATCATCGCCGGTTTGGCGTTTGGCAGGATGATAGTTGCATAGGTGCGGAACGCGCCTGCGCCGTCTATGCTCGCCGCCTCGTTGATCTCTACAGGCAGACCTTTGAAGAACTGCCTGAATATATAGATAAACAAACCGGAGCGGAGACCCATACCTACGATCGTTAGGATAGTTACCGACCAGTAGGAGTTTATCAAATTAATGTCCGTCGGGCCGAAGAATCGCATATGCATGAAAAGCGGCGTCATATACGCTTGCGGCGGCACGATGATGGTAAGCAAGACGAGGGCAAAGATAATTTTCTTGCCTGGGAAATTAAACCTTGCGAAGCCGTACCCAACGAAGGATGCAATAAGCACATGCAGAAGCCCCATACCCAAAGAGTATACCAGCGTGTGCAGAAGCACCGGCCAATAATCCATCAGGCGCACTGCGTTGCTGATGTTATAGACCGTCGGTTCCGTAGGCACAACGAAGACCATAGGGTTAAAAAGATCACCCGTTGACATAAATGATAGGGAAAGGATGCCGATAATCGGGGCTAAAATCGTATAGACGCAACCCGCCAGCACAACGAATATAAAAACCCCAAGTACAAAATCCTTAGTTTTCTTAGTAGTCCTGTAACTTTTAGCTCTTAATTTCTTAACGATTCCGGTGCTTGAGTTACGTATTTTGTCCATAAAATCCACCCCTATTCCTTATCTGACAGGTAAACGACTTTGCGCGATATTAGGAAACCGGATACGACAATTAATATTGTGACCAAAATAGTACTCGTGAGGGAGAATACGGCGCTTAAGCCAAAGTTCGTCACTCCGGGGCCGAATGCAAGGTCGAATGCCATCGTAAGGGGTTGGCTCTGCGCAAACATATCCACTATCGTATATACCGTATTTGTTAAGATCAGGGGGCTTATCATCGGCAAGGTTATCTTCCAAAACGATTCGTACGCCGTCGTACCCTCAACCTGCGCCGCCTCGTACATGGAACGCGGTATAGCCTGCAGCGCGGCAAGGAAGATAAGTATCTGCACGCCGCCGGAGCGGATGATCACGCTTAGGCGGGCTACCGCGCCCACAATAAAATCAATGAGCTGGTATGGAATGCCAAAGCCGATAAACATGTACGCAAAGGACGCGGCGTCGAAATAATTGTTCGCCTCAACGTCCGCTACGGTTTCAACCATACCCTCACTCATCATCTGTGTAACCATATGCAGCGTTTCCTGAATTGCCGGCACAGCCATAACGATCGGCAAAAAGAACATGGCACGCACAAACAGCCTACCGGGGAATGCGCGGTTTAGAATCATTGCCATGAAAAGGCTGAAAAAGATTATAAGCGGCACGTTCCATAACATGTCAACAAGCATCCCCGTGAGGGTCTGCACATACGTCGGGTGCACGGTAAAAGCGTGTGCGTAATGATCCAGCCCACGCGGTATCAAGGCATACCGTTCGCCTATTATAATCTCCACATCATGGAACGAATACTGGATGACCCTAAATATCATAGGGAAAAAGAAAAAGGCAAGCCCAACGATAATAGGCAATATAAATATATAGCCCGTCAGCATTTCGCGCCGACGCATAGTCATCCTCATCTTTTTCAGGGTTTTAGGCTTTGGCATCAGACCTGCTCCTAACAAGCCCATGAAATGGGCCCTTTATTGACCGATCCAAAAACTTAGCCGGCCACTTTATTTTTACGTTACCGATTAACATTAAAGCTCATGGGTTGGATAACAATACCGTCTCTGTCGAAAAGGTTATTGGTGTTATTTACGTATATCCTCGTACCGTTTGAGAATACCGTGACTGTTACAGCGTTCCTAATATTGCCGCCGAGGATAATGAAATCAACGATCCGTTCCGTACGCAGGTCCACGTATACTTCATTGAATATGTTATAATGGCTGATGGCGATATCAACCCAATTTGCATAGTAAGTTGTATAGAGCCGCTCATACGGCGAAAAGCGAAGCTCACGCGTAGGCGTGCCGCTCATCATAAACCGTGGGGCTACACCCGTGGCGATGGAGTTTAAGAATTCTGTCTGCAAGCTTTGCGCAGACATAAGGTTTATTGGAGCACCGGCAAACTCGATATACCCATGCATAACCATTTGGAAAAACGGTACTTCCGCGTCGATTATATAGAACCAGTCCGCACGAACCGGTACATCCACAAGGTGCGTGGCATGACGCAAGGCGTAATCGTTGCCGCCGAAGACGATAACGTTGTCGAACCGCTCGCCGATTAACCCCATCTGCTCCCCCGCGATAAGGCGGGAATGCTCCCTGTCTACAGAGTTGCGGCGGTATTGGCTTTCCGTCAAAACGTCGCCCAAGTCCGTCAACGCGATGTTCCTCACGCCCGTAGCCGAAGCTATGTTACGCTCATACGCTTGAAGGAATGATTCGATGTGGAAAGGAATAACGGCGGGGTGAACGAGATAGTACCAATCGTTCCAATAATGCCCGACGCGGCTGTTGAGCGCTTCCCTCGAAAAGCTGGTAAGCAGGGCAAGCCAGCCTGCAATATCGCGCGAAGCCTCAAATGTTGGATTAAAGTTACGTGACCCGGCACTTGTCAAGGTAAAGTTTACGGCAGGGTTTAATGCACCGCCCTGCGCTGCCAGACGTTCATTAAGCGCCTGCATCTCGCCAAGCGAGCCGAGGCCGCGGCTGCGGCGCACGTTTTTAGCCACATCGTGGTTGATGCCGCCGTTAAACCAACCGTGCAGGATAACCTGCACATTGCTGACACCACCATCATATAGAATATCTAAGATATAGCCCGTTTTTTCAAATGTCGTCATGATAAGTTCCGTCATATATCCAACGCCGAGGAACGTGTCGCGCACGTCCACCGCGCCAACGATATCAAGGAAAAACGTTGTGTCCGATTCCCCGCCATCCGCAAGCGGCGTAAGCACGCCATTTACCACCAGGTAATTGCGGTAAGCCGCCGCCATGTCACCTAAGGTGATATTACCACCTTCATATTCTGGCGCAATGAAATGGTAGCGGACGGTTATGTCGCCGTAGTACGCGTTTTCTTGCACTACAGATATGCTGTTTATCCGCTGCACGCCTGGAAGGCCTATCGGTACGCGGTCAGACGCGCGCAGGTTAAAGCTGAACCACGCGTAATTAAACGAGTTCAACCTCCCGGCCACGTCCGCCGTAATAGTGGCAAGCGCCGCGCCGTTCTCGATATGGGCGACGAACGCGCCATACCCGCCGCGGTTTATGCCGAAAAGAGGCAGGCGTACAGGCTGCAAAACCTGCGGGCGGCGAAAGTTCGATATCATGTCAAAGCCATACACGGGGCTTATAAACCGCTCCTCGTGGGCTTTGCCGTTGTTAAACTCTATTAGCGCGCCGGATCCGGCTGGGATGAGTATAAAGCCATCCTCGTGCAGAGTGCCCGCGCCGAAGAAGCGCATAATCTCAATATCGGAAATCCTGCTATCTTCCGATGAAAACTCAATTTGATAAACAGGAACGTTAACAACCAAGCTATCCCCTTCAAGCATAAATTCTATGAAAACCGTTGCCAGGTCGAGGGTCAATTCGCTTTCCACCCCCGCAGCATGGTTATCGTAATCAAGCTCTTCCAATGTATACCCGATTTCGGCAAACAGTCGCAGGACGCGCTGTGCGTTTACGCCGCCCCGGACAGCGTCTGACATGCGCATAAAGTCCGGCATGGCTGTGGTTGAGTTAAAGTTCCGCTCAAGCCACGCGCGGTCGGCATCATCTGCAATTTGTCCAAGCACGCGGGTTTGGAACCGTTCTGTTTCAATGTATCGCGGCAGTGCGTGTATGCCTAAGTCCATATTGCCCATTATAAACTTCAGCACGACGCCGTCCCGTATCGAAAAAATCTCAGCCTGATTGTGGCGTACGGAATCCGTATAGCTCCAACGGATGGCTTGCCTGTTTCTGTCACCGAAATAGCGTATTCCTATAACTGAGTTCATTATATTGCGTTCAAACGCGTTAGCTCGGCTGTCTAAAAGCCTTCCCGGCGGGGACGAGTGCCAAACCATTCCGTTGCGTTTATCGTACACGGCGATCGTTGCCTGTACAGGGTGTACATAGAGCGCCAAATATTCATTCTCCGCCGCACGCAGCATGTTTGGTACGGCTGGCGCGCCGTCTGTCTGAATCGGCGCAAACTCTACCCTATCCCCGGCTATCGTGGAAACGGGTGTAAGATGGGAGAAGGTATAGATTTCAAAGCTATTGAGGTAGATATTGAACCCAAAAACGAAGGCGGCAATGGCAATCGCAACAAGCAAAACGTTACGCCATCTGCGTATAGCGGTGGAGCGCGGCTTCATAATTCTTTTGAGGATTTTCATTTACAGCCTCCTTTCATTCTGGTGAATATAGACAATTTTGGCAAACGCAGTTCGCCTCTATGGTTCTGGTGAGCGGGTGAGCTGGCGAACAGAGTTAGCCCCTACATTCGGAAGGTAACTTCCCTGTATATGCTGTTGATGAAAACATATAGCTGCTGTATAAGCGAGAAGAACAACGTTATCAAGAATAAGATTATCATTAAAGCCACAAATGTGAATATAACAGTTGCGACGGCCTTAAAGACGCCGTAGTTATGGATAACAATCAGACCGATAAATACCAGCAATACAAACCAGCCGATCCCAATCCCTACTAAAAGGTTAAAGAACCCAGTTTCCTGCATAGTTATGACATTGCTGAAAAGCGTTGCCGGGATAAGTATCAGCACCAGCGGCGTCATGGCGTAGCATACAGTCATAAATATTTCCTTGAACTTACCCTCACCGTCCGTCAATGATGTAACCGCCCAATTACTGATGCAGAACAGGACGAGGACGGCGAAAATCGTTATGGTGTCCCATAAGCTGTTTGACCAATGCGGATGATCCTGATTAACCAAAATTGAAGTGAACTGGTTAAAGAACGCATAAGATACGCACACTAAAAGGAAATTTAGGAACGCCATGCGGAGCGTACCCTCTTTTTCGAATTTCATCCTGTGAAACCCATCTATCGGGCGGTAGAGAAGGCGCATGTTAAGGGCGTAGAACTTGAATATTTTCTTTATCATACCGCACCGTCCTCTTCAACGCCGGAACGTTTAACTTTCCTGTAAATCGAGCGCGTTACGAACAATCCCACCAAAACCATCACACCCGTGAAGACGAACGAAATGTTTTCCTCAACGAAAACTTGGCGGCGGCGAGCCAATGCCATGGAGAAATAGCGTAGATCCATGCCGCGCCGCAGATACTCCATCGCTATCGTGTAATTACCGTTTTGCAGATGATACCTGCCGATGCCCGTAAAAGCAAGTTCGGAGTTTTCGTTAATGACGAGAACTTGATGCCAGATTTCAAAGCTGCCGGCCTCGTCGCCCGCGTAGCGCAGGGCGATCGCTTCATTTATTAACATGCCGTACGCGGTCGGCTCAAACTCGATAAGGCGGCCGCGCAGAGAATCCAAAATAAAGATATTGTCCCCAAAGGATGCGATGGCTACTGGGTTCCTGTTCATCCCCATTATGCTGCCTTCACCGCTGAATACATATAAGAGGTTACCTTCGGAATCGTAAGTAAATACGCGGCCAACCGCCCCATCTAAAACGGAGAACTTTCCGCTATCCCTCGCGGTAATATCTATAAATTCCGAGTTCACTACAAACGGGTTATATGATTGGACGCCCGCAATGGCGATGTTATCGTTGAAATTGCGCAAAACATTGTTGCCGCGGGGGTTGAGGCGCATAACCTGGTCGCTCTCCGCCGTGCGTCCAGCGTGTGTTGCGAAGATAAAACCGTACGCGTCTACGTCGATGCCTGTAAACTCCGTGGGGATAAAGCGCTCCATCCTATCGCGCTGTGCTTGGGTTGCTATCATGCGCCAAAACATCTGCGCCGGGCTTATGCTGACGGAGATTGTGCCGAAATAGCCAAAGAACTCTCCGTTTGCGTCGAAGCGCATTATACCCTCAAAAACATTGGCGACGACGGCGTATACACGGCCTGCATTGTCGGCCACTATGCGGCGCGGGCGAAAATCCACTACATCGCCCAGCATATCCATATCAGGGTTTTCTATACTGCTTAGAAGATTTGCATCTATATCCAAAATCACGATACGCCTGTTGTTTGTGTCCGCAATATATATCATTTGGTTTATGCAGACGAACACGCCGTGCGGCGCGTTGAACCTATCCCAGACCTCACCGTTGTAAAACCCATCAATAACCATTATTAGGTTGATATCCCGGTCAAAAACTACTATACGGTTGTTGCCTGTATCGGCTACAAAGAAATTGCCATCTACGCAGACGGCCACGTCCATCGGGTTACTGAAAGGACCGAGGCTTGCGTCGATATCTACGGCGGAGATTGTGCGTGTCGGCAAATAGGCCACCGGCGCGGGGACGACGGCCGCCCAGAAATTGTACTCAAACCCCTGGAATGGTGAGGCGGCGTTGCCCGCCGTGGCGGACGCAGCAAAAACCAACACCACCGCAAGCATATAAGCCACGTATCTATTTATTAACCTCAAATCGCGCACCTCCTGTCATTAAAATCCAGTATCAATCCTTCATCCCCGAAGTTGCCATGGTTTCCATAATCCTTGACTGGGCTAAGATGAAGAATGTTATAGGCACAATCATCATAATAAACATAACAGCCGCACCCGCGCCTGCACGGGCAAACCCGCCGCCGATTATTTGGTTAAGCGCGAAGCTGAGCGGCTTTAACGCCTCATCCCTCAGGAAAATACCGCCGGTGGCACCCCAAAGGGATTGGAACATCAGGATTATAACCGTAAGCCATGCTGGCTTTACGTTTGGCATAACTACGGAAAGGTATATACGGAACTCGTTCGCGCCGTCTAAGCGTGCCGATTCTATAAGAGAGTCTGGTATCTGCGTCATAAATTGGCGCATGAGGTACAGGCCAAGCGATGCGGCAAATGCCGGCACAATGATTGCCAGGTAAGAATTGTTCATCCCAAGTGCCGTGATGATCATATAGTTCGGTATGGCCGTAACAGCGGCAGAGAACATAAGAGAAAGAACGACTAGGTTAAAAAGAAACTTCTTCCCCTTAAAATCTATCTTGGCAAGCGGATACGCCGCCATTGACGCTATGATCAAGTGGCCGGTAGTGCCGAATGCCGTGATGATCAAGGTGTTTACCACGTAACGCGAGAACGGCACCCACGTGGCCTGCATAAGGACGGCTAAGTCGGCGAAGTTACTCATCGTCGGGTTTCTGACGAGGAAGCGCGGCGGGAAGTAAAACAGCTCGTCAAGCGGCTTAAAGGCGTTGCTGATGGTTAATATCAGCGGCAAAACCATAAACGCCGCTAAAATAGCGAGTATGGCGAATAAAAATAACGTACCGCCAAAGGAGCGGTTCACCTTCATTTTGAAGAAGCGTTTGCGCCTCTTCTTTTGGTGAATGCCAGCCACCTGCTTCATTGAAGGGTCTATAACGCTCATTACGTCCCCACCTTTCGCAGAAGCCGCTGTACGCCCTTATTCGCTCCAATCATGATTAAGAATAGTAGCGTAGCGATAGCGGACGCGTATCCCATCTCAAACCTTATGCTGCCAAAGTCCTGTAGATGGGTAATTACCGTATGCCCCGCATAGTTGACGCTGG
>Ga0123355_10010347_pt1 | contig 14285 bp, 9 predicted proteins | sample TergutEmb28metaG_3_FD_89872 | JGI IMG/M metagenome (GOLD analysis project Ga0123355, IMG submission 89872) | Embiratermes neotenicus P1 segment gut microbial communities from Petit-Saut dam, French Guiana - Emb289 P1 | ecosystem: Host-associated > Arthropoda: Insects > Digestive system > Gut ...
CCTCCTTCTTCTTCTTCTTCGTCTTCTTCTTCTTCTTCTTCTTCTTCTTCTTCTTCTTCTTCTTCTTCTTCTTCTTCTTCTTCTTCTTCGGGCCCGTCAGCTCACGCACCGAATGCACCGCAGCCTTAGGCTTATTGTGCAGCCCTAATATTTCATTCGGCGCAGCCTCAACAACCCTGCGCCTCGTATGAAGAGGCAAAGGTCCCTTACTGAGGCTGTGCTTATGTCTTCTGGTTCTACAATCAACCTCCCAAAGACATTATAACGCCGTCGAGCCAACGCCTCGCAACAGAAAATAATGTGCTGCACTGTTTCAGCCTCCATCCCGCAAAAGCTGTAGATTGGATCCCCATCAAACAGGCCCATAGTATACAGGTGCCCCCTTACAGGAGCAAGCCCTGTGTAAATCGCAATTACCAATTTTAGTTGATGCCTACTTAACTTAAGTATGTCGTCAGCTATCCTTGCCTTAGTTGTCCGGCTCGCAAATCGCATCTTTTCTGCGCAACATTCTACTCTCATCTGTGCCCTGTTTCGCTGTACCATATTTTTCACATTATCTCATAAACAATACGATTTTCGGGAACAATTTTTATTCAAAATAAAATATATTTTGATTTTCTTTAGCACTTTTGTCTGTAACATTTCTCATTCTAAGTAGAAATGAGCGAGATATGATCAAAAATGCACATATAGGTCTTCGCGTACGGTACCCGTTATTTATGTTCGGTTTTTTAGTAACACTTTAATTTTTCCCTACAGATTTTCGTGAAATCCTCATATATCAAATGTCATGAAAATCCGTCAAGTGAGAGCCGAGTTGTTCCACGCGGACAAGCAGACGGACGGACAGATATTACGAAGCTAATAGCCGCGTTTCGCAATAAAAAGAGAAAGAATAAAGGTCAGACTGAGACAACCGATAATATGAAAACTGCACTCCTAGACAGGCCCGTCGCGACAACGTCATTGGGACAGAGCCAAACCGCTAGACAATAAAAACCCGGTACCATTTCAAAATCATATCGACCATGCTGTACGGATCCACTTTACTGCACACACCCACTCGAGTGTCAGTGGATTTTACTGCGGTTTTATTATATTCTATCCGGACTGAAGTCACCTCCCTGGTCAAATATTCGAAATTGATGACGAAGAAAAAGGGAGGCCTTCTTATCCTCCTCCTCCTGCTCCTTCTTCTTCTTCTTCTTCTTCTTCTTCTTCTTCTTCTTCTTCTTCTTCTTCTTCTTCTCATTCTCCTTCTCATTCTCCTTCTTCTTCTTCTTCTTCTTCTTCTTCTACTTCTACTTCTACTTCTTCTTCCTCCTCTTCTTCGCAAAATCTCTTTTCCTCCGAATCAGTGGACGAAAATTTCCAGTCTCATACATTAAATGGTTACCGTCTGAAGAGGGTCCAAGATGCAAAAATCCGAGCGCGTTTCAATTGTATGTTATACGTACATTTCCTACCCTTGTTTATCTTTGCTTTCTTGTTTTTTCCTTATCTTTGGCCCGAATTCGTTCCTGTTATAGCAGACTGTGTAACAAACACAAGCATTAAGTTTTGGATTATCCTATAGCCGAAAGGTTTACGTCCGTCAATAAGCAGCCATTTGTCGTGACGTCAATGAAGCCGACTTGAGCGATCAAACCCACTTAAAATGTCTCAGATCCCGTGAAGTAACAGATTGCGTGTATTTTTAAGACAATCAGCAGGAATCAGCATCTTACCGGCTCGTCAGTATCTATACGCGGCTTGCATTGCTGCAGCTTCCAGCCTTGCACTATGTACAGTACAATAGCTAGGTGTCGACGGCCAATTCACACAAGCCCCCACCATATCCTGTTCCACTGTTGATGTATGTATGTACAGACCTAGAATTTAACTTCACCACAGTTTTATTGAGTCTGAAGACAGGGTGCTTGGACCCAAGGAAGACGAAGTAGCAGAAGGACGTAAAACGGTATAATGAAGACCTTCCTACTTTATACCATTCTTTTTGTCTTTCTTTTTTCCTTCCTTTCTTTATTAGTCTAGCTACTCATTATTTTCCTTTCTTTCTTAGTCTAGCAACTCATTATTGATGTAGAGAGTTATTCTTGGGCCTGATCACACAAAGTGACACACACACACACACGCAGCAGGACTCCTCTGGAAGAGGGATCGGCCGGTCGTAGAGACCTCTACCTGACAACACACAACATTCACAAGACACAGGCATCCATGTCCCTGGCGGGATTCGAACACGCAATCCCAGCAAGCGAGTGTCCACAGACCCACGCGCGGCCACCGGAATCGGCCCTTGTACCATTCACCCAACATTATTAATGTGGGCAAAAGGGCAAAAGGAAGAAAAAGAAGAAGTAAAAGAGGACGAGGAAGAAGAACAGTAGGTTGGTGTAGTGAGAGGCATTGTATGGTTACCACAGTGCTGCAAAGGGTATTACTTTTAGAATTAAAAAAAAAAATTGCGAATGTCTCCACATTGCTGGTCTACAAACAGACCCACTTCTCTTTGCAAGGATGGAACTCAGGATAATGCACATTGGCGGATTGACGTCCTGGCCGTGTTGAAGTGCCGCGTACTGCAAGCAGTCAGTCAAAGTACAGCCAACTTCGGGTCACGGCGCTTCGTGAGGGAAGGAATTGGCATCCTATAATCTGGGCATTTGGGCAAAAATTCCAAATTCGTGCGTTACGATTGTGCGTGCAGCAATTTCCTCTACTTCCACTTATTTCTGATACAAACCCAGATGGCCAGCACGTGTCACCTCAGGGCACACACTTTTTACTTTTTCCCTCCTTCAATTTCTTTAACTGTACCCCGTATCGAATTACATTTCAGACAGAACTTGTTAATCAGGTATATTCTCCTTTCCTCCGGGGGCAAATAAGTCGACGCGTGCTGCTGCCTACTGACCTCTACCTAGTATCAAAGGTTATGAAAGACTGGAGCTACACCTCCACTCCTCATGGTCAAATGAAAACCTTTAAGAATCTTCACCGGTCGGTTTGGTGCAGATAGGTTTGGTACGGCTCTGCCATTTTCCAACATAGCCCCAAAGTAAATGCTCCTAACCCTATCATAACGACGTGCTGTGCCTACAGATACACACAGCAGGGTCTCTATTATTCTTTTCCGCATTTTAGAAGTTTTCATTGCCTCGCCGTCAAATCATTCCAGGCAAGGTAAAGTTAAAGGTAAAGGTTTCCCTGTCCCCGTCATGAAGGCACACAAGCAAACAGAGATATAGCTTCACTCATTCTTAACTTCGGCATTAGATGGGGTGAGTGATCAGCTTCACGCTCCAGCCGCTTTACTTCCAGGTAAACAGCATTCAGTAAGCGGCTGTGTTGGCCGCAGTGAAGATCTGGATGCTTTGGAGAAGACATACCATTCTCGCCCCTACAGAGAACCAAGCCACGATTATTCTGTCATCCAGTCAGCAGTCTAGTTCCTGGCATGACACTTTTATCTGTACTTGTAGCTCCATAATCTGAAGATGTATGTCTACTAATTGCTTAAATGATGAGCTGTGTCTGAGGAACATGGCCTGTAAATAAGGGGTTATGTTAAAGCGATAGGGATCGAAATGTAATTCCGTAACCAACTCTTAATGCAAAACCCAACCGCAAAACTTTCTGCCAAATCCGTCCAGTACTTTTGAAAATGGAAACTGACATATGCGAGCACCACCTTCCCATTACGCATTCATTCCACGAAAAGACCGCACATAAAACGCGGAGTAATAATGCAGAATGAGCGTCCGTCATTCCAACAGCGTTGCAGTAAGTGTTGTAGTGACTGTACGTACAGTTATAGCCACAAATCAACAGAGAATCATAAAATGTCTAGACAGTAATGTCAAAGATTATGCTGGGAGAGGCGCTGGTGTAATAAACGAAATCGTCACGATGATTTACTGACAGAACCGAGTTCTGATCCCGCCCACGTGTTCGCGCAGCAGGAACAAACTCAGAACATTGTAGCGTAGCAATGTCGCCTACAGGTAAAGCAGTTTTAAACGTGCAAAGAGGTAAAGCAGGATCTAAGAGTGTGGCGGCAGAACGCCAGATTTCAGCACCACTAATATTAGGTCACTCTCTCAATCACTTCATTCATCTCCCATCTCTTCCCTTAAAATCCGTTTTAATATTATCCTTCCATTCGCTCCTCGGTCTTCCAATAAGCCCAAATACAAATGGTTGTGTTACCGAATTTCTACATAAGTTTCTTGTTCTCCTGCCAACCCACCCGAACTCATGACCAATCCGTCATATTTTACTGCCCTAAACAGGTATCAGCTGAGTGTGTATCATGATTAAGCAGTTTTTTCAGTAACCAATTAATTATATGACTTAATTATTGATTTAAGAAACAGTTGACTGACTAAATAACAAACTAACTGATTCGCTGGCTGGCTGGCTGGCTGGCTGGCTGACTGACTAAATCAAACTAACTTCTTGACTTACTTACTGGCGACTAAGATACGTTATATCTTATTTTTTCCGGTATACGAACCAGAAGTTTCAAAATCGGTAATTATCAAAAGACCGCCACCACTTGACTCGATCCTCGGCCAGTTCACAAGGTCACAAATCACTTCCATGAAATGGACTTAACCTCCAGTGTAAGGAGCAACACAGCCTGCCTGAATAAGATTTACAGAAATTTGTGTGGTAAGGCAGACGGAAAGCTACACCTCCTTCGGAAATTGTCAGCACCTTAGACAACTTGCCTTCTTACACTTCTGATTTTGCAGTTACAATCGACCGTCCCAAGAGCCTGTCAACAAAATATTAATAGGATTCCTAAGCCGTTATCAAGTGCTTTCTGTAGACGTTTGTACTCATGGTTAGTGTTGTTACTAACAAATCTACGGCACAGCAGTACATAGGACTGTTAGACTCTTGTTCAACACAACCGTACGTAGGCCCATTATTTTCCGCACAGACAGGCTTTCAGTCCCAACCCAGGCGCCCTTTCCGATGGGTAACAGCCGGTTATTTTCTCGAGTATAAAGCGAGAGGGGTGTGAAGCTGACCACTCGCCTCCATTTCCGAAGTTAAAGAACGCATGACGTTGAGGCTGCAATCCTACAAACCCCTTAATGATCCGTTGTGTAATTAAACACAACCATTAAACGGCCTGGCATGATATGACGCCTACATAACACAACAGTTTGGTGTGTTTTAATACAATTTTGATTGCTGTGGAATCACCCCTTATGGGCTGTTCGAGAGGCCTATATCTACAACACATTCACAGATATCCTCTATAGCTCTTTGGAAAACGTTTAACATGGAGTGTTCATGCATGGAATGATAATGTCAATAGGATAGTTACGATTCTTCGGCCCCTGTGTGAAGTCTACCGATATGCTCTAATCGCACGCACAAAATACATGGCCATTTTTCATAAAACCGCCACACCCAGGCTTGGTTTTAAATCACGGTTCTTGAGTTAAGTCTTATTTCTGGAAATAGGTGTTGCGAAAGAGCTCGAATTCTCCCGGATAGTCAGTAGATGATAAAAAACAGTAATTTGTTGCGAAGGGCTCTTGGACTCCTATGCTTTGCCTAATCTTACTATATGGCAGCTACGCCCCTGGATAATATTAAAGTATATCTTACAAAACAAAGCGAAGTTCTGAAATGGATTCAGATGATTTAGATAGGGCTAAGTGGCGAGTATTTATGAACAGAATTATCGTTCCAGTTCCGCAAGTAGTAAATTTTAAAATCAGTTGTCCAAAATTACTCAGAGTGTATCACTTGGTTATTTTACAAATTTCCCTACCATATATTTTCTGAACCCCGGTAAGAGGCACAGATATCAAGTAAGCGGTGTTTAATGGAACTTCGTCACCTGGAGTCTAACAGGATGCCAGTGTTATATCTCCATCTCTCGAGAACCAATCACAAAACTGTTTTAAAAATTATAAACTTTCCAAGTATATTTTAAACATGTTTTCCTATAATGTTTATACAGTACCGCATCAATTAAACAGCTAGCCCCTGTGTTAAAGTGCACCCTTGTACAGGCACTGAGGCTCTGTACAGACCGTACGGTCCATAGGGGGAGTAGAGGTATAGCTCTACTCTTTCTTGACCATGGCACTAGAAGGGGGTGAGTGGTTAGCGTCACGTCCTGGCCGCTCTTCACCCCGGGGAAAGAACCGGTACCCATTTTACAGAAGGCTGGGTGGGCCCCAGGGCCGGTCTGGACAGGTGCGAAAAATCTCGCCATCCACCGGGATTCGATCCCCGGACCGTCCAGCCCGTAGCCAGTCGCTATACCGACTGAGCAAAGCTGCAGTGAAGCGTCAGAACTCTGCACAGTATTCTGTGTCCCTGCATCATACCTCGGACCAGAGGCCAGCTATTCTAAGTAAAGTTTTCATTTCCCTCAGTCACTCCAGAAAAATGTTGGGCTAATAAGCCTTAGTTCAAATCTTGACATGACCTCATGCTTCCACATGTCGCACACTGTTTACTGATCATAATACCGGTCATTGCCACGCAATCTAACATAAAACACTGCTACATATCCATTTAATAAATAAATGAAATTAGGAACTCAAAAGCATTTTAAAATTCGGAGATGTTGATTTTGAGTATCGCTGGTACTTCTGATACAATTCAAGCCATACTGGAACACGTTCCAAACATTCGGCAATTGACGGCAGTAACTGTACGAAAACAGTTACTCGTTACGAAGCCCCGAGAGTCACAGGCACTCAGCGTTTTCATGATTTTAAACATCGGCCAACACAAAGGAATCCAACTTTAAACCCAGAGGTTGTAGTAAAGCCGCAGAAAGAGGCCGTATGGATGGTGGGGACGACAGCGTTCGAGGTTTCCTCATCTCTGCCACATGCTACATTACACTCTTTGGTGTGAACTATTGGCGTGCCGTTAGAAGCCGTTCAATGGTTACGTCTCACACTAATGCACCGTCAACAACTAGGCTACGGGTTACACAACCGAGGAGCCGTGGTTCGATTCCCCGTAGAGGCAAGAAACGTTTCTCTCCTCTAGCGCCCAGATCGTTTCAGGGTCCACCCAGCCTCCTACTGAAGGGGTAGCGGGGGCGTTTTCTCCGCGGTTGAAGCCCACCACTCGTTCTCCATGTCGAGGTTTAGAATGGGTACAGCTATACCCCCACCTCTCAATATGCCGCCATGGCGTTTACAAGGACACCTGATTTACTTATCTCGAGCTATTTAGATGCAACTCTTGTGTGGCTGACCCTACCTGTGAGCGTGGCGACCGCCGACGTTTGTTTTTGGGTTGGCAGACCGGCGGGGAATCCCGTCCCTGGCCCAGAGGCGTACTTGACGGGTTTGAAGTGGAAGAACGATGGTGAGTAGCCCGACCCCGCTGGACTCAGCGAGCTGAACCGCTCCTCGCGGTCCTCCACGTAGACTCCCTCCTTCCCCATGGCGGCAAGCTGCCGTCCCTTCGGCATGAACATGACGAGGAACACGATCGTGGCAGTGCTGACGAGGCCGAAGGCGAGGCAAGCGTCGCGGTGGCGCTCTGGCACCACCAGGCCACACAGCATCCAGATCAGCCACACCGGTATACTGCAACCCACAGCCAGGCCGATGAACGTTGCTTCGCGATAATTGTCGCGAATCCCCCGGGACTTGATGGCCAGGACTGCCACGAAGATGATTAGGCACATGACGTAGAGGAGAGACAGAAGGAGGTCTGTGTAGGAAGTGTGGCACAGGAACAAAGGGGTAGTCACTAGGTCCTCCGCCGTGACGACCAGCCTGTGGTGCAGAGGGGGCGTATCGACGCGCGGCGGAGAGTTGAGTAGCCACTGGACTCCCACCGCCACCTGGATCAGCACTGCGAACAGCAGCAGCAGAGCCTGGTAGGGCGCGGGCAGGTAAACACCGCCGTTGAGACTGATGAGGAACACGCACTTTACTAGCAGTGCAGAGAACACTATGGCATAAGCAAAGCCGGTCCCAAACCGCACGACGGCACAGGTGGCAGGAGTGGGTGTGGCGGCCAGCACGGCCCCCAACACGGAACACAAGAACAGACCCAGCAGCAACATCTGACCCAGAAAAAGGTGGCGCCGACTAGGGGTGGTTCGCCACGCTTTGCATAGCACGAACACCTCGAAGCCGGCTATCACCACCATGGTAAGCGAGGACAGCACCAGCAGGGGCACTACCCAGACCTCACGCCGCAGCACCCCGGGGCCCTGGTCGTCCTCGGTGCTGCGGTTCACCCCAGGAGTCGGAGGGGCACTGCGTTCCGGCACCAGGAAGAACTCTGTGCTGAGCTCGACGCGGTGCTGGCGCTGGGAGCCGTCAGTGTGTGCGGCTAGCAGCAGCAGCAAGAGGACGGGCCACGGATCCATGGGCCGCGTCATCCGAGCGGCGGCAGCAACATCTGCGAGCAGAAAGAAGCGTATAAAAACTGTCATTTAAAAGAGACGGTAGTAGGAATTACAGATTAATAATACTGTGTGGAACAATTCGGTTGTCTGTTGCTGCTTACATCGATCACTCGCCAGGACACAGTACATGAATGATGTCATACGGCATAGCTGCAATGTTCACCTAATTAGACTAGTGCGTTCCTGAAACAGTAACCTTCTTACTGTGCCCCTGAACAATATAGATTTATCACACAGGAAGCCTGCATCCACTGTGACATCCCATGACAGCTGCTGTATTCAGGAACGCGATAGAACACCCTGTACAACTCCCTGCCAAATTTCACAAATTCAGCCGCAGTAATATATCAGTTATTTTCATTGCATGGAGAGCTAACTTTCTATTTCGAACAACCATCTAATCATATTATCAACTAACGTTCAGCAAAAGAACACTTTGCAATCTTCGGATATCTCCCAGTCAGAACACTACAGCACAAATCCAGCGCATCGTAGCACGCATGATTAGCGCTGTGGGCGACCTGTATACCGTATATCCTCGCTATACACATTCTAGATTCCTCACTTGTCTCACCTGTCTTAGGACCAAACACTTTCCTCAGCACTTCGTTTTCAGAAACTTCTATATGAACACCTTAGTGTTAAAGCCCGGAAAACGTAATCCACTGCAGGTTAACGAAATTTATAACGTAGGATTCACTATTTTCGTAACAGCCTGATGAGTATCTGAAGTGGGAAGTATGGTTACCATTCATTGTTTCATGTTCTGTGTGCAAGGTTTGCATCATAAGGCTAGGGATCACGTTTGGCGAAATTAACTACGGTAAGGTCAGTTACCAACGAAATAATTCAAATAAGAACACATTAAATATTCTAGATTGGAGTGTATGTACTTGTCTAACACAACTTTATTTGGTGGTAGAGATATGTATACAATTTATTACACAAAGAACTATATGTTTCGGCACTTGACAATGGCCATCTTGAGGTTGAGAAATGAAAAAAACTTAGTAAGCAGCTATACTCGACTTATGCGGGCTGTACACAGTAGGGAGGTAAGAGGTGAGGTAGGCACGAGATCTCGCATGTGTTATGTAGGATGGGTGGTGTGGGTACATGGGTTCTGCTATTATATGCTATGTCTAGGTAATGTGGTTAGTTCTACGGTATCATCTTATGTTTGTAGAAATTATATGTACATATACACTTGACTTATAAATATACAGTGTTCAAATTTATATAAATATTATACAAATTTGAAGTTCACCTGCACGGACCTTGCAGGTGACGCGATGTGTAACCACGTCACTCTCAACACCAGCCAGTCCTTACTGCCGACTGCTTCATAGCCACTTTCCTTTCCATATTCCCCTACCAGAGCCCCCCCCCCCTCCCCTCCCTGTACGCTTAAAAATAACCACGTGTCTAATCTCATGTCCAGAATCTTTTCGACACTGCAGGAGAAGGGGAAATTCTGTCACCTCCGAATGCAGTGAATACACATGGATAAAAAATAAAATATTACACCAATTAATAATCTATACGTGTATACAACATCCACCAGACCTCCAGTTGTTGAAAAATATGTAAAAATAGAATTATAGGTGTACTTTTAAAGAATCTGTTTTGAAATTCGTCTAATTTCTATCATAAGTTTGAGAAATTCCCAGTATATCTAAGACGATTCTATGCCACAGAACATACACGAAAGTGTTTTGTGGACTCGGGTTCAATTTAATTTATGCTTATGCCCCCAAAACTGTATGTACACATACACAGAATTTTACGTGCAAAACTCAGAACGGTCCATGCTGTGGAACAAATCATAAAATGCAATATACAAAATACACAGATACGTACAACATACAGCACCATTTAGCGAGTGTTTACAACAGGTTAAGCTACACTGTGAGATTATATGTATAAATACATATATAATGATTATTGGCACCCTGGGGGAGGAAGGCAGGTGCCGTTCTTTCTCCAAGATTATAGCGGCCGGGGCGTGAAGCTGGCCATTCGCCTCCATCTAGTGTGAAATATACTTCTAATCCCCCCCCCCCCATGCCGACATGGCGTGCAAAGGGACAACTTTATCTTTACCTTTACTTTCCAGCACATTGCTGACAAATTCCAAAGACGCTGACGGTTGCCGTGTTGTATACTTTCATACCACAAACACGTTTTATTTAGTATATGTGGTCGCGAGGCAGGGTAGATTGGACGCACAGACGAAATAATAACAGAAAGGTGGAAGTGCATCGCAGTGGCGCAGTTGGTTGAGGCACTGCGCTACAAGCCGGAAAGTCGCGGGTTCGATTCCAGATGGTGTCATTGGAATTTTTCATTGACATAAACCTTCTTGCCGCACTATGGCCCTGGGGTTGACTCAGCCTCTTAACAGAAATGAGTACCAGGAATATTTCCTGGGGGTAAATGCGGCCGGTGCGTATGGCTGACCTTACCATATTCATGTGCTGGTTGTCTTGAAATCTGGGAGCGTCAAACTCCTGGAACCCTCTGGGCCTGTCCAGGCCTGTAATGGGATTGCTTTACCTTTGCCTTGTTGGACACGGGAAACAAACATTACCGCATGCAGACAGGCAGGCGGCGGAAGGTTGCATGGAATTACAAATATGCACATAAGATAATACGCAGATAAGAAGGAATTCAAAGATAAGTTGGGAACTGACAGTGGAATCGTCTTTGGCATTTAACTCTTCAAATATCACTGGTAATTATATGCACTACCTACCGTAAAGTTTAAAAACTCAGCATTTTTTCCACTGCAGTGTGTGTGTGTGTGTGTGTGTGTGTGTGTGTGTGTGTGTTTCGTATAATTTCCAGACTAAACATCGACTGCTGCCCTACACAGCATTAATTAGTATTTGTAATGAGGACGATGTATTCTCTGTGGTTATCAGGCTTCAAAGTGCTCATTCTCCTATCCACTAAGGCAGGAACAGGAAAAATAGAGATATTTATTTCAAAATATCGTTTCTTACTTCCCGTCGGTTCGCTTGTATAAATGTATCCAACTTATCCGACCGTCCACACGTGTTGCGAACTAGCGGCAGGAGTGACAAACAGAAGCTGTTTGCTAGATAAAATATGGCCCTGTACTTCAAATAACTTCGGTATCTCTAATTTTTACAAGTATTGCATTCTTGTGGTAGCTGTAGTTAATTTCCGCTTCAACTTTTCCCATTAAAGATATGAAATATCTACAACATTCATTCATTCATTATTATTCAGCCTTGAAGGCCGGGCTTGGCAGAAACCAGAACCCAGTCATGTGACCGGTATGGCTCTGGCACACTGCATCCTGGGCAGGTTCTTGGGGGTAGTTTGCCATTGATTTCCCCCATCTACAACATAAATGGACAAATTCGAAACCAGCTATAGCGCAGAGATCTTCCTTACAAAACTGTCTACAATTAATCTCTTACACAATGCATGGCAACATGTTCAGTGAACTGTGCCCTGTAAGACGAAATATAAATTAAGCATCTGTAGAAGGAAATTATCGTTCATTCGGCTAATTAGAACACAGACAACTCAGAGACTACAGCTGACATGCATTATGATCAAAAACATATGTGCGCCTACTCACGTACATGCACGTAGCAAACACAATTCGCTTGCCGGATTCATTAGCATCATTATAAAATTCTGCCGATAGAATCTAGCCTAAGCAAGGATTCAGAACTTCTGGGATGTGACCTTGTATCACGTAGCTGGTAGTGCACGGCACTTAGATAAAATGTAGCGCATTCACAACTTTGAGAACCACCAACCTAGCAATAATGACATCCAAGAACACCTGAATCCTCAGCAACACAGCTGTGAGAACCTGAAATCTCGCAAAGCTTAAGCCACTTTAATCCAATTCACGTATTTCCACGTCTGTTAAGGTCCTCCATGAGCTCACTTTCCACCAGGATTTCCATTCAAAATTTCTTATCAACCAATTCTTTTTACATGTCTCGCCCATCTTAACTTTCTAACCGCTTAACCAAAGTTGCGATGTTCGTCATTATGTAATTCTCCTGTTAAGTCGTTTGGCTTAGCACCAAATACCTCTGAATAAAGAACTAAAAAGCCCCGCTCACACAGCACAAAATATTAATTAATAATATTTACGTAAGAGTAATAATCTTGCGAGAAATGAAACTGGAGAAAGTCATGTAGCCATTTATCCGAGCGCATCACATTACATTGTCTAAGAGGCTGCCATGTTACAGATTCCGGGTCGTGTTTCTCACGCTGTGGGGTAAAGAGGGTAGGGGAGGGTTCCGAACAATAGTCCAGCACCTCACATCCAATTCGCATCCCACAGACCTGTCGACGTTTGTATAAACGCGTCGTTACCTCATATTTCCGAAACGCTGTTCTTTGTTTGTATATTCCTTTTACATTCTCACATACTTTAGAGCAGACAAGTGACATAACTCTGATGATCGTATCTTGCGTCTGCTTGCATAATTTGTAACGAGAAAAAGCGAGAGGCTAAGGAAATAAATTTAAACATAGGTGTTTCCTTTTGATGCTTCAGCCTCTACATAATGGCTGAACATAGCCTAAACGTGTAGCTGAGTATGGATTTCAATAACTGTCGTGTCAGATGGCTAATTATTGGTGTCTTAAATTGTGAGTTTTCTGAATGGATAATTACGAACTATAGTAAAATCGGTAGGTCGCTGGTTCGATCCCAGCTAGTGTCAGTGGAATTTTTCATTGACATAAAATCCTTCCGATCGCACTATGGCCCTGGGGTCGACTCAGCCTTTGCCCCCAGGAATATTTCCTGGGGGTAAAGGTGGCCGATGCGTAAGGCTGACAACCTACCACCATCCTGTGCCGTTGTCACGAAATCTGGGAGCCGTAACTTCCTGGAACCCTCTGGGCCTGTCCAGGCCTGTAATTGGACTGCTTTACCTAATAAAGCAGTGAAATACACACAATGCAAATCATTGAAAAAGGCTATGGATTTGGATTCAATATGGCTTCAAATTCTGTTGAAGAAACCACAATGATAAGATAGGTGTAGTAAGGTTACACTATGATTGTGTTGATAGTGAAACATAGATTATGGGAAAGAATGGCAAAAGCCGAACAAAACAACCGCCTGTGTGAAACTGCACATTGTAACGACAGGAACTGGGCCCGTTATTTCGAAACACTTTATAGGAACTGTTGCAAGAAATGTTTATGCCTTTATACCAACCGTTGCGCGAATCTGCAGCAATCGTGCAGTATAGTAGAGTCCAGTTGAAATGTGATGGCACACGGTGCCGCACGGGAGGGAAAGTGAAGGGGAAACTGGCGAATGGAGTGGGTAGCCAGTACCCTTCACACTACCTCGGGACAAGGGGTATCCAGCAGTACTACCGCTGACGCGCACTCCTCGGCTGCCAGTAGTCGACTGAAGTGACGCCCCCGCCGATTTAAATGGACTCGTCCGTTTCGCTGAAAGACGAAATCTGGTTTCTGCATGTGTGCCATCACACTTCAAACGCAGTCTAAAACCGCTGAGCTGCGCAAGGGCGTTACGTCATCATCTAAGCCAGGAACACTTAACACTTTCGGCGCATACGTCGTTTTAAGACAGTACGTTAAACACATACCGCTCCGATAAGCGTTTCTGTTTTGCATCCTAAAGTTTTCATGAATGTATAGTGCCTATTTCAAAACGATTTACAAGCAGGACTGCTGTTCTTTCTTTTCTGTACCCCATTGCAGATATGTAACATGATTCAGTGCGTAGTGTGCGCGGGGGGGGGGGGGGGGGGGACACACCAAAACCCCACCGTTTCTCCGGGGGGTTGGCGGGGGGCAATCCTTTTTTTCTTTAAGACCCCCA
>Ga0123355_10010348_pt1 | contig 14284 bp, 8 predicted proteins | sample TergutEmb28metaG_3_FD_89872 | JGI IMG/M metagenome (GOLD analysis project Ga0123355, IMG submission 89872) | Embiratermes neotenicus P1 segment gut microbial communities from Petit-Saut dam, French Guiana - Emb289 P1 | ecosystem: Host-associated > Arthropoda: Insects > Digestive system > Gut ...
CTTGCATAGCTCGGATTTATATAAATGAAAACGGCATATCATTACGACTCTTTTTGAATAAAATTGATAAACATCGTACTTTTATCGAAAACACACCTGACTATATGAAGAACTTGTTTACTGGCGGAAAGAATTGCGATTGCGAAAATCGTGCTGACTGCGGATTTGCAAAAGCTCGAAAAATATATGCAATTGACGGCAAGACATACGAAAAGTGTGCCCATGCCGATTTTAGGATTACAAAGCCAAATATTGATGAGTTATCAGACTATATTGGAATATTGGCTGAGTTTTATCCTGCCAAAAAGCGAAACGTGTAGTATAGCATTTTCTTCACGGGGCGCACGACAGTATCGACAAGTCGAAACTGTCATGCGCCCCGTTGGTGACTAAAGAAGATAGCGGGCTTTGCTGTTGTAATGTCTAAAATATTCACCACAAGAGCAAAGACCCACTATCTGAAAAATACATTGACCCCCTTTCGCGTTTCCACTCAAAACAGATGTTTTACCGCAAACAGGGCAGTTGAGTATATTTTAGTAGTGCTTCATATTTGAAACCCCTTCATATAGTAAGTCCTAAAATTTGACATATTCTTGTACTAAGCTTGGCGATACTTTATCGTCTTTAATAGCCTTAATTGCTTCGGCTACATCATCTACCGCAGCATTAAAAAGCAGTTTGCCAACGGCGGCAGACGCATCAGTAAAATCGCCGGCAAAGTGGTTTGGGAAGTTTGCGTACCAGTTAAATCCTGTAAAAATGCTATGTTTTGCCATGGCCGGTAGGCGGTTTTGGTTTTTGCATTCGTCCATTGTCTGGTCGCTCGGGTGAACTAACTCCGGCAGCAAGTGCATTATAATAGACGTTTCCGCAAAACCCGCGTGCTCACCCCAATTTTCTTTTCCCACTTCAGTAGCAAGCTGCTTGCGTTTTTCTTCCGTATAGCTGCTTACGTTTTTTACATATACACAGTAATCGCTGTTTAATCGTGGCTGTTCTTGGGCAAAAAACGATAAAAAATGGTTGTTGCCACCATGGCTGTTTAAAATAAGTATTTTCTTTAATCCGTTTCGTGCTATCTCATCACAAATTTCCCGCAAAACCTCCATCATTAGTTTATGAGAAATGGATATCGTACCAGGGACGTGCACTGCTTCTGCAATCTGCCCAAAAAAATAATATGGGAACACAATTGCTTTTTCTTTTGCCGCTGCTGCCGTCGCAACTTGCGTTGCTACAAACATATCAGTACCAAGGGGTAGGTGGTTCCCGTGTTTTTCTATAACTCCGATAGGCAGCACACATACGCCGCCGCTGTTGGTAACCGCTTTTTTAAAATTGGCTGCGGTTAATGACTCCCATAACATAGATAATCAGCTCCTAGTCGTTTTAATGTGGAAATAGCTACACAACCTATTCAGGCTTGCATAGGCTGTATTTATTTAATTACAAACAGAAAAATGTGTCAAGTTATGAATTGTATGCAAATAAAAATGGCTACCTTTGAGATAGCCATTTTTGTCTTTTTTATGATGCTAACGATCTAAGAAACTGTTCAGAATCTCCATTTTAATATCTTTTCGGCTTATTTTTCGCCATTTTACTTTTGCGCTTCCTCGCAGATATACTCCGAATATGCATCGTCAGCGCAAAAGCGAACTGACAAAAAAACGCTCGAAAATCTATCAAAAGCGAGATTCTAAACAGCTTCTAAGATGTTTGTCTTATACGAGCTGATTAATTCTATCGCTGTATCTAAATGGAAAATTTGCACAAATTCGCTGTTAATTAATCCGCTAATTTCTATGCGGAAATCTATCATAGCTATATACTTATTTGATGCGAAACCGAGTTGCCATAAAAGCATGTCGTCGGTAGGAGGCAGGATAATTGTTTCAGGTACATCTATGTTAATTCTTTTGCTGCAAATTTTTGATAAAGTAGTTGCTGTGGTGCCTATCATTTGGTTCATGGCTTCGCGTACGGCACTTAAATCCATCTCGTCAATAACTATGGGAAAGTCTACTTGTCCTGCGCCGCCCATCATAGCATTTGCTATAATTTTTGCGTCCTTGTCTCTTAGAATCAGGAAGTTTGCCCCGCTTAGACCTTCTATATAATTGCCCCGTACGCCAATTCCGCCATCGCCGTACATATCGCGAAGTCCATCCCATGTAAGGATGCTAACTTTCGGACTAGTAATTTTAACGTCACGATTTAATAGCGTAGATAATGTTGCACCTACTGCATCCATTGCGACACTGCCTACTGTACATAATGTGTCCTGGTCTTCAGTCGAAAAAATTGTTTGTGCGTCATCTGTTTTGTTTGCACTCATACCCTCTACCCCTTTTGTACTCTATAGTTCATGCTGAAAATTATAGAACATTTTTTTTGCTTTATCAACAAAATTTCACCGGAAACTATCAAACGCTGTGCGGTTTTTGCGCAAATATACGCGTAGCATTAAAAATTGTTAAATTACTATGTAGTTAACAATGCTGTCATTCAATCGGCAATTTTACATGATGGTGCACGTCGTGATTGGAAAAAATGCTCATTTTGCATCAAGAGACAAGAATGTTGTGCAATATTTTGTGCAATATTATTTATTCTTCAACGTTTTCGCTTGACAACCTTTAGGGTTGAAAATATAATGCGCACAGCAATGCTATTTTAAAGGAGGAATAAAAATGCAAAATCGACAAAAGAAATTTCTGTCAAGAGTGCTGGCTTTAGCACTGTCGCTAATTATGGTAATTGGTGTAATGCCAATAACCATATCTGCAGACGAAGGGTACATCCCTGAAGCACTGGAAACAGTGGAATACTACATGCCATCCGCATACCCACCAGCAGAAATGGAATATGAATATGACGAAGAAGCATATTCTCAAGAAGCTGAAGAACTACTGTATTGTACTTATCCTGTGGCTATAGCTGCGGTGGAGCCATTTTATATGCCAAATACCTATGCGGCATTTGTTTTTGACCCCACTATGACCGTTATCAATGCTCCAGCAGACCACCCATTAAACGTGGGTGACAGCATCTTATACAACGAGCATGAAGTTGTAGCCGGTGCGATTAATCTAGCAGGGGCTCCAAACGGCACTGGAATCGCGTTCGTAGGCTGGAATCAAAACCATGGTGGGCTATTCCAAATGGTTGATTTACCAGAAGCTGATACTGGTTACGGAATACGTCTGCGTCCAGACCCTGATGGGCTTCACACAGATTTAGGTGAGGCAGATGCCAGTGTGTCAACTGCACAAATGAGAATAACAGGGCTTGGTAGTGCTGCTCTTGATTTGCCTGCCTACGGATATACCATTACAACAAGAGCTAGAGTAGTCGTGCCTGCAGACGCAGTACGTCCAAATGGCCCGCTTCTTGACATAAGGCTGAGCGGTACTAATCCACTCCCAGCTGAAGATGCTCCATTTAGCAGACTATCAGCCAGACTAAGCGGAAACTTTAACGCTGAAGAACGCCAGCCTTGGCCGCCACCACTTGGAAATCCCGACAATCAAGCATTCACCATTCCCCGGTCAATACGCCCGGTTAGCACAATGGAAGTTACCACGACTTGGGTATCTGCATCTTTTGACATACTACCAAATAACAGAGCAAACCTTGTAATGCAGTCCGAAGCTTGGGTTGGCGTGCAAACACTGCCCGCCGACGTTATACCGAACTTTCCTAACTGGGGCGCAGACAGCGGTGTAAGCCGCAATGCTTCCATAGACCCGGATACAGGAACCATTACCCTAACCAACTTAAACCGTCCAACTAATGTTACACAACTTGATATTTTTGTAAGCAACTGGAGGATGTGGCCTTGGGGCACTCCTGTGACAGCTGTAGTCGGCGACCTAGGTCATGTAGATATTCAGCACGTTATAATCTACGAAACCCCAGATAGAGGAACCGGCACCGCCTACCCACCAGCCGACATCATCGAAATAGAAACTCTAAACACCAGAGCCATAGTTAATGACTACGTCGATTTTTTCGCCAACGGACTAACAGGCGCACTAACCAGAATGAATCAACTCCTACCTTCAACTGTCATGGTTAACACCATCTATGGCGCAAGGGAAGTAGATGTGGAATGGCAAAACGTCGCCGCAACCCTTGGCAATTTTACCACCCTTGGCACGGTTAATCTTGTGGGAATACTAGACCCTACCAGCATGAGCGCAGTCAACCTCTCTAATCCACAAAATTTAACAGCAATTCAACCCGTTCTTATCCGTGAACCAGCAAACTTAGTGCAAAACGCCGACTTTACAGATACGTCTGCGGCCGGTCTTTCACATTGGACATTGGGCACACCGGGTGGTACGCGTACATTTGTACCAGGTCCGCCTCCCGCTCTTCGCGTTGCAGATCCTAACCGCCCATGGCAATTTGCGCGCCAGGACGTTAGGGATCAAGTACTTGCCAATGGTCAAGGTGACTATTTTATGAGCTTCTTGGCCCGCGGCGATGTTGGCAACATGGGTAACACTAACGGAGACATCCCAATTTCTATGCAGCTAGACCATTTCACCAACGGTGGTAATACCAACGCACCGGCAGGTACATTCCAAGACAGGCGGCACGCTATGATTCCTACCGTAAACGTTGACCGTACAAACTTTACACAAGTTTATGGCGTACAAGAAATCTGGTGGACTCTATTAGGTGATGCCCAAATATCCATCCAACCCGGATATGAAGTCGTGAATAATGGAGGCAACCCTGGCGAAGTATTCTACATTGCCGACGTGCAACTTATCGCAATAAACGTAGTGCTCCCAGCAAACAATATTGCCTCATTTAACAACCCAACCCGCATAAGCGTTGAAGAAGGTACACCTTTCGACCAGCTACCTCTACCTACTGCCATACCTGTAGTGTTAGAAGACGGCAGCAGTGTAGTTATAAATGTAATTTGGGATGAGGGCGATTTTGACCCGAATGAACTTGGTATTTACACATTCTACGGTACTTTTGTTACTACAGCTGAAATCTACAATAACAGATTCCTTTATCCTACAATAGAAGTTGAAGTGCGCGCATATGGTACCAGCCCTGGTGGAATCAGACATTTTTCCACATTCGGCGATAACGTCACAGGCGATGGATCTATTGCCAACCCGCTATTCTTCCCTACACAGGCTATGATAACTAACGCGGGCCCAGGCGACCAATTCCTGTTTAATCGCGGCGACGTATGGCATGACAGAACCATGAGCTGGAACTTTACCAATGTAAACGGATCATCTGACTGGCCAATAATCGTTGGCGCGTACGGTGATGGCCCGGATCCTATATTGGCAAAATTACAACTTGTTAACGGTCCGTGGTCGTTGCTTGCGGGCACAACCGACGTTTGGTACACCCCGTGGACACCAACATTCCAACAAACATTCTTTGTGTATATTGACGACCAAATCGTATCCCCGGCGTTCTACCGCGTAGCAACCAGACCACAAGTTGCTGGTGTTGCTAACTCCACCCGCTATAACATGCGTAATTTTTACGGCCGCTTGTTTTATTCGGAAAGAGATCAGCGGAACCCAACTCCGTCTGACCCACGGGGCTACACACCCGACGTTCCTTTCTTCAACCACAACGACCCTGCGCTTATGGCCAACTTCTTAGAAAATTATTTTATTGAAACTTATTTTGTATCCGGTGGCAACTTGTATATCAGGGGCTTCGGCGACCCGTCTAGCCGTTTGGTAGAAATTAACCATACAGGTGGGCCGAATAACAGCATGATGAACTTCCAAAACAGTAGCTACATCACAATTAGGGACATTCATTTTAAAGGAAGCAATGGAACCAACCTGACAATCTCTGGTAATACTCCAACCAGAAACCTAGAGTTCCACAACCTGCTTTGGCAGCATATCGGCGGATATCAAAACATGTTTACAACCAATACCCCTTACGACCACTACGGCCACGTATGGGCAAACAATATCTTCGACCGCACGTGGGGTCCGACAGTTCTTATCGCAGTTGGAAATAACGGATGGGGTTCTCGTATTACTACAGACTCTATTGTGTATCGTGGTGCAGGTGCCAATGTTCACATTGTTGGCAACACCTTCCTTAACTGGGGCCACACCACCGTTAACTTCTCTCGCGAAAGATACACCCGCCCAATTATCGGCGGCGTGGATGTAGGGCCGTTTATGGAAAACAATATTATCGAACATAACCGTTTCCTTATCGGTTATTCCGAATACAACCGTGCATTTGAAATACAGGGCGACTATAGAGCGCGCTATAACATTTTCCGCTATAACTATGTGCTGGGCCACAGCATTCGCATTCAATTCTTTGGACTAAACAACGTTATGTATGGCAATATTTTCGACTCTATGCACCCAGCGCGGGAAAGTGGCGTAGGGCCAGACCACCTTGGTATCGTGCCATGGCATGATGATTTTACCGCTACAGGCAATATCGTCATGAACAACACGTTCTTTAACGGCCGTCAAATGATTGGAATAGACAATAATTTTGTAGAGCACAATCTTTTTGCCAACAATATATTCCACACTTGGTGGGGAAATATCCCATGCGGTCATGGTGCAGCGGTTAACACCGCGGCCGGTGGCGGGCGTACCCATTTGCGCAACAACGCATTCTTTAATGATAGGGACGATACTGCAATTCCTGTTCGTTTAGGGCCAACCAACTTATCAATTGACCAAGTAAACGAACAGATTAACATGAGTGGCAACTTTATTGCCGATGCGGATTTTGTTAACGTAGCTAGCTATCTAGAAGCATGGGGACTTACCGCCTTACCACGTGGGCATATAATTAACCATATCCTGCTTCCGGGCTGGGATCATACAAACTTTAACCCGGCACGTGACTTTACACCGCAAGCACCGGAAGTATTTTATGCAGGCCTTTCTGTTTATGACATCTGCGAAGAATTATTCCCAGCTGTTAGGCTTATACGCGACAACTTTGTAGATAAATTTGGTACTCCTTTCATGGCAGAAGCTCCGACGCTTGGTGCTATTAGCGTTAGACAAATGATTTCCGGCGTAGAAATAGTTTCTGTTGCTGATGTTGACCATCTAACCGTTTTGGTTGGCACAACAATGGACGAATTGCACGCACTAGGATTGCCAAGAGCGATTGAAGTAACACTTGCAGACGGAAGCATAACCACCCTACCGGTTGACTGGGCAGGATATGATCCGTACACAACCGGAGCTCAAACCCTAACAGGCAACCTGGTAATAGGAGATTTGTTAAACACTGCAAACATCACTGCCACCGCTGTTGTAACTGTTAGAAACGAGCTTGAAATTGTCCAAATTACGCCTGTAAACAATCTTACAGTTAACAATGGCACAGCCATAGCAGGTATTTTAGGTAGGCTTACCGTAACCACCCTCGCATTGCTTGAAGATGGAACTTGGATAACCCTAACTATCACATGGGAAGCACCAGGCGGATTTGATAGCAGCATTGCCGATAGCTATGTATTTATAGGAACATTTGCACCTATGGACGGTGTTGCCACAACAGACAGATACATTGAAGCTATAGTAACTGTTCGTCCGGTTGTTGGCATAGGCGATGAAATTTTGGAAAATTGGAACTTTGATGAAGACCCAACAGCAGATCCTGACCGTCATGCCGCAACCCTTACAGGTGGATGGTTTATGTGGGGTGCTGCCCAAGGCTCAAGAGAATGGGCTATTGGCTATGGTCGCGATTATTCCAATGCATTGTTGATGAACCTTGGCGGTGCACGCTGGGTATCACCTGCACAAAAAATAACCGACCAAATACGTGAGCTTGGCCAAGGAACTTATTACTTCGAAATGTGGGTAAGGATTCCGGATGGCCAGCCCGCACAGACAATTAATTCAATGATATCTGTTCATGCGTTTTATCCAAACCCTAGTGATAACAGAACCGCTTCCACAGAATTTGTTACAATTGAACCAGGCGGTGACTGGGAAAAAGTCAGTGGTTATATCAATCTAACTTGGAGGGGCGAACTTGTTGGAAACGGCGTAGAAATTGCCCCAATTAACAGGCTGGCCGCGTCGGCAATGACACCAGCGGGTACGATTCTAATCGACAGCATAAGCCTACGCTTTGTAGAATTGTTAGAAAACCCTGGCTTTGAAGATGCCGCAGTAGACCTTACAACCCAAGTAGGCAGAGATTCCTTTGACCCAACAGCATTCGCTCCATGGTTTGAGGGCGGCGACAGCGCGGCAACACTTGCGCTAGAGCATGCTATTTTCGCAGATTGGGCTGGCATTACTGGTGCAACAACAGTAGAAAACAACGTTAACCATGTAATTGGAATAGCACAAACCGATATAACCGATCCGTTCTATCATGGCGTTGTTGCAATAAGAAGTGGCAACCGTACCACAGCTTACGATGGTCCTGCTCAAAATGTAACAGCTACAGTTCAGCCATTTGGTCCGGGTGAGTATAGCTTGGTTGCTTATGTTAAAACTGCAACAGGGACAGGCGAAGTGCAACTTGGTTTACGCGTTACAACAAGCGGCACTTCAACCGAGTTCTTAACAACAGCTACAGCCATTGACAGCACATTCAGCCGTCACGAAGGTACAGTTATCCTTCCTGCCTCTATCGTTAATGCCGACGAAATTGTATTCTTCGTCAAAACTCCAGGCGATAATATCCCGGATGTGGTGTTCTTTGACGACTTGAGCCTATTCTTCTTGCAATATGTAGGCGACTGTCCAATTGATTGCGACTGCCCAGATTGTGCATATCTTGCATGGCGCGAAGAGATAGAGCGAGCCCGAATAGCATACGAGGAATACCGTGCGTGGGTTGAAGAGGTAGAGCGTGCCCGAATAGCACACGAAGCCTATCTTGCATGGCGCGAAGAGATTCGGTTGGCTCAGGAAGCGTATGAAGCCTATCTTGCATGGCTTGAAGAGATTAGGATAGCTCAGGAAGCGTATCAAGCATGGCGCGAATGGCTATGTGCTACTGGCCAATGCGGTGGATGCCATCTGTGTGACTAAAATTCATGAAAATATTGAAAAGCCGCGCGTTTGCGCGGCTTTTTTGGATGCATTATATAGTCACTATAACTAAAAACGGTCCAGTATAACTTGTAATTTTTTCGCACTACGTCGTCGTCGTCGCTTCCTTGGTATTGCGTCAAATTACTTAGGGTGTGTTCGATAATTCGCTTGTGCCGAATTTTTGAGTAAAATTGTGTTAGGCTTTCCGCGACGACGCATAGTGCAATTTTTACCGAAAAGGTGGTGCAATGGAATTATCGAACACACCCTAGCTATACCGGACGGTTTTCAGTTTAAGTGGCTATAGTTTCGGCAAAACAATTTCTACTTCGCGTCCCAACTGCGACGATCGATAAATTCCATCTACAATCGCTTGGTTGTAAACAGATTCTATCAGCGGTATCGGAGCCGTGCCGCCTGTGTTAATAGCATCGCAGAAGGCTTTGACTTTGCTGTAGAATCTGTCATCAGAAGGTTGGCGAAGGGGGATTTTTGTCTCGCATAACTGACCTTCGATATCGTTATACATAGTTATTGGCCCAATTGTTCCGTCCCACGCGCCGCCCCAGCCTGTACCTACACCTGCCGGTTCTATTTTTAGTCCCGCATCCTTACCTAAGAACATGGTATCGCCCATTTTATCCATGTGCATTGCCCAGGACATTCTAAAATCAAGGGCAATATTGCCCTCTAGGCGAATTAACGCAACAGAAAAATCGTCTACTGTAAAATGTTCTGCTTCAGCGCAGTATTTTGGGTTCTTGCCAAAATGATCAGCGGCAAATGCCGATACTGTAAGAGGCTTTGGGTACCCGATTGCAGAGAGCACCATGTCAAGAGAATAGCAACCAATGTCTGCAAGTGCACAACACCAGATAATTCCTTACGAATAAAAGTGCCGCCCGGCATACCGCGACGGCGGCCGCCACCTGTTTGAATGTAATAAATATCACCAAGCGTACCGCTTCTTACTATATCACGAACAAGATCCATGTTGGGGTCGTAGCGTGGCTGGAAGCCGATAGTTAGGATTTTGCCAGTTTCTTTGGATTTATTGTACATTTTTATTGCGTCTTCCAAAGTTACGGACATTGGTTTTTCGCATAGAACGTGAACGCCTGCTTCAAGGGCGGCAATTGTACATTCGGCGTGAGTGGTGTTGTAGGTACAAATGCTTACGGCGTCGAGGCCTAGCTTTAAAAGGTCTGTGTTGTTGTCAAAAGCTTTTACTTTTGTAAGCCCCGCTTTATCAAAAAATTCACGAGCCTTGCCAGATACGATGTCGGAACCGCCAACGATTTCTACCTCGTCCTCCATGCGTAAGTACGAATTTAGATGGGCATTTGCAATTCCGCCTGTGCCGATGATGCCTACCTTTAATTTTTTTGCCATTCTGTATAGCCTCCTAATTTAATGTGGTGAGCCAGTCAGCCCATATTTTATTTTAGTTGACTTAAGTATGCATTAAATATTAGAATATGTCAAAGACAGGAGTTGATATCCGTGCAGTATTGTTTTTCAAATACATGCTCCGCACTCGCAAGTATGTACTTTGTCTAATGGGCATTTTTATATACGCAAATTTACACAATTAGGGCGTGCTCCTATTAACGAATACACATCTTTGCGGCTTCAGTACGTTTGCTGCGCAAACGCCGCCTACGGCGTCCGGCCTTCTTGCCGGTACATGATGTTTCCGCATCTTTTTTGAATTTTTTCCTTGTGTGCCTTTGGGCACGCGGCGTCAAAAATCTCTCGAAGCTGCAAAAAATCAGGCTCGCAAATCTGTATATTCTTATAGTGGGAACACGCTAAACAGACAAAATTCTCTGCATTAATGCCATATCAATTCATAAATTTCGAAAAATGCCTGCTAGCAGATCAAGGAAACCTTGTGCAATTTGTTAATTACGGAGTAGCGAAAATAAAATATCACGAAAGTTGGTTAATAAATGTCAAAATATAATTTTGCCGCCGTTGAACAAAAATGGCAAGATAAATGGATGGCAAATCCCGTCCAACAAAACACAGAAAACAAACCAAAGTATTACTGTTTGGACATGTTCCCATACCCTTCTGGCACGGGGCTTCACGTCGGCCATTGGCGGGGATATGTTCTAAGCGATGTTCTAAGCCGCTACAAAATTTTGCAAGGCTATCACGTTCTTCATCCAATGGGTTGGGACGCTTTTGGCCTAACAGCGGAAAACACCGCAATAAAAAAGAAACTGCACCCGACCATTGCCACAGCAGACAATGTAAAAACATTCAAACGCCAGTTAAACGAGATGGGCACCGTTTTTGATTGGGATTATGAAATTAACACAACCGATCCTTCCTATTATAAGTGGACTCAATGGATTTTTGCCCGCATGTTTGAAAAAGGGCTTGCATACGAAAAAGAAATGCCACTTAACTGGTGTCAGACATGTAAAATTGTACTAGCAAACGAAGAAGCCGCAGGCGGTGTGTGCGAGCGTTGCAGCGGTCCAGCAACCAAGAAAAATTTACGCCAGTGGATGTTGAAAATTACAGCCTATGCAGACAGATTGCTTGACGATTTAGAGGGTCTCGACTGGCCGGAAAAAGTAAAGCGAATGCAATCCGACTGGATTGGTAAAAGCCACGGCGCAGAAATTGATTTTGCTGTGGCAGACATGCCCAATATAAAACTTACTGCATACACTACGCGTCCGGATACATTATTTGGCGCAACATTTATGGTAATTGCGCCAGAGCATGAGATTGTAACAAAATTGGTTGCGCCAGAGCAACGTTTAGCCGTGGAGGAATATGTAAAACAATCTGCAACCCGTTCGTCTGTTGACCGTATGGCAAGCAAGGAAAAAACTGGGGTTTTTACAGGGCGATATGCGATTAATCCCATAACGGGTCGCGGAGATATGCCTATTTGGATTGCGGACTATGTTCTTGCAGATTATGGTACGGGCATGATTATGTGTGTTCCTGGTCACGACGAGCGGGACTTTGAATTTGCAACAAAGTTTAGCCTGCCTATAGTTGAGGTTATATCAAAAAGTGGTGTGCCGTGCACAGAAGGACTTGCAGAAGCCTACACCGGAGATGGGGTTCTTGTTAACTCGGTTGAATTTGATGGGCTGTCGGTTGAAGATGGTAAGGCAAAAATTACTAAAGCACTGGAGCAAAAAGGCACAGGCAAACAAACAGTTAACTTCAAATTACGTGACTGGGTATTTTCCCGCCAGCGTTATTGGGGCGAACCTATTCCTATAATTCATTGCGAAAGCTGCGGGCCGGTACTTGTGCCAGACAAAGATTTGCCTGTAAAATTGCCAAATGTAGAAAGTTATTTGCCAACAGATACAGGGGAATCTCCGCTCGCTTTAGTGGGCGAATGGGTAAGCACAACCTGTCCCAAATGCCAAAAACCCGCAAAGCGTGAAACCAATACCATGCCTCAGTGGGCAGGTTCGTCTTGGTATTTTTTACGCTACGCTGATGTTAATAACGATAATATGCTTGCAAGCCCTGAAGCACTAAAGAAATGGTTGCCGGTAGATTATTACGTTGGCGGCGTAGAACATGCAGTTTTACATTTACTTTACGCACGTTTTTACACGAAATTTTTGTATGATATTGGCGTTGTAGAATTTCAAGAGCCTTTTACAAAGCTGTTTAACCAGGGCATGATAAATTACGGCGGCAAAAAAATGTCTAAATCTGAAGGACGCGGTGTGTCGCCGGATGAGTTGTTGCCGTCCCATGGTTGCGACGCTTTGCGTTTGTATGAGTTGTTTATTGGTCCGCCAGAGCTTGATAGTGAATGGGACGATCGTGGGATTGACGGAGTGTTTAAGTTTTTGAGTAGACTGTGGCGGCTTGTAGAGCCAGAGTTGACTTGCCCTACCAACGTGGGCTCCCCTGAAATGGAGAAATTGCGCCACCGCCTAATCCATGACATAACCTACCGCCTAGAAAATCTATCCCTAAACACTGTTGTAAGCGGCTTTATGGAGCATGTAAACACTCTGCAAAACATAGCCAAACAAGCCGGTGGCATCAGCAAACCCATGTTGGAAACTTTAGCAGTCCTATTATCTCCATTCGCCCCCCATATGGCAGAAGAAATCTGGGAAGGTTTAGGCAATACCACCACCGTTTTCGCTCAAACATGGCCAAAACATGACGAAGCTATGCTAAAATCCGATACAATAGAAATCGCACTACAGATAAACGGTAAACTTCGCGGCAATATAGAAATTCCTGCCGAACTTAGCAAGGATGAAGTTTTGGCTAAAGCACAATCGCAGTTGGCAGAAAAGCTTGCAGGTATGGAGATTATCAAAAGCATATATGTACCTGGCAAAATTGTAAATTTCGTTGTAAAATGAACGAATTTTACGCACAAGTTTACGCCATGGTCGAGCAAATTCCAGTCGGTAAAGTAATATCCTATGGGAAAATAGCACGCGCGCTTGGCCACCCTCGTTCTGCGAGGGAGGTTGGGCGCGCTATGCGTATTTGCCCGGATGACATTCCATGGCAACGGGTTGTTATGGCAGACGGTAGCATAGCAGGCGGTAGTTTTGCGGACCTGCGTCGTGCTATGCTGGAATCGGAAGGTGTAGCTTTTCTTCCCGATGGTAAAGTTGATATGGAAAGTTGTTGTTTTCTGCTATAATTTTTCAAATTTCACACGGCACAGTTTTCGTGTAAATTCAAAATAATTTTATTGACCAATTGCCAGATTAATGATATGTTCATACTGTAAGAGTTGCAAGAAGGGTGATATTAATGCTAAACCAAATTAATTCAAATGTCATTTCCTTGTCGTTTTATAGTAACGAATTTATTTATATTTTATAGGTGCAAACAACAACCATTGTTTGCACCTTTTTTTATATACTTTAACAGGAAAGGAGGAGCATATAGTGGATACCCTAAAAACAGTAAGTGGATGGCTGATATTTTTCAGCATCATATCCATTATTACATTGATAGCTGCATTTGCATTTTTTGATTCCGATCCCATGCGTGTTTTTATTGACGCAGGTCGTGGGCGACTTCTTATTATAGTAGTTCTTCTTATTATTACCGCACTGTCAGCACTTCTTGCAGTTGCAATTAGAGTGTGTTCGATAATTCCATTGCACCGCCTTTTCGGTAAAAATTGCACTATGCGTCGTCGCATAAAGCCTTATGTACCTTTGGGTACATGCGGCTTTCCGCTTCTAGCCTAGCACAATTTTTAC
>Ga0123355_10010349_pt1 | contig 14283 bp, 9 predicted proteins | sample TergutEmb28metaG_3_FD_89872 | JGI IMG/M metagenome (GOLD analysis project Ga0123355, IMG submission 89872) | Embiratermes neotenicus P1 segment gut microbial communities from Petit-Saut dam, French Guiana - Emb289 P1 | ecosystem: Host-associated > Arthropoda: Insects > Digestive system > Gut ...
ACAGGAACCAGAATAATTTAATTTAGTATAACTTTAGACTACTTATGTGTGCATATGGTGGTATATAATATAAATTTATTATTCGATATTCACAGTATGAACATAAAAGTAACTACCATGCATGTTTGCCTGTTGACTCATTGTCTGGGCCATCTTAGCAGATAGCAAGTTCTCTTTTGTCTCTTAAATGTAGTCTCAGTTACTTCTCACCACTGGTGAAATTTTATAATATATCTACAATTGTGTGTGCTATATTTGGCATCTGCCAAGAGCAGAGTTTTCAGTACAAAAGAGAAGTAAGTCCTGCCATTTTGTGGCCCTTTCTTATTACCAGAGCTTTAGCATCTTCTGTTCATGACTTCCATTAACTTATATGAAAATCAGTAGCACGTTAACTTTGTGTAGTCTACAGATATATCCAGTTTTCACCTGGCTTCATCAGCCTTCTGTACATCCAGTTTCTTCCGTTGGGGCCTGTAGGTTTGTTTGACAGGGTATGTTTTATGTTTAAACTACTCTCCCTCTGTCTGTTGCAGTTTAAGTTTGCTCTTGTGGTACTGGGAAGACCACAGTTCATCAATGAAGAATCTGAATTCTTCATGAATTTACAAGAATTCAGAAATCATCAAAATCAAGGTACAGGTGATAATAATTTTAGACCGTACTTCTGTAAAGGATAATTATGTCATGTTGCATTATACAGTTATGCCAAACTTTGTGAAGTTTTTACTTTGTACATGTCATTAAGATTAAAAATTCATCTGTTCTGTACTAATGCATATTGTTACACTTAAATATATTATTGTGAACATTGTACAAGTGTCATGCAATTCTTGCAGGAAATACAACACCAAGACCGTGGTTGGGCTTGGAGCACATCAACAAGGCTCCCAAGCGTTCACGTTTCAACTATTTGGAGAAGGCTATCAAGATTTACAACTGAGCCCAGGTTTGTGAAAGGTTGCACCTGGCATGGCACCTTGCAGCTTGTTGGTTTGCGTTTCTTGAACTGAAGACATCGTTATTTTAGGTCTGTGGTCAACTGTGCTCCTGTTACGTAAACTGAAACATTGCGCATCAGGAACCAAGGTGTATAACCTTGAAGTAAGAAAAATGTAGGTTTGAGAATTTTCTGGTGTGGTGAAATGTGTGTGCAGTGACAAGCCAAGCATTTGTTCAGTACTTTCTTTTGAAACAATATTTTCTGCCTCTTATCTGTCTGCTTCCCTTGAAGCTTGCTGGATCACTGAAAAAAGAGGAGTAGCAAGGAAGGGAAAGTGCATGTACTGGTTGATAAACAAAGGAAGCAAGTGTGTTTTATGTGTCAGCAACTGGCAGTAGCAGTGGCAGTGGCAGTGGCAGAGATGTTGGCAGCAGCAGCAGCAACAGTAGTAGTTGTTTACTGGAACTGAGTACCACTTGTTTGAGTGGTTGATATGGTGGTAGCTCCGCATGCTTTTGCTCTTAGTTGCTGTATTGATGTAGATCGGTAAACAGTTTCAAATTGTAACAAGGGAATGTGACCTTTACAAATGAGGGTTGATTGAAATACCCCTGGGAAAGAGAACTGTAGCGATAGGGGCATATTGTTTCATTCGGCCCATACTAAACATGTGTTTGTATGCATGCAACTTTATAGCGAGAGACAAGTGCATGTATGCATAAGAACAACTAAATACAAATAAAATGGAAGCAAACCTACCCGATAGGGAAAGAGGGTTACGTTTGCATCCTTTTTTAATTTGTATGGTTATGGAAAGTGAAAATCACATATTTAAATATAGTTCTCATGATCCTGTTTTTCCCCCATTTTAATTTGTCTGTTTTCTATTGTGTGTGTGAGAAACAAAATTTTTGCCTTTGGATTTAATGTAGAAATCTTACCCTATCCATCAGTATTACATGACAAAAAGGATTGGTTTACAAATAATTCAAATAATTTTGTACATAATTGGTATATATATATATATATATTTCTGATTTGTACATAACTTCAAGTATATGGTTGTTAACTTGAATAGTATAAGCAGCAGAACAGGCTTGCAAGTGGTGTGCCTCAGTTGTCTGCATAAGTACATGTTCTGAGCAGTCACAGTGGAAAGGATTGTAACTGCACTGAAGCATGTAAGGTGTCTATAACTTGACATAGTCTTTAGTGCCCTGACTTCACACATACTCTTGCTCAAAGCATATAAAAACATTTTCTTAATGCATTGCAGTATGTCTTTTGTGGAGAGGGTTGTCCAGGTGTGTGTATGAGTAATTGTCTGTTGACTCAACAGGAACCTCCTGTTTGCCTGTTGTGGATGCATACATTTTCAGATCACTTTTTATGAAACTTATTACTGTTAGCATTTTCCATTACAAGTGTGTTACCTGTGGTTGGTTGGTTTGACAAACCAGCCATGTAATATTTAACCCCATCTCTCTCTAATCCCACACTTCGCACTGTTTTGAAGGATAAATAATGTACGTGTGTGAGTTTTGATAACCTCTAATGTTGCAGTTATATTTCAGATATTTTTGAGGTTCATTCTTATATCGGACTTGGTTTAGAGATAACTTTGATAATAATGGAATATGCTTTCATTTTGAGTTGACAGCAGTTATATATTGTGAGTTAAAGTACAAGGCATCGAATCTGATTTTCCATGTAAACAGCTGATAATTTCTTACAGACTAATTTGTTGAAAATGGCCAAGGAACCTGGCAACCCTGTTTGGATGGAATGCAGAGTATGCTACACACATCACTACCCCCGATTCCCATATATCTGGAAAGTTTTGTGTCATGTATCCCAAATGAGGGAGTAACCAATCTCTTTTTTTTTTTTTTGGGCAGTTTCAGATAAGTTACTGAAATTGCTAGGTGATCTGTTGAATACATAGTAATAACCTTCTGGATTGTAACTGATTAATATTTGGAGCATAAGTATTTATAATTATTGAAGGATGTTAGTTGTTCAATTAGCATGTGTTGCTGCTGTGGAAAGAGGAACATATTTTATATGAAACTACATGCAGCGGCCAGTCGGTACCGTGGATGATAATTTTGCTTGCATATTTGTAAGAGTGTTTAAATTATCAATTTAAAAATTGTATGCCTGGAAGTATGAGCGCAGTGTAGTGTGGACAAGCTAATATAATCTGTGTGATAATTTAATCGTGAACTTCTGACCTTATATTTGTTGATTGCGTGACTAAATTTATGGCGATTTTAACTTGGGATTTGCCAGTGAATGAAGACCTGCTTTCCAAAGCAAAATAAGGACGCATTAATCACACAGTCTGTATATTTACATTTTCTTTTAAAAAATAATACAAGAATGTAGAAGTATTGTTTTAGAGGAGGGCATATGAGTGTAAGACATGCTGACTGGATAGGGTACAGAACACCAAAGCTGCATAGAGCCAGTGGTGAATAAAGGTGCAGTATGTAAAATCATGTGCTGTAAGAAATTTGGTTATTTTACTTTGTATGATGTAATGATGAATAAAACTGATTCTTGGCACGCAAATTTCAATATGAATTGATGCAACAACAGTCAAAATTGATACACTATCACTCATTATTACAGATTTGATAAGACTTATTTTTGGTAATGCATTGAGTATCTTTGTGTTCCTGACGGTAAGAAAGTAAGAGCTTGCTTTGCCAAGACAAAACTGCCAGGACTTCCCTTGCTGAAATGTGAGATGAGTGCTTGGTCGTGTTTGAGTCCTGCATGGCATGTGAACTGTGTGTACACCTGCACATATGTGTGAAAGGGAAAGACAGATGCCTTCTGTTGAACAAAGGTATTCATTTGAAGTACTTTTGCAAATTATGTGTTATCAAAAATGTCACTAAAGGGTTTTGAAAAAGCCCGGAGTCAACAGTGACTCGTGTAAGAACAGTAGACATTGTAGTGGGAAAAGAATCTGAGTTACAAGTTCATTTCCAAACAAAAAGGAAATAAATTTTGGCACTCAAATTCAGACATGTCCTGGAAAATGTGGATGTCCATTGGCTGTTGATGACGAGATGTAAAAATCAGCTCAGAAATTTTAAATTATCGTGATATAAAATCAGAGCCAAAAAGCAGTTGTGTGGTAAGCTAGAAGTTGGTAATTATAAGCAGTTTCAAGATTTAGTAGCCAGTAGTGTTCTTATCCAGAACGTTCCCCCCCTCCCACCTTTTTGGTGTGATGAGATGTGGTTTACAGTAAACAGAATGAGAGGTGCTGTATCAGGGGTTTGAAAGTTCATGAAGTTCCTTTGCATTACCTTGAAGTTGGTGTTTGGTGTGCATTAAGAGCATGAAAAATCAGGGGATTCTGTGTCTTTCTTTTCTTGTCTTGTCAGGGGAGCAAATTCCTACTGTTAGAGAAAGAAGGAGAACAAACATATGGTGACTTCATGCATGACAGTGCCATGGCTCACATAGTAAGGGCCTTGGTGACTGTCATGGATTGTGACTTCCCTAATCTCCTCATTTGAATTTTTACAATCATTACCTGTGGGGACACTAAAAGATAGAGTTGACGTGAGCTGTCCACATTTGTTGGAAGATTTGAAAGATATTTGAAGAGGAATTGTTGGTATTTAAACATGATCTTCATCGCATATCAGGAAATATTTTCTGAAGATATAATCCCAGTGTAAAAGATGTAGATCAGCACTGCTGTGAATTAGGCCAAGTTTAGCTACAGGGGGAAGTGGACACTGAATTCTTGGTTGGATGAGGCTTACTGTGTGGCAAGACTGTGATGGTAGCATTTGTGCTCTGGGACACAAGTATGCTTTATATCTGCCAAATCCTACCTTCTTGAAGCTTTCTACAGGGATTTTTATAATGTGATGCCACATAAGCCTGACATAAGTGCTGAACTTGTCTTCAGCCTGCTTGCTGTTACAAGCATGTTTGCAGTATCATAATTTGAAAAGTGTGTTTATTCCCATGACTCTTATGAAATGTTTTAAGTTTTCTTGAAGTCTGTTGAAAGTGAAGTAATTAACTGCTTTATTTTATATAATTTTGTTAGGTTCGTGTGGGTGGGTGTTTGTTTTTGCTGCCCAGATTAATTTTGTTTTAAATTCCCAGAGATCCAGTATGTGCTTTCTCTGGAAACGGTGCATAAAATGAATGGGTAGTGTGGATTTCTTATGCAACCATAAACATGTTTTATGTCTGAAATTCTCTGTAGATTTCAATGAAATTTGATAGGTGTTAATACCAAAAATTGTTGGGAGAATTCAGTTTCTGTGGTGCATTGTCATAGTAGTGGTTAACTTACCTGCAGCTGTACATGCTACCAAAAATTGGTAAGATTTTTAAGATTTATTGCAAATGGTTTGCATTAAGGTGAGAGGTGTTTTAATGGTAAGTTGAATAAGATTTTGTGACTGCAGTGAGGTATTATTAGTAATATTATTACACAGCTTTCCAACGGTAGATGAATATTTTAGACAATGGGGTATACAAACTGGGAAGGCATTTGCGTGAAAAAAATGTGTTTTCAATTGTATACTTTTTGCATTTGCTAATTAAACTGTGCATCATTACAAGGCAGAAGATGATGAACTTGTCAAATTAATCCATGTAGACAGGTGTGTGGATCATTACATTGTCATACTGTGTTTGATTATGGTTATATCACTGAGATGGTGTTTGGAGTTAGGTGTAAAGATTCATGCTTATGCCCCAAATAAATCAGTAAAGCTGTATCACATCATGGCCAAAATTAATCAGCAAAGAGAAAATGCTCAACCAGTCTCCCTTTAAGAAGATACACAGTAAGTCACATAATAGTTATCACGTGTTTATAGTAGTTAGTACTTTTTTTGTGAATGATTAAATTTTTGGGTTCTTTCATTCTTTTTACCTTCCTGTAAATAAGATAGTTACTCGTTAAAAATGTGTGAAATGTGCACAGAACAATAGGCTGTGCATATATACATGTTGATCAGAGGACAAAAAATATGTAAGTCAGAAAATGTATGTGAGATGGGTAGAATTCTAGAATTCCCAATAATGGAGGGCAATATTTACCAACTTAATATTTGAAGACATTTGGGCCTTCTTTACATTTTCAGTTTTGTGTGCATGTTTCATAAATGGGCATAAATTGGAATTCTCAATAATGGAGGGCAATATTTACGAACTTAATATTTGAATACATTTGAACCTTCTTTACATTTTCAGTTTTGTGTGCATGTTTCATAAATGGGCATCACTCCAACATCAACATTAAGTGTTAGGCTACTGAAATTTGTATGTTGTCTGTCCCCCCCAAAATTACACACGTTGCGGTACTTCACGGGAATGTTTTCATTTTATGCGGATTCGGAAATGATCACCGAGAAGGTTGGTGGGAAAAAAGAAAGGAGGCGATGTCATTGCTTTCCACTTAATTTCCTGCTGTCGTCATGGGATGTCCTATCTTGTTTTACATCGCAGTTTTTTGCGATACTCTCCGTGACGCAATGTCCGTGAATCCATGGTTCCACCATTACTACGCTGTTGGCCTCGTTAGTTGTGATTGATCCATGGTTTCGATCTTCGATTGCTGTGGATTTGAACGGACCCTGCCTCGTGATTGTTCAATGCAACAGGTTGTTTGGCGGTAACGGACTTATTGGCAGAGTGGTTGTTAAGCTTACTATTCAGTGGAAGAAGTCATATGATAACAGTTGGCACGTTTAAATAAACAGGACTGTTTTCGTCAATTATAACGTAACTGATTTAACAGTAATCCTCAGAGTGGCAGTCAAAGGTCAGTTTTGAAATAATATGATAAAGTTTGAAAACGACGTCAGCAATACGGGTTATCACAAAGACATGACCTTTTCGGTACCAATGGCACGAGTATTTGAACAGTTGCTCTAACTTAAGTAGTGAAAATTTCTTTTCTTCTAGAGCTCCATAGTGTTATTTGACGTAGCCTGGCTTTTCTGGATCATTTTTCGTAGGTGGAATTACAAGGAGAATGAACGGAGACGTATTGTTGAACCAAAATGTATGGGACAGTGATCCCGAGTTATTTGAGCTCATCACAAAGGAGAAACTAAGGCAGTTACATGGACTGGAAATGATTGCTTCAGAAAACTTCACATCCCTTCCTGTGCTGCAGTGCTTAAGTTCATGTTTGCATAACAAATATTCCGAAGGTCTTCCAGGACAGAGGTAACCAATAAACGCATAAGAAATTTCGAAATTGTGCCTTTAGATGTAATTTGATACCATTCAGACTAAGCTTTAATTAATTAATTATTCACAATCAGTTAAACATTGTGATACACTTGTTTAAGGACTGGCTTTGTTTTGACCAGGCTCCACAATAACTCTTTCCCATGGAACAGTTATGGGGTTGTGCAAACAGAACATGCAGAATACTGTGGTGTGCCTTTGCTGTGCGACAGTCATGGAGGATTTTTTATGATTCATGTACCTGCTAGGGTTTCATTAAGTTAGGTTGATATAAAATAGGGATATGCAAACCACATTATACATTTTTCCCATCTTATTGTTCCCATTGCTTAACCATATTGCAAATGTGTGTTATATGTTCAGTTATGTTGGGTGTTTTTAAATTATGTTTATGAATAATGCAGCTGTTTTTCAAGGGTAGGTAATTTACTTCTACATTTTCGGTAATTTTTAGTAACTACACATAAGTGTGGTGTAGTGGCAAGTACACCGGCATTGAATGTGGAATTCCTTTTTTGTGATATTTGGTGCAAAAGCTGGCTGTTGTGACATGTTTGTTGTGTGGTTTTTCCCAGTTCTTCTGAGAGACACTGGTAATTGAAATAGGGCCCTGACTGCGTCCTTCCACATTCTCTCTTGTTCATTGCCTGGCCATATAATATGTGCAGCTAATGTAAAATAAGCTTGCAACAACAGGAACAATTTTTTGTGAAAAGTTAGCATAATTAACATGGTACTTACTGGCTTAATGTTATATGTCACATCTAATGTTTTAGGTGGGTGGGAACAGTATCATTTTAAGAACATATTGTTGTAGGGCAGTATTCTTAAAACTGTTAGGTGTCCACTCTGGTGTCAGTCTGTGGCATTTGGTTATTTGTACTGTCACTGTCATTATTACTTTTCATTTACTGCAATAGATGTACAACACCAATAGATAGGGTTTAGCACGAGAAATATATGATGGATGACTTGTCATCTTTTTTCTTTTCATAGAGCAGTAGGACAAGGCAAATAACACATGTTTAACAACTTGCTTGGAAATGGTTATGTGATGAAACTGCTGTCAATCAGAAAATGTTGAGGCTGTAATTATAGAGTCCAGCATATTGAACACAACACTTAATCTTCATTTCATTTATTCAGCATTCCATAGTTTCATACAGGGTATCACCGGATATGGAACATGTCATTCAAAAGAGTTCACAGTAAAAAAAGTAGTAATAGCTTCATGCATTATGTAGCAAGTCAAGAGCAAATATCTTGTAAGCAATATTACCATGTGATCAGTTCCCTGAAACCATACATGGTTCACACATTAAATTACTAACATACTAAAATAAAATATAGGAATTAATAACAGAGCAATAAACAGTTATATAAAAGTAAGGAAAATCTTAATAATAGAAACTTAAAATCAAACCTTAATTCATTCATTTGTTTATTGGACCGTGCATCATTGTGATAGTTGAAGAATAAAAGACCAACTTGATGTCACTTGCTATTTTATTTCACTTATTATGTGCTCAGCATGTATCAGACATTAATATATCCATCATCGGGAGCTTGCGACTATTCTGTTGGTATCCGTGTTGCAGTTGTGCTTCAGCCTGCAACACGGATACCACTCCAACCCAACCACACCGAAACTCCAACACACATTGAACCAAGAACAATACGACTAATATGGTAATTCAACAGAATAGTCGCAAGCTCCTGATGATGGATATATTAATATCCGAAACATGTTGAGCACATAAGAAGTGAAATAAAATAGCAAGTAACATCAAGTTGGTCTTTTATTCTTCAAATTAATTCATTCAGTTGTATAGTAATCAGCTTGAAAGTCAAAGTATCCCTCTATAGAACAACAAGAGTTGCTATAAAGAAACTTTTTTAAAATTATTCTAAAGAGTATTGTATCATCAGATAAACTCCTTATATGAGATGGACAATGACTAAAGAGTTAAATTCCTGAGTAATATACCCCTTGGAATATGAAATTTAAGATTAGATCTAGTGTTTATATTGTGAATTACTTGATTAATTATAAATAAATGTCTATTATCTACTATGTATATTAGCAAGGAGAATATATATATTGTGAAGAGAAGTGTAGTATTTTCATTGTTTTAAATGTATTCCTATATGAATCCCCATTTCTTAAATTAGTAATAATCCTTATTATCTTCTTTTGAATTTTAAATATTTTAATGCTGTATGGTGAGCCACCCAGAATATTACACCGTAGGTCATAATAGAATGTATGGAAGAGAAGTATAACATTTTTAAAGCATATTTTGACAATAAAGATTTAACAGTTCGAAGAGCAAAGCATGCTGAATTTAGTTTAGCTGTTATGTAATGTATGTGGTTTTTCCAAGATAATGCGTCATTTGTAATTAAACTTAAGAATTTTATGCTAGAAGTTTGTGCAATATACTTATCTTTATAACCAATTTGTGTATTATGACTGAAGTTTTTTTTTTGTACTAAATTGTAACCAATGAGTTTTTTCTAAATTTAGTGATAGTAAATTAGCTTTAAACCAGTTGTGTTCATTTAGTAGTCTGTCTTATGACAGGTCCAGAGCCTCTTCCAAATATAAAAAAAAATTCTTTCATTATTATTTGACGGTTCTATGGATTGGGACTAGTTACAATTATGCTTGTGTCACCTCCATATAGTGAAATTTTAGTATTCTTATTTTATAATGTTGCTGAACCATTAATTTATATCAAAAATCAAATGCAAAGGGCTGAGATTCCAGCCTTTGGAGGATTCCATGTTTTGTTTACATCCAATCTGAGGATATATTATAAATAGAAATACTGTTAGCAATAATTAGTTTTTGATATCTTGCTTCCAAGTAAAATTTTACAAATGTATAGGATGTGCCCCTAGTCTCATAAAACTTAATTTTCTCCAACAGTATGTTGTGATTAACACAGTCAAAAGTCTTTTGCAGGTTACAGAAAATTCCACCAATTGTATTTTTGCTATTTGTTGCTAGTAATATTTCGTGTAATAAGCTGTATGTAGCTTTTTCCACTGAGGAATTGGTTCTAAAGCCATATTGATATGGGGTCAATATGTTGAGCTTATGTAAATGTTACAAGTTGATCTAAAACATGTATACTGTGTTGCCTTAATCCAATGTAAGTAAAATCTGACTGAAAACTTCATGAACTTAAATAAACCAAACTAAACTTCCAACCTAACAAAACCAGCAAGTACAATGAGTGACTGACCCTCTGTCAATCTCACTTAATAATATTGCAGTGTACTGAGAAATTAGCTGAAGTGGTAATGCTTTGACTTGTATTCAGGAGTCTGAATTATGATCAATTCACTGACAATCCTCAGTGGGGTTTGTCGTCAGTTTCCTCAGTTCCTTCAGGCATGTAGTAGGATAATAACTCAGGTAGGCCAGTTCCACTTTCTTGCTTATGCTGTTTAGAATATTATTTATTAATCCTTTAAATGTGACAGTTAACCCGAATGCTGTTTGTTATGAGAGTCATACAAAACACATAAATACACTCTTATAATAAAAGCCAACGAGATGCACTGTTTCTAAAATTTATTTGATAAAGTACTCTACATGTTTCGGGCAGGTCCACTATCCATCATCGGGAGTATCTCAACATTGTATACATGCAATAGGTATTTGTCAAGCTAGTTATGTTCACTGCTAGTGTGGTCCTGACCACGCTAGCATGTAGACTACTTTACATGTAGAGTACTTAATCAAAATTTTTGAGAAATAGTACACCTTGTTGGCTTTGATTATAAGAATATATCATGATGCACGGTCCTCTGAATGTCACATAAATATACTGTCTGGGCCAAATGTAGAATTTCTGAATGTTCATCCTGGTGGTACTGTACAAATAGTAACCACTGGTTCTCCAACTGCAATTACGTTTTATTATTGCCATGATTATCTTTTCTGTCACACTTTGGTGTGATGTCATCAGATGCCATCTTTCTTTCCACCAGGATTTCTGACCCACATCAAAACACAGCATTGTTAGACTCAGATCACCCAATGTTATCACACAATTTCTGTTTCAGTCAATTCACAGTGCCTAAATGATCATGTCAAAACACAGTTCTGTCATCAGTTTTGGTATGGTTGCTGTCATGCAGTTGGCCACTGAAAACCCACCGTGAGTGACACTTTTATGGAAACAGGGTGGAATACATTGCTTAGATGGTGCTCTTTGGTTGCAGTTGTGATAGGATGGATTTTATTTATGAGCCTTCTGCCATGAAACACTGTGGCTGTGACCATTGTGTACATTCATGTAATTCCATGTTATGAGTATACCTTTATTATTCTCTGTAATTCCTCTCTCTGTCTGGCATATGGCATATTGTTTAATACCAATGTTTCTACAGATTTCTGTGTACTGAGTGTATTTTTTTGTAGCAGGATGGATTTTTATTGTTTTAAACTGATAGTTCTGTTACATTGTTGTTCATTAGGTTGAAACATTTTGACATAAAGATATATAGTCAATTGATAGGGTCCAGAAACGAATTTTGTTAGTAGTAATATCATTCCTCTGGTGTTTGTCACAATGATATTTTACTCTCTATTACATATGATTGTATTGCTTTATGTAGTGAAGTTATTAAGTCATTTTATATGGACTGGGTGTAGTAGTGGATGAAGTAGATAAATTTAAAGTATGATAAATGTCCATAACTAAAATTTATGTAATATTCTCTGTGCTATGTTTCTGTAGATATGTTTTGCAGACCCCTGTGTTATTTTTTACCTAGTTCAAATAGAAAATAAATTATGTTTACCTTACTCTTAGTGTCGTGTTGGTAAGTTAGAGTATGTGCCAAGGTAATGGCTTTGCTTTACAGAACTTGTTACAACCATGTAGTAAATGCATATGTGTATCACTTACAGGAACAACAGATTATGTAAGCTGCTTTCCTAACACAGTGCACATTTGTCTCTGCAGATATTATGGTGGCAATGAATACATTGATGAAATTGAAATTTTATGCCAGAAGAGGGCACTGGAGGCCTACAGACTTGATCCTGCAGAGTGGGGTGTTAATGTCCAGCCATATTCTGGTTCTCCTGCAAACCTTGCTGTGTATACAGCTGTTGTAGAGCCACATGGGCGAATCATGGGTATAGTATTGCATGTACAGTATTTCTGAAAATTATCTTCCTTGTCACTATTTGTATATTGTGTTATTTTCATATAGTCTGGTACAGTTGCCATTCAGATGTATGTGAAATTTATTTTGCATTCTGTCCTCCTTTTGCATTCGATGAAATGTATGATGTTACAAAATTTAAAGCACCAAATCTGTAGTGCTTATTCCTGTCTCATTAAAAACAGGACCATACATTAGTCCTGCATTAGTGTTACATTTCATCATTACATTTATGTGAGATTTGGAGTTCATCTGATGGTGACTATCAAAATTGCTGTCTTCTAGGATGCTGGTTTTATTCGGACAATTACATATTGTCAGAATAAAAGCAGCTGTCGGATTTTTAGGGCGAAAAAATCCTCAGCACGCCTGTCTTCGGAGGGGAAGTAAAGCCGTCGGTCCCATGTCATGGATTTGCGGCATGTAAAAGATCCCTAACTTGACGTGGAAGTCGGAATTTAGGCAAAATTACTACCGGTAATCTTTCTCGCCCACAGTTCCACCTTTCGCTGCCAGGATCTCTCGCGTCATTGTGGACGGAGGCACCTGGCGGCTAAAGTGGGAACGTCTAAAGGCGGGGGAAAACAATGGCAAACTACCCCCAAGAAGTTGCCCAGGATGCAGTGTGCCAGAGCCATACCGGTCACATGACTGGGCTCTGGTTCCTGCCAAGCCCGGCCTTGAAGGCTGAATACTAATGAATGAATGAGTATGGCAGGATGCAGCATTTTCAACTAAATTGGCTGTTCTACATGTCATGTTTCAGATGAAGTACTTTTCATTAGAAATTACATATTTCTGTGGAAATATTGAGCACCTAGTATAGTGTAGTCAGTGTAGTGAATTTGACATTCAGAGGACCGTGCATCGTGATATATTCTTATAATGAAAGCCAACGCGATGCACTACTTCTCAAATTTATTTGATAAAGTACTCTACATGTTTCGGACATGTCCACTGTCCATCATCAGGAGTGTCTCAAAACTGTATCCATGCAATAGGTATTTGTCATGCTAGTCCTGGGGCCCACTCAGCCTCCTGTTCAGTGGATTCTTTCTTGCATCAAAGCTATTGGTGTCATGATGTTGAACACGTGCCATTATGTAGTGCTGAAGGTTACAAATGATGAGAGCTATACCTCTGCTTCCCCTGTATGCCTCCATGGCGTGGAGAGGGACAACTTTACCTTTACAGAAGTTTCTTGAAATAGAAGTCAGTGTGGAATGGATAACATTACATGCTGTTTAGAAAGTTTTGCATCTTTAAGTTATTGTATTTTCAAATGTTTCATTGTTCTGTTTGCAAGTGTGCTGCATTTAGTACATCACACTGTGTTCTTAACCTCTTTCTTTTAATTGTAATATGTTTATCGTGTTATTGCTTCTGTTCCACATTCTCCTGGTTGAGACCATTGATGGCATACATATTAATTATCTAATTTTATTTGGTCAGTTCTACTGACAAAATAAATATTAAAGGGTGGGATGTGTGATGCCTGTTTGTCATTTGTGAAAGTTATTTCAACCATGTTAAAATCAGTACTGACATCTGAGCTCTTAGGATTGTAACAAACATTTACACAATATATGTTTATATATATATATATATATATATATATATATCTATATAGCATGACTAGCATGACAAAATATATATGTATATATATATATATATATATATATTGTCATGCTAGTTCTGTTGGCATCTGCTAGCAGATGCCAACAGAACTTACTTGCTTACTTACTCCATGGTGCAGAGTCCTTCTTGAGAAGCTAGCTGGTCTGCAGCTAGTCAAGAAATTCCCCGCATTTCACGGAACCCGAAGGTTCATTACCGCACTCACAAGCGTCCGCCACCTGTCTATATCCTGGGCCAGCCCAATCCAGTCCCTATACACACATCCCACT
>Ga0123355_10010350_pt1 | contig 14282 bp, 15 predicted proteins | sample TergutEmb28metaG_3_FD_89872 | JGI IMG/M metagenome (GOLD analysis project Ga0123355, IMG submission 89872) | Embiratermes neotenicus P1 segment gut microbial communities from Petit-Saut dam, French Guiana - Emb289 P1 | ecosystem: Host-associated > Arthropoda: Insects > Digestive system > Gut ...
TCCCTTATGCCAAAAATTGATGAATTTAGGCTTGAAAGGCAAGCAGGCTGTAAAAGTAAAGTGACTATTATTTTTATCCAATTTTAAACAAAATTAAAAAGTGAAAACACAGTTCTAAAAATTTTGTTGGGGGGGGGGGTCGCTTCAGCAGTTCTCAAGCTTTTACAATGGAAAAAGCGCGCGCACACACACACACACACACACACACACACACACACACACACACACAGTGCTGCTAAGAGATGCAATTTTGCAAGTTTTTACTGTGAACTGACCAAAGTGAATGATACTCGGTTTCTGAACATACGAGGGTGATCTCAAAAGAAATGAATACGTTGGCAACACTGCGTAAGTAATGACGCAATCTTTCCAGCCATTTCAGCAGTTGTACTGGAGAACTTCTTGCAGTTAGTGCAGTGTAATTTGTCTCCGGAGGCGTGTGCACTTGGAAACGACAGAGCGTTGAAATGGCGGCTGTTCGTGTCTCAGGTACCGTGACTAATGACGATCAGCGTGCGTAGATCAAAATTTAAACATTACGTAGGAAAACTCTAACGGAGATCCACAGTTCGCTGATGAAAGTGTGTGGTGTGGAACCTGTTGACCAAAGCACAATTTCACGCTGGGCTCAACGCTTTCGTGAGGGAAGGTTGAGCAAAGAGAACGACCCGAAGTCAGGATGACCCCGAACGTCGACTGATGACCAAAGTGTGGAACGTGTGCTCCAAATCCTGGAGGAAGACCGCAGAATGACATGTGAAGAAACTGCACATTGTGCTGGAATTTTGCGAGCATCTGCCTACCGCATTTTGACTGAACGCTTGCACAAACGTCGAACTGCCGCCCGGTGGGTTCCGCATGACCTCAGTGAGGAATAAAAGTGTTGATGTGTTGAAAATGCACAGACTTCGTGAAGAAGGGAACAAATTTCTGCAAAAGGTGGTTGCTACTGACGAAACCTGGATCCAGGATTTCGAGCCTGAATTGAAATCTCAGTCCAGTGAGTGGAGAGGCAAAGTTTCCCCGAGATCGAAAAAATTCAAGAGGGCCCAGTTGAACGTGAAACAAATGATGATTTTCGCATACGATTGTAAAGGTGTGATCATGACAGACAGGGTACCGAGTGGTACGACTGTAACTGCGGCCTACTACTGTCAATTTTTGCAGAAACTGAGGTGTAAGATGCATGCGAACAGACCAGACTTGCTGGAAAACGGTGTCTTGATTTTGCATGACAACGCTCGGCCCCACATTGTTAAGGCTGTCCGTGAATTGTTGGGCAGATACAGCTGGGAGGTGCTACCCCATCCGACCTACAGCCCCGACATGAGTTCCCCGGACTTCGACCTGTTCCCAAAATTGAAAATCAATATGCGTGGTGTGCGTTTCTCTATGCTGGAGGACCTATCTGCCTCCTTTACCCGATGCGTCAGACAGCTCAACTGTTCTACAGACCTGATGGGTATCATGGACCTTCCAAAACGTTGGGATGCAGTCATTCGACAAAAGGGGGACTACACTGAAGGACTATAACAATTTCTCGCACATCTGGTGTTCTATTCTCTAGGTATTGCGTTCTGTGCATTTCTTTTGAGATCACCCTCGCACTTATAATTATGGTGATCCTGATGGGTGCGAGGAAGAATGTCCTGGGTCCTTGTACAGCAGCAAGTTTCTTCCACATGTCAGTAATCTTTCCCATTTTGACACAGTGCTATACCACAAGACCCCACAAGAAAAGTGAACTGTCAAGAAATCCCCACTCTTGTAACATGTGAGGTGCTGCTTCCTCATTCCAACATTACATCCCAACTGTTAATATATTCAAGCCATTTCAATCAAAAGTGCCAAACTACAGTACCATTTCCCAGCTGACTGTTTGAACTAGCGACAGCACCTATAAAGTTCAATGATTTGTGAGTTACTTAGATATGTTTTTCAACTACTGAGACTATTATGGCACCAACTGATCATGGAGTGTTGGTAAACAACTGGAAGATGCTTGTGGCTTATTTTACGGTGCTGACTCAGCATTTTTGGCAAGAAAGAAAGAAAAAAAATTCAATACACTATCCGAGTGGCCTGGAAGAGATATGAACTATGTATGTCCCAAATACAATTTGTAGGGTACTACCACTACATCTGCCTGTTAAGCAGATGGTGTGATACATACCTTTTGTACACGACATCCTCACATATGGCGAACAACGTGTAGGGAAATCAACGCGTACTCCGGAGTCCTTCATACACAAGAGCAGTTCTGTCAATCACGCCACTGCACAACTGTGAACAAATTGTAACAGTGCTGTAACTGTGTGCATAATCATAAATTACCATTTACTGCACCTAGGAAAGAGTAAGAGTAAGAGTAAGCACATGGTGCAGGTTCAAGACCATTATCTGCTACCCCACTATACCTATACCGTACACCTACTCTTTTTGAAACAGAATTGGGGATAGAATAACAGCCAAAGGAATACTAGTAATGGGCAGAAATGAAGCATATGTGCAGAATGGTGGCAGGGAGTTGTTGGGAAGGTGGTTGGGGAATGATGTACATTGCCATTCTAAGTGTGAGTGTGAAATCCATCAACAGAAATAATTTGGTAATGTTACAGTTATTTTCTTGCAATGCACATAGTGTCTTATGCCAATTTTGCATCAACTATTCCTGCAACACAGGTGGTACTGTTATCTGATCAAAGCAGGATATACCACAAATTTTGGCACACAGATCTGCCAGGTCAAACTCTCCACTGCAAAAGTATACAGATGTATATGCAGTTGGTGTGTTAAGGTACTGCTACATAACACTATCAATGATTAATTTGCACCATACAAATTACAATTCTGCCTCATTTGCAATTCTTGGTATGGTGTGAAAGTGTAAACCACGACGTGGCTCTTTGGTCCTGACACTCAGCAACACTGTCAGCTGCCAGATATGAAGTACCATCTGCACACATTAAGTACCACTTTTTATGTTTGACTATGAAGAATTTTACTCTTTTATCTCTTTGTTTGTTTGTTTTTTGACTCTACAGCCCCCCATTGGGCCATGACCCCATTCACGAGGTTTCTAGATTACACACGACGACGCACCACAGTCGGTAGGACTCCTCTGGGCGAGTGATCAGCTCGTCGCAGAGACCTCTACCTGACAATACACATAACACTCACAACAGACAAACATCCATGCCCCCGGTGGGATTTAAACCCACAATCTCAGCAGGTGAGCGGCCACAGACCTACGCCTTAGACCGCGCGGTCACTGGGACTGGCCTTTTATCTCTTTACATTTCAAAACCCAAATAAATAAGGTTACTGATATAAGTATCAGCAAAATGCTTAGATCACCAATAGCTGTAGTTTACTCTCCAAGAACCAAAGATGACATCACAGCACAAAACATGTCTACATGCCTTCATAAAAGACCCACTTTAAACAATGTCCCTTCACAAATTTTAGATTTCTAAGCTTCACACCATTTGTACTCTACCTAATATTGCAACAATGCCAAAATCAAGGATCATGAGATCTGTGGAGCAGGCCATATGTAGAGTGGATGAGAATAAGCATAAAATTTTGGTTGGGAAGTCCAAGTGTAAAGCCACATGTAAGAGCTAAGCATTAATGGGATACCAATCAGGATCCAGAAACAGACCCTAAAGGTGAGGACTACAATCAAAAGACTCAGGATTAGATGGTGGCCTTTTGTTCAGTGAAAGCATGAAACTAAATTTACAACCAGCCAAGTAACTATAAACTTATCAAGTTATTATTTAAAATGTAAATATGTTAAGAATTTAAAGTCATCTGCGACTTCTGTTATCCTTCTCTTAGGGGTTACTGTAGCATTCCTTTGGTTACAAGCAGAAGCATAAAGTTGTTTTAGATCACCAAGACTAGAAAGACCAGGTTAGGTAGCCTTGTGATGGTTGTCAAGGTGAAGCATCCCTTAATGTCACTATTCTAAAACATGGATTCTACTTATCATTCCAACCTGAAACACTATTAACACTGTACCTTACATTGACAACACTTTTTGGACATTCACTAATAAAATGTTGACAGTTTCTCTTCACAGGCGATTGCTCAAAATGCTATAGAACAGAAATGGAATTTACTTTATCTGCATTCCATATCATGGTCTAGTATGATACCCATTTTAAATACCAATACACAATAAATACCTATTTACAGCGGTTCGGAATAAAACAACTATATAACGGAAGAATCAACTTACTCGCGTGTTTTGTGTTCAATGGTAAGTTTTCAATTCAGGCAAATTCTTGGACACAGTGGATGCACGTTACCTCTTAATGTTGGTTTGAGTACTTTTACAGCAAGTATTCGCTAAAGGACATTATATCCAGGGCCTGCCATTAGTCTAATATTTTTTTTTGGATATTAAACTTTTCTGACATCTGCTTACTTCCCCACATCACACGTGGTACGTAAGGCGAAAAAAATGGGCTATCGCAAGTGTCAACATAACCTATCCGTCTTTAACCATACAGCAGTCGCGAGATACCAACACCGTCTTCTGTAATAAAAATTTTCACTAGCAAAACATACAGTTTATTTAGTGTCTTGAAACATTTTTGTCTATCAAACGCATACGCACGCTACATGTGACAAGAAGAAATGTCGCTGAGCCAAAATCGTGCCAATCGCTTACGTCACAATCTTCTGGGTGGATTAAACTACACACTATCTGCACCACACATATTATCATCACTTCACAGACAGGAAACTTACGGTTAGGAAACGTGTACTGTTGGGACAATGGATGCTGCCATGTTTGCTTCCCGGTCCACCCCTTACAACTCGTGCAGCTTCTCGGCAGGGGCGAACAAATACTTTCGCACCGGCAACTGAAAGTCATTTCTTATTTATCTGTAAAATCTTATTTCGACACTATTTGCGAACACACTAAAGTGCACAGTAGATAGACACTTTTAGTTATTTTTCTATTAAACAGGGTTGAAAAGTGACTCAAAAAACAACTCCTTTTCCACCACTAATTCCAAAATGGCTGCCGTTGAAATTTGCTATTGGTTGAATGATCGGATATGAATTACGCATGAAAACCTCATTGCTATTCTTTGAGAGTATGCAGCACACACTTTGCTAACGAATAACGAGTTCTTCAACTGTAGGTTTTGACGGTGGATTCAACTGCTCGTCGCTTAACTGCATGCAACATATAAAATATTTTATATACACAAACTGCGAAAACGAACATGTATACTTCCATTATCCATTCGCTCAAAAAGATAAACGTAACTGAAAATGAATGTAATAACATAATTTTGCATGATGCACCCGGTTCAACCTAAAGCCAGGCGTAATAATTTTGATTTGTTCTTAATGGTTTAAGAATAAATAAAAATCATCTCGTGTGGCAAATGTGATGTAAGCCGTGTAGTTTCTACCGAGTATTTTCTGAGAAATGCGACCAGCACCTTACACAAAGAGGATACATCAAAGCCACTGTAACCACTTATCTGAAAACTTTCTTCCCACCACTATTAGTGTTTTACCTACATTTACCAGACTGCAGACACATTCAGATCTGTAATCATCGTGGCTTACCAAACCAATGAAAAACTTTGTTGTAATTGTATGAACTATAAATCAGTTCACCAGCCAACTACCTACATATGAATAGCACAGTAATAATCACTAGCTGATTTCTGAATTATAAATATTACGAACCTCAACAATTTATCACAACCTTCACCAATACTATATGCCATGCAATGCAATTTCTTAAGCCAAAAATGATTTAAGATTATGGTCATTTAGGATATGCAAATGTTGGTGGAAAGAGGCTTGTACCCACATCTAAATTAAACACTTTTAGACACGATATCTTACCAGACTCTATGATTTAAATTAGGTGATTCACCAAAAGTAGTTATATTTATGTGTATATAAATGCAACTGCAAATTACAGCTATATTCATAACAATTTTTATATCAGAGTTTTTATGCGCATTTGCAAAATTGCAAAAAGCAACTATTAGCTTCATGTCTCTCTGTCCGTCTGCATGAAAAAACTCGGCTTTCACTGGACGGATTTTCATTAACTTTGAAATTTGAGCATTTAAAAAAAAATGGAGAAAAATTAAGTTCCATTAAAATCGGATGGGAATAAAGGGTATATTGTATGTATATTGGTCTACATGTAACACAAAGACCAATATACATTTTTGGTCATATCTCGCTCATTTCTTCTTAGAATGAAAAATGTTTCAGACAAAAGTTGTAGAGGAAACTGAAACCCACATTTCATGTCAAATAACTTTTTCCCCCTAAAATCATGCCGTTTATGAGATAATGTGGAAAAATATCATAAGAGTGGGGCAGGGCACAGATGAAAATATGGCAAATGTGCATTTTATGCTGGATACCTAAGGCTACAAGCACACTCATACGATGTGTAACACTTATTGCTTTTCCACTGCAACAATAGTTGCATGAATGTGCCTGAATGTTATGTAATATGTACACTGCCTGTCTTGTTAAACTCAAATTATATACAGCCTCATGGTCAACCCCCAGAAATGAAAAATTCTGGGTGTCTGTCTGAGTAGGTTGCCTGTTTAGAGTATTTTTAAGTGGTGGGTTCTTCCATCCTGAAAGAACCATACTTTGGACACAGAACTGTAATACAAATTCTACCTTCTTAAGCTGCAGTTCATTTTAACAACGTTTAAAAATTAAGTTCCTGCACCACAGAAAAACCAGAATACCCATAAAAAATCACTTGGTTCATGCTATGTACAGAATGCAGGGCTACTGTGCTTCAAAGTATTAAGTACTATAAGGAAATTCAAAAGATATTTCCATTACCTAATTATTTCTTATGTCATGCTTTAACCATTACTGGTAATTTCTCCCAATGTTGGGAAACTAATCCACAACAATGTGGTTTTATTACCCAAAAGTGGAAATTCAATTAGACAAAAAAATATACATTTCTGACAATTGATAACATTTGAATGGGATGCACATATTTCAGGAAACACAACAAGAAGTTAGAGTTCAACCAACATGCCATTAAGGCACAGAGTAGTAGTAGAGATACAGCTTTACTCTTTCTGTAACCTCGGTGTAATATGCGAGTGGGTGGTCAATACCATGCCCTGGTTGTCTTACCCCTGGGAATGACACAGTACCCATTGTACAGGAGGCTGGGTGAGCCCCAGAGCTGTTCCTGATGGGTAACAAAAATCTCGCCTCCTCTGGCATTTGACCTCTGGACAGTCCAGCCTGTTGCAATTCGCTATACTGATTGTGTTGTCCTGGTCCCCTCAGATGACACTGTGTCCAACATATTTATGATCTATGAGGGCAGGAATGAATTGGTAAAGGAAGGAAATTTGTCAAACCTCATCGCTCAGTCCAAAGGCTTCTTCATTCATTGGAACAACAATTTATCCTGTGCTGCAGATAACAAACAATAAAATATTTGATTGTTGTCCACCATATTCTGTGCGTTACAGTGCATATGGTAGGAAAGACCCATGTGAACATTTCTATTTGCAACAGCAAAACCAATGAAGTTAAATTTTCAAGTTATGTGTTCACACACATATTGTTGTAATGTAATAACATCTGTTATATAAGAAGGGAATATAAGCGGTTCATTTCTTACATGTTCAAATAGAATTCTAAATTTGTATGACAATAAAGTCTTTCACTTTTAGATTGTGAGCCCTACGAAAATGTTAGTGTTTGTCTTTTGACACAGTGACATAAAATGTGGTGATACAGCATTTCTAATGCTGCTTGTATAAAGTGGAGGTGGAATAGCTCAGTAAGTTAGTGACTAGTTAAAGAGTGGAAGACAAAGATCTTAATCCATGTGGTGGAAGATATCTATAGCTTTGCCACCGCATCGAGACCAGCTGGAGGGCCTCCCAGCCTTCTAACGTATACTGAGGGCTCTACCTGCCAACAGTAAAGTGGCTGATGTGCGAACAGGATTGCCAAGTCTGACCAAGTAAATTGCAGAGTTCTTCATGAAAAGGCAAAATTACCACCTCGGACCGACAATGCGTTTAAAGAAGCCAAGCACTAAACTTATGATAAGTACTGTACCTACATACTGAAACAGATTACATTATTGTGCTGTTGTATGTTGCAATATGTCTGCTAGAGAGTAGTATCTATTATAATTGCTGAATAGACCCTAGTATTTACAATGGGGCTTGAGAAGTCATTAAAATTCAGGCCAGATGAATATGTTCAAAATAACACAACTTCAAGTCAGTAACATTCCATTACATTCTTTTTGATGAGGTAAGCTTGACTAACACACTTTGTCATCATCAAGCATTTTGCAGAAGTGTACTGCTCAATCAGCATACATATTCTAATACACTCAGAAATACCTAGAATTAGTTTCTGATGAACCCTCACATCCATTACAGTAACTGTATGCTCAATAAGCAGGGCTATGAACTGCTGGCTCATCTTTCTTCTGCAGGATGCAATCAGGACCCTTCTTCATTAAAACAGCTATTGGTGTATCACATTCCTGTCAAATAAGAGAACAATGCATATGAGGAGCAGTGATGGGGGCAGACAGAGAACCAAATACTGAATTACTTTTAACTTAACATAACTCAGCACAGCATAACTGGTTTGGGGGTCTGAAGGCCTGGACATTCTACATTGGGAAAGGAAGGTCATCTAGCTGCAACGTTTACTCTGAATTATAACTTGATGTCAAATTTTATTTTCCATGATGAAATGTCACTAGACTGCATCCGTTTTCATACAGAGTCTATGGTGCACATGTTTCCTTGAGAAGCTAGTAGTCATTTGCTGTTCAAAACATTCTGCATGCTATATGGAACTGAGAAGTTCGTGTGTTCCAAACAGCATCCCACTTAGACCCATCCTTAGCCAGACAAATCCACTCCACACCTACACTGCCCAGTTCTTTAATAACCATTCTCTTATTTTTAAATTTCTGACACATGGAGCCATTTCTCTCTTTCCCATTTGTGTTACATGCTCTATATGGGTGTGAAACTTGGTCGCTGACATTGACGGAGGAACGTAGGCTGAGGGTGTTTGAGAACAGGGTGTTGAGGAGAGTATTTGGGCCTAAGAGGGACGAGGTAACAAGGGAATGGAGAAAATTACATAATGAGGAGCTTAGTGATCTTTACTCCTTACCCAATATTGTGTGGGTGGTAAAATCGAGAAGAATGAGATGGGCAGGGCATGTGGCGCGTATAGGGGAGGGGGGAGGTGTGCACAGGCTTCTAGTGGGGTACCTAAGGAAAAGAGACCATTGGGGAGACCCAGACGTAGATGGGAGGATAATATTAAGATGGATCTTCGGGAAGTGGGAGAGGATGGAGACTGGATGGAGTTGGCTCAGGATAGGGACAGATGGCGGGCATTTGTGAATACGGTGATGAACTTTCGGATTCCATAAAGTGCGGGGAATTTCTTGACTAGCCGCAGAATTAGTTAGCTTCTCAAGAAGGACTCTGCTCCATGGAGTAAGTAAGTAAGTAAGTAAGTAAGTAAGTAAGTAAGTAAGTAAGTAAGTAAGTAAGTAAGTAAGTAAGTAATTTACATGCTCTATCTTCCTTCATATGAAAAACCCTAATGATTGTTGATGTAGTTAAAGAGCAGAAAGGGGTTGTTGAATCAAGTTTTGTATTCAAATTTGGCTTCATTTTGTTTTGTGAGATCACACGATGTAAATTCAGCTAATCTTTGATGGTAAATGCAGTATCATCAAGGTAATTAACACCGGAAAAAGTTTACGGTTTGATGAAAATACCAACATGCAGTCTTAAATTTCTTACTCGAAAACTTATGGTTAGCTTCATGCTTGGACCTCCTTTGGGACAGGGAGTTGCCTGGTCCTCAGAAGCGGTGTGGACGTGGCGGCGAACGGCAATATCTGCTAGTGCAGAACATCTAACGTTGTCCCGTCCATGCTCAGTCAGTTTAGCTCATCTCATTCTCATCTTTTATCCAATATCGTTTCCATTTATATGCAAAATCTTAAGTCAACCCATTTTCATAAATTATTGCTCCAATTATAAAAACCAGACAATACCACCACTGCTATTTTTAATTACGAAAAACCCTAAAATCACCCTATTTTTCCTCACCCCAACAGCCTTCCGGTTACAACATGGCCGCTGTTGCTAACGTCACTAGCGCTGCTATTTATCGAAATCTCCGTTACACATAACGGTTTTTAACCTTTTGGCGCCGGAATTATTTTTTAAACTTTAGCACACCCTGTATATAAAATGTGAATAAAACAGGAACCAAATATGTTAGAATTATGAAACAAACTGCATTTTGTAGAGAAAGAAACGGACAGTATATACCGTGTTTAAAATATTCAGTACCTGTATTTGTTGAATAAATATATACAGTGTAATGCAACGTTTAGAGGTTAGCGGTGCGGTACGACCACTATAGGGGTCGTTAGGCGTCAAAGGGTTAAGGAGTGGAAGATGTTCTATTATGTCAAGGCAGTTATACGAAGCAAATGAAAGTGTCAAAAATAAAATATACAGAAAGCAAGTACGTGTGAAGTGGTCGCCGTAACTGGACGCCTGACGAGGTCACCATACAGCTATTCTTCGAAACAGAGTCGAAGTTAAGCGTGTGTACCCCGCATAGGGCGTTTATGTAGTGGTTACCAGTGTATTGGTATATTCTATAGCAGTACGCCTATTGTGAAAGAAAGAGCGGGCTAAATGTCCGATAAACTTTTTGCTGTTTTCAAAAGCCATAAAATCGTGTTTTGCTTATGGTGTTCACAAAGTTTTGCTTATGGTGTTCACAAGCGTTCTTCTGAGAAAAACAGCAGTCAGCGTTGGTCCGAAAGTTGGGACGCTTACTCTATATGACTACTTCGTCGGGACGGCATGTTTGCTAGCGCCTGTTGTCGAAGATACTGCGAAGTTCGATTTATCTGAAAACGTAACAACACACTGGGCCATAAAGTCGGGAAGCACTTGCTCCATTCAACTCCAGATATTTTTCAGCTGTCATCTAAAATTCTAGAATTGTACAGGTTATAGGGCGTAAGTTAAAGTACAACAACTTATGAGATCTGAGGTTCTGACAGTGGTTAATTGTAAGATTATATAAGATATTCGTTTTCACGGCTGTATCAAGATATTGAATACGATATCTTGTAATCTGGTTGATAGGTAGGCGTATCAAACGTTCGAAAAAATATGCTTCCTCCATCTTCAGAGTACAAAATAGGTGAAGACTATGGTTTTTGGGATCTGACTTCGTACTGTTCGGTAGCTAAGTACCCACGTTTCAGAGAAACATGGTGCCATCATTTACAGAGCTTAAGATACAAACTGAATCGTTGGTTGCTTTATACCGAACTATACGGCGTCACGTCAAGCAACACCGTGGTAGACTGCGTTTGAAATGTGATGGCACACGCGCAGAAACCAGATTTCGTCTTTCGGCGAAAGGGACGAGTCCATTTAAATCGGCACAACAGTGGCAAGCAAAACTTTGTTTTCGTTCGGAAAAATAGGACAGGAGATCCCCCCCCCCCCTTCCAAAAGAGTCCAGATGTGCTTTGGGTTCCAACAGGCGTCATATCCAATGTGTACCGGTTATTTACAGGGTCAAAGCAGCTGGGGTGTGACGATGACCACACACTTCCATCTAGTGCTAAAGTTACGGTTGAGTGTAGCTGTGCTTCTACTCCCCCTACACGCCTTCACGACGCGGACGGCGACTTTAGCTGTGGCTTAGCGAAATTTCAGGTACTCGAAAGAAGCCGTCAATCACAATTAAGCGTTTTTTATTATTAATAAAGGGAGTTTTTTTTCCCAGCCTGTTTGGGTCCAAAGGGACCATCTTCAGGTAACACATATATCTACAATTACTAAGAAGAGACGCTGGGTTATGAGTTGTTTATATACAAATGAGATCTCAATTTGTGCAAGTAATCGTTTCATATTGAAGGGCAATTGGGGTATGTACTGACATCGTTTTCTCTTGTAGATTTTGTGGCAAGTGGATGAGATAATACTTTTTCTTCTTTATTCTGAGCAACCTGTTGATTTTAAATGTTGTAATCGACGTAATTGCTGGTAGCTGAGGTGCGTGAGGGAGGAGGGTTATGTTTGGTCTTTAAACGGAGCTGAGTTGAGAATTCATGTAACAAGCAGTTTTTAGAAAAGATCTGTGGTATTCAGAAGAATTGCAGGTTGGATGGAAATTCTGGAAATTAAAGTAAAAAATAAATAATAAAGGTAAACATTAAAAATTAAGTCGGGACAAATTTCATGTGACGGTATATAAGGGAAGGGTTAAAATATACAAATATAAAATCTGGAGACTTGCATATGTAGGAGTAAGCTGGGGTTATGCGTGCACTGTTGGTTTTATATATTATAGGTTTTGACACAAGGAACCTGAACAGAATTACAATAATTTAACTATGAAATGTGTAGAATGTTTGTGACATGAAGGTGGGGGAGAGGGTACATGGTAAGGTTATCTTATAGGTTCAGGAATTAGTGTGGATTGAGGATTCCGGATGAACTCCGTATTTTAGTGCTGGAGAAATACTACATAGGTTGAAGTGGGTGAAAGTCTATTGTTTTTAGATAAGTGGTGTGGTATTAGTACGGAAGTCTAATTGGACGACGATTGACGAACACAAGTATATTTAGACAGTGACAAATTATTGTAGTGAAATCAAATATAAAATACATTTCGCCCTGCTGTCCCACATAAAAAGGAGCTTAGGGATCTTTACTCCTTACCTAATATTGTGCGGGTGGTAAAATCGAGAAGAATGAGTTGGGCGGGGCATGTGTTGCGTATGGGGGAGGGGAGAGGTGTGCACAGGGTTCTAGTGGGGAAACCTGAGGGAAAGAGATCATTGGGGAGACCCAGACATAGATGGGAGGATAATATTAAGATGGACCTTCGGGAAGTGGGAGGGAGTGGAGACTGGATGGAGTTGCCTCAGGTTGGGACAGATGGCGGGCACTTGTGAATACGGTGATGAGTTTTCGGTTTCCATAAAGTTGCGGGGAATTTCTTGAATAGCTGCAGAACCAGTTAGCTTCTCAAGAAGGACTCTGCTCCATGGAGTAAGTAAGTAAGTCCCACCGGTTTGGTTTCAGTGTCACAACCAATGGCACCAAAACGATTTGTTCATTTTCCAAACACCTATTGCAATACGTAACACACCAAGGCTGTATTTTCAGTGTAGACTCTAAGCAATCGAACACAGAACCTATGTCAAACGCTGTTTCTCTCTTCCGCAAATGTACCTCGGCAAAGCAAAACATGGTTTTGTGCATGCGAGGTATTTGAATGTCTGATATCTGATATACTTAACTGCAGTTGGGTAGCCACCCGGTGGCAGTAGTACAGTACACATTTACACAAAAACTATACACAGAACAACAAGAAAAACCATACAACGAACAACACAAAAACTTGGAAGAGTGCGGGCCGTGCCCCATCTTTGCGGGTTTTACCCTGGCATTTGCCTTACAACTGAGGAAAAAGCACGGAAAAGCCTCAGTCAGGGTAGCCGAAGAGTGCCAGCTGGCATGTTAAAGTTACATAAACATACAATAAGAATACACAGACACATCTTTTCTCTCAGGCGACTATCCATCTCTCAAAAAGGAAATACTTCATGTAACAAGTCATCGCGTGCTGAGCGCTGTACCATCTGCATGCTGCACATGGATGTCCGATAGGTCACCGCACGACGGTGCCACTACGTTAGAATTTCATGAGCAAGCCAATGGTCTTTGCTGTTATAGCCATGAATTCATTTGCTTGGCCTACTAGACATTTTACATAAAGTAGGATAAACTCCTCATGTGGAGGACGCGTCTGTCCCTCCGTCCGTGCACTTTTTTCAGCGTTTAAACTGCTGGAAACATTTCTTTAAAACACAACACAGGAAAATTTCACTAAAAATTTGCAGGACAATTCAAATTTTCGAACATATTGATTCATAATGACTCTTTGTTTACAGAAAATCAGAAATGGGCTTTGCCATGAACCCAAAACACAGCTTTTCATATTCTGTTTGTATTTTATATGGAAGAATTCCATCAGGAGTTCTGGTTTGTAGCGGCTTTGGTCCGTAAAAAGGCAGATAGTAAGGCTGCCAGTGAACTTTTCTGTGCGTCTTAAAACTGTTTAAAAATGTTTTTAAAATTCGACACGAAAGACTTCCAGAGAAAGTTGTCTAGCAATTCACATTAAAAAAAAAA